>RRZU013380023.1_pt1 | contig 12109 bp, 9 predicted proteins | sample 2165561 | NCBI WGS metagenome assembly RRZU01 (sample SAMN10456909, study PRJNA506462) | wastewater metagenome | isolation source: wastewater sludge | place: USA: Moscow, Idaho | reverse complement strand
GCCTTCGCGCCGACCGGCCTGGAGGACGATCACGAGATGCGCGACGTCTTCCTCGAGGAGTCGCGCGAGGTGATCGCCGATGCGACCGACGCGCTGCGGCAGCTCGAGGCCGATCCGTCCAGTCTCACGCTGATCACCCGGCTGCGCCGCGCCTTCCATACCCTGAAGGGCAGCGCGCGCATGGTCGGCCTGAACGCTTATGGCGAGGCCGCCTGGTCCTGCGAGCAGCTCTACAACCACTGGCTGGCCGCGCAGGTGCCGGCCACGCCGAACCTGCGCACGCTGACCGGGGACGCCATCGCCTACCTGTCGGCCTGGACCGAGGCGATCGCCGGAGGCGACGCGCAGATCTTCCTGCCCGAGCCGCTGATCGCCGCCGCCGAGGCGATGCGCCAGGCCGGCGAGCTGATGCGCGTGGTGCTGCCGGGCGAGAGCCGGCCGCTGCCGATGCCGGCGCATGGGTCCGTCGGCCTGCCCGGCGCCGAGCCGGCGGTGGACCTGGAGGTCGACCTGGAGGTGCCGATCGGCACCCAGACCGCGCCGCTGATGGAGCCGCTGCAGGCCACCCGGCCGATGGATCTGCTGCTGCTGCCCGAGACCGCACACGCGGCGCCGCCGCCGGTCGAGCTGCTCGACCTGGATCTGGGCGAGCCGTACCCGGCGTCGGCCGACTTGCCCGCACCCGCACCCGCGTCCGGCCTGGACCTGGATCTCGATCTGGCCCCCGATCCGGCGCCGGCCGAGGTGGTGGCGCAGGCCGAGCCGGTGGACATGCCGACTCCGACCGACACCCAGTCTCCGTCCACCACGCATGCGGGCGGTCTGATGGCCGAGTCCGATCTGGTGCGCGAGCCGGTCGCGCCGATCACCGAACTCGAGCCGCTGACGCTCGAGATGCCGGACGCCGATGCCGATGCCGCGCCGGCCGGGGCCGAGGTGATCCAGCTCGAGGAATTCCGGGCCCAGGTCGGCGCGGAGGTGCTGCGCGCGGCCCAGCCCGAGCGCGATCCGGATGCCGACCAGATCAAGGTCATCGGTCCGCTGCGGCTGCAGATCCCGCTGTTCAACATCTATCTGAACGAGGCCGACGAGGTCTCGCGCCGGCTCGGCACCGAGCTGACGCTGTGGTCGATGGAGCTGCCGCGCGCGCTCGACGCCGAGGTGGTGGTGCTGGCGCACCGGCTGGCCGGCAACTCCGCCACCGTGGGCTTCACCGACCTGGCCCAGCTGGCCCGGCTGCTCGAGCAGGCGCTGCAGCAGGTGCCCTCGCTGCAGCGCCATGCCCTGCTCGAGGCGGGGGACGCCGAGCTCTTCGTCACCGTCAGCGACGACATCCGTCGGCTGCTGCACCAGTTCGCCGCCGGCTTCCTGCGGCCGGCCTCGCCGGCGGTGCTGGAGCGGCTGCAGGCCTGGCTCGACGAGGTGCCGCGCCGCCTGCCTGCGCCGACGGACGGTCTGAGCGGTGACAGGGCCGTGGGGGCGGCCGACATGGCGCCTGACGTGGCAGCGGCGGCGCCGCAGCCCCTGCCCGTTCTGGCGCCGTCATCCGCGCGCCAGCCCGATCCCGAGCTCGAGGCCGACATCGACCAGATCGATCAGGTCGATGCCGACCTGTTCCCGATCTTCGTCGAGGAGGCCCAGGAGCTGCTGCCGCTGATCGAGATGCAGGGCGCCGCCTGGCAGCGCGACCCCGATCTGCGCGAGCCGGCGCCGGCGCTGATGCGGGCGCTGCACACCTTCAAGGGCAGCGCACGGCTGGCCGGCGCGATGCGCCTGGGCGAGATGGCGCACCGCCTGGAGTCGGCGGTCGAGGCGCTGGGCATGGCGCCAGACGGGCCGGGCCTGCAGCGGCTGTCGCGCCAGATCGATGCGCTGTCGGCGGCCTTCGAGGCGCTGTGCGCCCGTCAGGCCGGTGCGCCTTCGACGCTGACGGTGTCCTGGGCCACCCGGCCGGCACCGCTGCCGCCGGTCGAGCCGAGCCGCCCCAACCATCCGCCGGAAGCGGCGATGATCTCGCTGGTCGATCCGCCCCGGACGGCTATGGTGCCGGCCGGTGCCGCGGTGGCTGCGCAGCCGCCCGCCGAGTCCGCGCCCGCGCTGCCGCCGGCGCAGCCCGGCGAGGGCGTCGACTGGAGCCGCTACCTGGCCGCTGCCGCCGCGATGCCGGCGATGCCGCAGCCGCCCGAGCGCGCGCCGGTCAACCCGCAGCCGCTGCGGGTGCGTGCGCCGCTGCTCGACCGGCTGGTCAATCTGGCCGGCGAGGTCAGCATCACCCGCTCGCGGCTGGAGTCCGAGCTGGCGCAGATCCGCGGCTCGCTGGGCGACCTCACCGACAACCTCGAGCGCCTGGGCCGCCAGCTCCATGACGTGACGCTGCAGGCCGACACCCAGCTCGAGTCGCGCCAGGCGGCCGCGCGTGCGGCGGCGCAGGAGTTCGATCCGCTCGAGCTCGACCGCTACACCCGGCTGCAGGAACTCACCCGCATGATGGCCGAGTCGGTCAACGACGTGGCCACCGTGCGCGGCGCGCTGCAGCGCACGCTGCAGACCGCCGAGGACGAACTGGCCGCGCAGGCCCGGCTGACCCGCGAGCTGCAGGGCGATCTGCTGCGCACCCGCATGGTCGAGTTCGAGAGCCTGTCCGAGCGGCTGTACCGCGTGGTGCGGCTGGCGGCGAAGGAGACCGGCCGCCAGGTGCGCTTCGACATCGTCGGCGGCTCGATCGAGGTCGACCGCGGCGTGCTCGACCGCATGAACGCGGTGCTCGAACACCTGCTGCGCAACTGCGTCACCCACGGCATCGAGCCACCCGAGCAGCGCCAGGGCGCCGGCAAGGATCCGACCGGCAGCATCGTCATCACGCTCGAGCAGGAAGGCAACGAGGTCAGCGTCGAGGTCCGCGACGATGGCGCCGGCCTGGATCTGCCGCGCATCCGCCGCCGTGCGGTCGAGATGGGCCTGATCGCCGAGGGCGCCCGGCTCGACGAGCATGAGCTGGCGAACCTGATCTTCGCGCCGGGGCTGTCCACGGTCGAGGTGCTGACCGAGGTGGCCGGGCGCGGTGTCGGCATGGATGTGGTCAAGTCCGAGGTGCAGGCGCTGGGCGGGCGCATCGAGATCCTCAGCCGTGCCGGGCGCGGCACGCGCTTCCGGCTGGTCATGCCGCTGACGACGGTGGTCACGCAGGTGGTGCTGCTGCGCGCGGGCAGCCGCTCGATCGCGGTGCCGTCCCATCTGGTCGAGCTGGTGCAGCGCCAGCCGCTCGAGCAGGTGCAGCAGGCCGCGCATGACGGCCAGTACCTGTACGGCGGCCTGCGTCTGCCGTTCTACTGGCTCGGCGCGCTGCTGGGCGGCAGCGGGCACAGCCTGGAGATGGCCGGTGCACGCACCCTGCCGCTGGTGGTGGTGCGCTCGGCGCAGCAGCGGGTGGCGCTGCAGGTCGACGAGGTGCTCGGCAGCCATGAAGTGGTGGTCAAGAACCTGGGGCCGCAGCTCTCGCGCCTGCCGGGGCTGGCCGGCATGACGCTGCTGGCCTCCGGCGCGGTCGCGCTGATCTACAACCCGGTCACGCTGGCGGCGGTCTACGGCGCCGAGGCGCAGCAGCTGATGCAGGTGCCCGAGGCGCTGCCGCGCGGCACCGCGCCGCTCGAGCCGGTGCGGCCTGCGCCGCTGGTGCTGGTGGTCGACGACTCGCTCACGGTGCGCCGCATCACCCGGCGGCTGCTCGAGCGCGAGGGCCTGCGGGTCGCGCTGGCCAAGGACGGCATGGAGGCGCTGGAGCTGCTGGCCGGCGAGCGCCCGGCGGTGGTGCTGTCCGACATCGAGATGCCGCGCATGGACGGCTTCGACCTGCTGCGCAACATCCGCGGCGATTCGGCCCTGGCGGACCTGCCGGTCATCATGATCACCTCCCGGATTGCGCAGAAGCATCGTGATCTTGCGCACGAGCTGGGCGCCGACGGCTATCTGGGCAAGCCCTATGGCGAGGAGGAACTGCTAAGGCTGATCCGTCGACATGCCGATGTAGCGGCACCTCTCCCGCTCTGACGGAGTTTTCCAGATGTCCCAGAACCCACCTAGCCGGTGTGCACCGTCCATCGCGGCACCGCTGGATCTGCTGATCGAGATGACCTGCACCCGCGAGCGGGTCATGATCGACTCGGCCCTGCTGGCTGCGCTGTCCGACACCGACGGGGTGCAGGAGGTGCGGCTGTGGCGCCTGATCGGCGAGGCCGACGGTCCGCGCTTCTGGATCCTGTGCGGCCTCCAGCGTGCCGGCCGCGAGCCGCCGATCGTGGCCGACCAGCTGCCCGACGACGAGCGCGATCCGCTGGTGCTCTCCAGCCTGCCTTCGCACTGGCAGTGCTTCGAGCGGGCCGAGGTGACGACGACCGTGCAGGGCGAACGGCATCTGCTGCTGCTGCCGATGGCCGGCGACCTGCACACCGCCGGCGTGCTCGAGGTCTGCTCCTCGCGGCCGGTCAGCGACTCGGTGCGCACGCTGCTGGCCTGCGTGCTGCGGGTGCATGGCAACTACATGTCGCTGCTCGACTACAGCGAGCGCGACACGCTCACCGGCCTGCTCAACCGCAAGAGCTTCGACTCCACCTTCCTGCAGGCGACGGTGGTCGACGCGCACCGGCTCTATTCGGTGCACGATGTGGCCGCCACCGCGACGGCCGTGCCCGAGCGCCGCCAGGACGGCCCGCGGCGCTACTGGCTCGGTGTCATCGACATCGACCATTTCAAGCAGATCAACGATCGCTTCGGTCATCTGGTCGGCGACGAGGCGCTGACGGTGCTGGCCCGGCTGATGCGCTCGACCTTCCGCTATGACGACCGCCTCTACCGCTTCGGCGGCGAGGAATTCGTCGTGCTGCTGTCGGCGCCCGACGAGGACAGCGCCCGCGCCGCCTTCGAGCGTTTCCGCCATGCGGTGGAGAGCCACTACTTCATCGGCATCGGCCGCTCGACGGTCAGCATCGGCTTCAGCGACGTGCGTGCCGGCGACACCCCGCAGGCCTGCTTCGACCGGGCCGACAAGGCGGTCTACTACGGCAAGACCCACGGCCGCAACCAGGTCTGTTCGCAGCTCGCGCTGGTGGCGGCCGGCGAGCTCGAGGACAACATGAAGTTCGGCTCGGTCGAGCTGTTCTGAGTCTGGCCTGAGCCTGGCCGCGCCGCCGCGGCTCAGCGCCGCGCCGCGACCTTCTTCACCGCCTCGAAGCGCGCCAGCGTGCGTGCCCGCGCCTCGTCATGGTCGACGACCGGCTGCGGATAGGTCCTGCCCAGCTCCACGCCTGCCGCCAGCCGCTCCATCGGCCGGGCCTCCCAGGGCGCGTGGATCGCGTCGTCGTCCAGCCCGGCCAGCTCCGGCACATAGCGGCGGATGAAGCGTCCCTCCGCATCGAACTTCCGGCTCTGCGTCATCGGGTTGAAGATGCGGAAATAGGGCTGCGCATCGCAGCCGGTGGACGCCGCCCACTGCCAGCCGCCGTTGTTGGCGGCCAGGTCGAAGTCGTTCAGGTGCAGCGCGAACCAGGCCTCGCCGCGGCGCCAGTCCAGCCCCAGATGCTTGGTCAGGAAGCTGGCGGCGATCATGCGCAGCCGGTTGTGCATGTAGCCGGTCTGCGCGAGCTGGCGCATCGCCGCATCGACGATCGGATAGCCGGTCTGTCCGGCGCACCAGGCCTCGAACAGCGCATCGGCCGCCTTGCCGTGCTCCCAGCGGATCGCGTCGTACTCCGGCTTGAAGCAGTGGCCGACGACACGCGGATGGTGGTGCAGGATCTGGAAGTAGAAGTCGCGCCAGATCAGTTCCGACAGCCAGACCTCGGCGCCGCGCGAGCCGGCCGTCACCCGCTCGTGCGCCAGCCGCGCGAGCTGGCGGATCGACACCGTGCCGAAGCGCAGGTGCACGCTCAGGTAGCTCGGGCCCTTGATGGCCGGAAAGTCGCGGCTGCTGTCGTAGCGGTCGATGCGCTCGAGAAAGTCCAGCAGCAGGTGCTCGCCGCCCGAGGCGCCCGGATGCAGCCGCGCGGCCATGTCGGTGGGCGCGAAGCCGAGCGCCTCCAGCGTCGGGATGCCGAGGTCGAAGTCGGTCGGCACCGGGGCGAGATGGCGCGCGTGGCGCTCGACCGGATAGGCCTTCAGGTAGAAACCGCCGCCCTCGGCCAGCTTCTTCAGCCAGGCGTTGCGGTAGGGCGTGAAGACCGAGAAGGGCGTGCCGGCGGCGGTCAGCACCTCATCGGTCTCGAAGATCACCTGGTCCTTCCAGCTGAGGAAGGAGATGCCGGCGTCGGCCAGCGCGCCGCGCACCTTCGCGTCGCGCGCGATCGCGGCGGGCTCGTGGTCGCGCGCGACATGCACGGCCTGCACATGCAGCGCCTTCGCCAGCCGCGGGATCTCCTCGCGCGGGTCGCCCTGGCGCACGATCAGGCCGCCGCCAAGCGCGCGCAGCCGCCGGTCGAGCTCGTGCAGCGCGTGCCAGATGAACTCGACGCGGCGGTCGGCCTTCGGCAGGCCGTTCAGGATCGTGGTGTCGAGGATGAAGACGCACCAGACCTGGCGGGCCTGGCGCAGCGCGCGGTGCAGCGCGGCATGGTCGTCGGCGCGCAGGTCGCGGCGCAGCCAGACCAGCGCCCGGTCGACCGGATCGAGCGTGGGGGAGGGGGGCAGTCGCGTGGGCATCTGCGCAGTGTGCGTGATCGCTACAATCCGCGCCATGTCCGGCCTTGGCAGCATCAACCTCACCAACCAGTTCCTGATCGCCATGCCCGGCATGGCCGACGATCATTTCGCCGGCTCGGTCGTCTACCTGTGCGAGCACACCGAGCGCGGCGCGCTCGGACTGGTCATCAACAAGCCGATCGACATCACGATCGCCAATCTGTTCGAGCGCGTCGAGATGGCGCTGGACCGCGAGGACCTGGCCGCCGTGCCGGTGCATTTCGGCGGCCCGGTGCAGACCGAGCGCGGCTTCGTGCTGCACGATCGCCCGGCCGACGATGCGGCGGCCTACGCCTCCTCGCTGCTGGTGCCCGGCGGCCTGGCGATGACCACCAGCCGTGATGTGCTCGAGGCGCTGTCGGGCGGCAACGGTCCGCGCCGGGTGCTGATCACGCTGGGCTATGCCGGCTGGGGCGCCGGCCAGCTCGAGGACGAGCTGTCGCGCAACGGCTGGCTGACCGTCGATGCCGATCCGGCCATCATCTTCGACACGCCGGCCGAGCAGCGCTACCAGCGCGCGCTGTCGCTGCTGGGCATCGACCCGGCCTTCCTGGCTCAGGAGGCGGGTCACGCATGAGCCCGCTGCGACCGCCCGAGACCTATCTGGCCTTCGACTACGGCCTGCGCCGGACCGGGGTGGCCAGCGGCAGCCGCACGCTGGGCCGCGGCTCGCCGCTCAGGACCATCGCCGCCGAGGGCCAGGCCCGCTTCGCGCCGATCGAGGCGCTGATCCGCGAATGGCGCCCCGATGCGCTGGTCGTCGGCGTGCCGCGCCACCCGGACGGCGCCGACCACGAGAACACCCGCCGCGCCCAGCGCTTCGCGCGCCAGCTGCAGGGCCGCTTCGGCCTGCCGGTGTTCGAGGTCGACGAGCGCTACAGCACCACCGAGGTGCTGGCTGCCGGCGTGCGCGATGCCGATGCATCGGCCGCCGCGCTGCTGCTGACCCAGCATTTCGACGAGCTCGACCGCGCCGCGCAGGTGGCCGCGCTCGCGTCGTCGCCAGAACAAGACCCCGAAGAAACGAACCCACCGAAGGATTGACCCCATGAGTCTGCATCTCGATGCCGAGGCGCTCTACGGCGAGCTGCTGGCCGGCGTGCGCGGGCTGCTCGAGCCCGACGCCGTCCTGGTCGGCGTGTGGTCCGGCGGCGCCTGGCTGGCCGAGCGGCTGCAGCGCGATCTCGGCCTGGCCCTGCCGCACGGCGTCATCTCCAGCACGCTGCACCGCGACGACTTCAGCTCGCGCGGCCTGGGCTCGACCACCGACGCGACGAACCTGCCGTTCAGCGTCGACGGCCGCCCGATCGTGCTGATCGACGACGTGCTCTACACCGGCCGCACGACGCGTGCGGTCATCAACGAGCTGTTCGACTTCGGCCGGCCGTCCTCGGTCCGGCTCGCCGTGCTGGTTGACCGGGGCGGGCGCCAGCTGCCGATCCAGGCCGCCTTCGCCGCCGCGCGCATCGCGCTGCCGGCCACCCAGCAGATCGCGCTCGACCGCGACGAGACCGGCCGCTTCCGCTTCACGGTCCGCGACACCCAGGAGACCCGCTGATGCTCTCGCGCCGCAATCCCCAGCTCAACAAGCACGGCGAGCTGATCCATCTGCTGTCGATCGAGGGCCTGCCCCGCGCGGTGCTCACGCACATTCTCGACACCGCCAGCACCTTCCTGGCGGTCAACGACCGCGAGGTCAAGAAGGTGCCGCTGCTGCGCGGCAAGTCGGTGTTCAACCTGTTCTTCGAGAACTCGACCCGCACCCGCACCACCTTCGAGATCGCCGCCAAGCGCCTGTCGGCGGACGTGATCAACCTCGACATCGCCAAGTCCAGCGCGTCGAAGGGCGAGAGCCTGCTCGACACCATCGCCAACCTGTCGGCGATGCATGCCGACATGTTCGTGGTGCGCCACAGCGAGTCGGGCGCGCCCTACCTGATCGCGCAGCACTGCGCGCCGCATGTCCATGTGGTCAACGCCGGCGACGGCCGCCACGCGCACCCCACCCAGGGGCTGCTGGACATGTACACCATCCGCCACTACAAGAAGGACTTCACCAAGCTGCGGGTGGCGATCGTCGGCGACATCGTGCACAGCCGCGTCGCGCGCTCGGACATCCATGCGCTGACCACGCTGGGCGTGCCCGAGATCCGCGCGGTGGGCCCGAAGACGCTGGTGCCGGGCAATCTGGCCGAGATGGGCGTGCAGGTCCACCACGACATGGCCGAGGGCATCCGCGATGCCGACGTCATCATCATGCTGCGCCTGCAGAACGAGCGCATGAGCGGCGCGATGCTGCCCAGCGCCGGCGAGTATTTCAAGAGCTACGGCCTGACCGAGGAGAAGCTCGCGCTGGCCGCGCCCGACTGCATCGTGATGCACCCGGGTCCGATCAACCGCGGCGTCGAGATCGACTCGGCGGTGGCCGACGGCCGGCACAGCGTGATCCTGCCGCAGGTCACCTTCGGCATCGCGGTGCGCATGGCGGTGATGTCGATCATCGCGGGGAACGAAGCATGAAGATCCTGATCCAGAACGGCCGCGTCGTCGATCCGGCCTCGGGCCGCGACGAGATCGCCGATGTGGCGATCGCCGCCGGCCGCATCGTCGCCATCGGCGCGGTGCCGACCGACTTCCAGCCCAGCCGCACCCTCGACGCACGCGGCTGCGTCGTCGCGCCCGGCCTGGTCGACCTGGCCGCGCGGCTGCGCGAGCGCGGCATGCTCGAGAGCGAGCTGAACGCCGCGGCGGCCGGCGGCGTGACCAGCCTGGTCTGCCCGCCCGACACCGATCCGGCGCTCGACGAGCCCGGCCTGGTCGAGATGCTGAAGTTCCGCGCCCGCAAGCTCTCGCTGTGCCGGCTGTTCCCGCTGGGCGCGCTGACCCGCGGCCTCAAGGGCGAGGCGCTGACCGAGATGGCCGAGCTGACGGCCGCCGGCTGCGTCGGCTTCTCGCAGGCCGAATCGGCGATCAAGGACACCCTGGTGCTGCAGCGCGCGATGATGTACGCGTCCTCGCACAACCTGTCGCTGTGGCTGCGTCCGGTCGATCCGTGGCTGGGCAAGGGCGTGGCCGCCAGCGGCGCGGTCGCCACCCGGCTGGGCCTGTCGGGCGTGCCGGTGGCCTCCGAGACCATCTCGCTGCACACCCTCTTCGAGCTGATGCGCGCCACCGGCGTGCGGGTGCATCTGTGCCGTCTGTCGAGCGCCGCCGGCGTCGAGCTGGTGCGCCAGGCCAAGGCCGAGGGCCTGCCGGTCACCGCGGATGTCAGCATCAACTCGCTGCACCTGACCGATGTCGACATCGGCTACTTCAACCCGGCGATGCGCCTGACGCCGCCGTTGCGCCAGGGCCGCGACCGCGACGCGCTGCGGGCCGGTCTGGCCGACGGCACGATCGACGCGCTGGTCTCCGACCACACGCCGGTCGAGGGCGATGCCAAGACGCTGCCCTTCGGCGAGGCCGAGCCGGGCGCGACCGGCCTGGAGCTGCTGCTCAGCCTGGCGCTGAAGTGGGGCCAGGACCAGGAGCTGTCGCTGGCGCAGACGCTGGCGCGGGTCACCTCGGATCCGGTGCGGGTTCTGGGCGATGCGCTGGGCTCGCTGGCCTCGAGCGCCGGCCGGCTGGTCGAGGGCGGCGTGGCCGATGTCTGCGTCTTCGATCCCGACGAGACCTGGCCGGTCACGCCCGATGTGCTGCACAGCCAGGGCAAGCACACCCCGTTCGCCTTCGCCGACACCGGCATGGCGCTGCCGGGCCGGGTGCGCGCGACGCTGGTCGCCGGCACCATCGCGCACGAGCTGCGCTGAGGCCGGGCCGCGGCGTGCTGCGCAGTCTCAGGGCGATCTGGCGCCTCGGCCGGGTGCTGGTGCACATCCTGCACGGCGTCTGGGTCGCCTGGCGGGAGTTCGACGGCGCCAGCGTCGCGCACCGCTGCGCCCGCATCCAGTGGTGGTCGGCCAAGCTGCTGGCGCTGCTGGGCCTGCGGCTGCGGCCGGACGGGCGCTTCGCGCCGGGCGCGCACCTGATCGCCGCCAACCATGTCTCCTGGCTGGACATCACCGCGGTGCATGCGGTCTGCCCGCAGGCGCGCTTCGTCTCGAAGGCCGACGTGAAGGCCTGGCCGGTGTTGGGCTGGCTGATCGCGGCCGCCGGCACGATCTTCATCGAGCGCGAGAGCAAGCGCGACGCGCTGCGGGTGGTGCACCAGTCGGCCGAGGCGCTGGCCGCCGGCGACACGGTGGCCTTCTTCCCCGAGGGCACCACCTCCGACGGCCATCATCTGCTGCCCTTTCACGCCAATCTGCTGCAGGCGGCGGTCACCGCGGGCGTGCCGGTGCAGCCGCTGGCGCTGCGCTTCTCCGAGCCCGGCCACCCGGTCAGCCCGGCCGCGGCCTACATCGGCGACACCACGCTGCTGCAGAGTCTGTGGCGCATCGCCTCGGCCGACGCGATCGAGGTGCGCATCGGCATCCTGGCGCCGATCGCGTCGGCCGGCCTGGACCGCCGCGCGCTGTCGCTGCTGCTGCGCGCGCGCATCGCCGCCGCGCTCGGCATCGCGTCCGACACGCCGCCGGTCTGAGCCTCGGGCAGAATCGACCGGATCCGGCAACGACGAACCGTTCGAGAAAGCCCGACCATGCTCTACAAGTTCCGCTCCAAGGCCTCCGGCGACGTGATCATGACCTCCGAGGTCGGCGACCGGCTGATGCGCCTGATCGGTCGCGAGCCGGCGCCGCAGGGCATCTTCCAGCCGGCGCAGATGCCCGGTCTGATCGGCCAGCTGGAGTCGGCCGTGCGCGACGAGGAGGAGGCGCGCCGTCGCGCCGAGGCCGAGGCCGCCGCCGAGGGCCGCACGCTGCCGGCCCCGAAGGGCGTGAGCCTGCGCCAGCGCGTCTGGCCGCTGATCGACATGATGCGGCGCTGCGCCGAGGCCGACGAGGTCATCGTCTGGGGCGTCTGAGCCGCACCGCCCGCACCGCCCGCATCGTTCGAATTGCCGCCACCTGCACGACACCTGCACGACACCCGGAGACCGATCCCATGCAACTGCGCAGCGACAGCCTGACCGACGGCGCCGCCATTCCCGCCCGCTTCGCCGCCGGCCGCCCCGACGAGGCCAGCATCGTCACCTTCTCCGACAACCTCAGCCCGCACCTGGCCTGGAGCGATCTGCCCGCCGGCACGAAGAGCCTGGCGCTGATCTGCCACGACCCGGACGTGCCCAGCCGCGGCGACGATGTCAACCAGACCGACCGCGAGGTGCCGGCCGACCTGCCGCGCGTCGACTTCTTCCACTGGGTGATGGTCGACCTGCCGCCCACGCTGGCGCAGCTGGGCGAGGGCGAGTTCAGCCAGGGCTTCACCGCCCGCGGCAAGG
>RRZU012413753.1_pt1 | contig 12111 bp, 12 predicted proteins | sample 2165561 | NCBI WGS metagenome assembly RRZU01 (sample SAMN10456909, study PRJNA506462) | wastewater metagenome | isolation source: wastewater sludge | place: USA: Moscow, Idaho | reverse complement strand
CCTTTATAAATGATGGGCAAATTTAATCGGATGATTTTTGTTGCGCAAGCATTCATTCGGATAATCAGCGGTTAAGCGGCAGCTCCTTGGCTTTTATTTGATCATTCAGGGCTAAGCACAAACGGGCTAATCGTGTACAGCTCTCCGGTGTATCTATCTTTTAAAATTCGCAAACTGTAATTTGTGGAAATTTTGTATACAATTTTAATTTTTTATTAAATATGGTGCACAATTTGTGCTTAATGGTGTATAGCTTGGGAAATACCATTTTTTCTTAACTTTGCTTGGACACATAGCAGCGGGCCAGTATGCACTCAGACGAAAAGACTAATGATCAGCGCGCTACCCACGGAAGCCTTATTGCTGAGCAGTTGGAAAAAGAGATAATTGACGGCACCTTGCTCGCTGGGACCAAGATGGATGAAAAGCAGATAGCTGGTCGTTTCGGGGTCTCAAGAACTCCGGTGCGTGAGGCCTTGATGCTTTTGGCCTCGCGCACCTTAGTTGAACGCCTGCCGTATCGAGGCGTTGTCGTCTGCGATCTCTCCTTTGAGCGGGTGGAGGAAATGTTTGAGGCCATGGGCGAGATTGAGGCCCTGTGCGGACGTCTGGCCGCTGGTCGTATGTCCATAAGTGAACATGCTGCCCTGCAAAATCAGCATCAACTGATGCAAAAATTGTCTGTGGCCGGGGAACTAGCCAGCTATGAAGAGGCAAATAACGAGCTGCACAACCTGATTTGGCTGGGAGCCCATAACAGTGACCTTTTTCAGATAGCGACCGATATGCGCCTTAAACTAGCTCCTTTTCGCCGCTCACAGCTCTTAAACAGTGAGCGCATGGGGCGTTCAATTGCCGAGCACGAAGAGATTATACAGGCGCTCATCACCAAAGAGAGTGTCACAGCAGAACAGCTCCTGCGATTGCATTTACTCAGTTCAGCTAAAAGTTTTATAAACAACACAATTTCCGCCCGTATATCCCAAGGAAAACCATCCCAAAGCCGCGGGCCAGGTAATCAACATCAATCATAAGAAGGAGACTGGTTGTGAAGTTCCCCAAAATTGACCGCTTTGTGCTCGCCCTGGCCGCAGCCGTAATTCTGGCCATTATCTGGCCGGAACCAGGCCGTACCCATGGCATCCTGCAATGGCAGTGGATTACTACCTATGGAATCTGCGGCGTCTTTTTTCTCTATGGCTTAACCCTGAAACCAGAGCGCATGCGGGAAGGGCTGATGTGCTGGAAGGCGCATCTGGTTATTGTTTTAACCACCTTTGGCCTTTTTCCCTTGGTGGTACTCCTTGGCCTTGCCCTGGCTCCGGATGCCATGCCCGAGGCGGCAAAAGTGGGTTTTTTTTACATTGCTGCCCTGCCTTCTACTGTTTCTTCATCGGTTGCCATGGTCTCCCTGGCCCGGGGCAATATCCCGGTCGCCATCTTTAATGCCACGCTTTCGAGCCTGCTCGGCGTTTTTCTCACGCCAACGCTCATGGCATGGTATTTAAAGACTGCGGGCACACCAATTGATCTTCGTCCGACCATTATAAAAATTGTCCTCTTGGTGCTTTTGCCTATTGTTGTTGGCCAAGTGGCGCGGCGCTGGCTTTCCGGCTGGGCCCAGCGTCACAATAGTTTTATTAAACAGGCCGACAGGGCAATCATCCTGGCCATTGTGTATGGAGCCTTTTGTGACTCGGTTGTGGAAGGCGTGTGGGTTAAGCATGATGTGCTCGTCGTGGTAAAAATTGCCGTGGGCACAGTATTGCTCTTCACAGTCATATATGCCTTGATGCTCCTTATTACTAAATTGTTCAAATTTGAAACAAAAGAACGTATTGCCGTTCTGTTTTGCGGCTCGAAAAAGTCGCTGGCAACCGGCGTACCGCTGGCTCCATTGATCTTTGCCGGACGAGGCGATATCGGTTTGACCATCCTGCCCATTATGCTGTTTCACTTTTTCCAGCTTTTGATAGTAGCCTTCCTCGCTGCCCGCTATGGCGAACGGGATGAGTTGAAGGCAGCGGCCGTGGCCCACAAAAAAGAGGCGTAAACCCATCTGTGTTTGATTTACAAGGCTAAAGTGGAAGGATACATTGAAAAGACAGGTCGTGTAATTGCCCGGTAAAAGCACGACCTGTAGCATTACTTAGAGCCATGGCATTGCAGGGTATCATATCATGCTTCTGGCATATCAACCTATCTGTCTCTGGGCGTAAAGAATGAAAAAAACGCCTTATAATTAAAATTTTTTTGGTGTGTATATGTATACAAAGCTAGCTGTCATATTTTTTTTGTGCTGTGTGAGCATCGTCCCGAAGGCAGTATTTGCAGAAAGAGCTCAAGCCAATAAGGCGAAAGTTCGCTGTGGCTGGTTCGATAATCCAACGCCACAGAATGTCTGGCTCCACGACCGGGATGGCGAATGGACCATCGGCATACAAGGTGGCTATCAAGCTGAAGGAGAATGGCCAGACTTCACCGATGCGCAATGGGTAGAGACAAATGGTTCACACGGTCATGGTTGCGCTTGCCTAAAAGTATTAGATAACCCACAAGATATGTCCATAGTCCGTATCCTTTCTGCCCATGCCATACCACTTGGCAAATGCCGGCAAGACCCAGCAATTAAAAATAAAGAGCCGCAGTGAGCGGTAGATTTAAGTCGTAGAGCGCATCTCCGTTGAAACAAATGCTGCTACTACTTCTTAAATCTGCTCTATCTGCCTAAATAATAGTTCTAATTATTTCAGCAGTATATTCCGTTGCCCAACCTCTGCCAGATGCAAGTCAGTGCATCTGGCAGAGGTCCCAGCGCCTCTTAGATCTGCCACTGGTGCTACGTGCCGCACCCTCTTGTCTCGTAATATTTACATGGAAATTTCCACCAATTTTACCGGATGATTAGCATGTTGCGTTTATAATTACTTGTATGGTAGATTCTTAAATGAAAAAGTAGCTCAATTCAGTATTTGCCATTTAAACAGATAGATACATGGTGAGATGCAAGGAGGCAAATGAAGCAAGGCCAGTCTTTAGACTTTTAGTTTTTTTACTGGAATACCTGCATGGGTATTTGCTGGACGAATTTTTCATAATTATAGTTTTAGAGCCAGGTAATAAGACGAATTGGGAATTGCTTTTTGGATATTTAGCATTAATAATTTCGCATGGATTAGATGAGGGCTTCTCTGAGCAGACATCACAATCAGTAGAAGCAATGACTAAATACCTGCAAAATAAAATCTCTTTTCAAAGAGATATATATGAAAGAAACAGGACATTTATTGGAAAATTTTTAAATAAAATTACTTTTAAAAAACATAATTACATTGAATTAAATGGAGTAATACTGGCATCCATCTTAATTGCCTTAAATGAAACAGCTGAAGTTGATATCTATAAAAACGTAATTTATTATTTTCCCTATGAGGAAGCGGAAAAAACTGTGAAAAGACTTATGGAGCTTGATCGTCAAGCTGGCCCAAGTTAATCTTTCGATGGCCAAAGCCTTAGAACTGGAAAAATGAGCGGGCAAATGAGACCCTTTTTTGTCACGAAGACAGATGATGTCACTCAATTGTGTCTCACCTGAAAATTGAATATTATTTGTCTGATTTTTCTGGAAGAGTATAATAGCCAATTGATTGCGAACCACAGCTCGTATTCAAGCAAATTTTAGAGCGTTCTCTGCATGTTCGGCCATCATCGGGTAATAAGATGTGTGAGCGTAGAGTAAAAAATTTTTAGACAAAAGGAGTGCATGATGGGCAAGTTGATGCAAGGATTATTGTTATTTCTCGTAGCCGGGATGATGGGATGTGCTGGCGGCAGCTCGCAAACCGCGCAAAAGGTATCAATGCCAGGGGTTTCTCGAATTGATAATGCAACCGTTGAGGTTGTCAGCAAAGAACAGCCCCTTGTTGGCATTGGACAATATAAAAATATTACCGTTGGAAATTTTGAGATACCCGCTGAGTATCAGCAAGACTACCCTGAGGCCATCAGGCAATTTCGCGTTGCTCTTATTAGCGATCTGAAGGGCAAAAACCTTTTTGACAAAGTGACGGATGGCGCAGAGGGAAAGGCCTCTAAAAATACAGTGCAAGTTTCTGGAAAGGTGCTTTCCATGCGGATTGCCAGCTCTAGTGCCAGATTTTGGGGAGGCGCCATGGCGGGGTCTTCCTATATCGAGGTATATTTGAAGCTGACCGATGCCAGTACCGGCAAGACTGTGCATGAAAAAGTTATAGCCACTTCAAATAATGCCTTTGGTGCTTCCTGGAATATGGGGAGCTCTGATCAGTCCATCCCCACAGATATGGCAAAAATTATCAGTGAATATCTGAGTGCTGTGTTAGCTGTACGGTAATAGCCTGGGGCCATCTAATTTGCCAAGGCTCCTTTTTTCAAAATAAGGAAATATGTTTACCGTATCTTTAACGTATACTTGCGAACGTGCAGAAGTTGATACATGTCTGGATGCCCATGTGGTTTATTTGCAGCTAGAGTATGCTCATGGGCGTTTTATTGCATCTGGCAGGAAAGTTCCAAGGACAGGCAGGATTATCCTGTCATGTGTTGAAAAAAAGAGATGCATTAAATAAGACTTTGGCGGAAGATCCTTTTAACAAAGCTGGCATTGCCAAATGTGAGATTGCCGAGTTTGCCCAAATATAGCAGAAAAAGGCTTTGAGATGCTGCAACAACAGAACTCACGCCTTTAAGCATAAACCTCACATTGGAAAATTTACATACAACAACAGCCAGTTGAACTCATTTTATACATGAAAGCCTATTTGCTTATATGGTTTGGTGTAGGTGTTTTGCTGGCGGGTTCTTTGCTGCTCATTGTGCTTTTACATGGTGCCACCAATGCGGCAACATGTGGTTTTTTGGGGCTTAGCTGCGCAGTTAACTCCCTGCTGGCCATTCCCTTCATCCTCCTTTTGGCTGCTGCACCAACGCTTATTGGTGCATATAAGCTGCCGAATGGCAGACGTACTGCCGCTTTTTATCGGATATTTGCCATAATACTTTTGCTACTTGCGTGCGTAAGTATTATTGGTCTTACAGTTGTTTGGATACTTATTTCAGCTCGATAGACCCGTGAAAATGGTAAAATTGATATCCCTTTCAAAGAGGTCGAAATCGACAAGGTGGCTCATATATCTGTTGCTCGCTTCCTTTGCTTTTCTGTTCCTTGCCATTGTCACCGCAGGCATAGGGGGTGTAGCCATGACCGGGACGACTGGGATTCCCGGGCCCGGTTTTTTTGTCTTTGGTTTGCTCTTGCTGATATCGTCAACGCTTTTTGCTTTTCTCTTGCTGTATAAAGTCGCTCGCTATTTATGGGATAGCATAATAAATTGACCGCATTGCTGAAATTGCGGGGATGATGCCAGATATTGAGGAGATTGATGTAATAGTGAAACCAACTGGTATGGTTGATTAGTTTCTGTGTTTTTACTAAGTTAGCGGAAGCAATGAAAAGAGGCAGGCTATAATTTTCAGTGGGCACCCTATTTTCTTGTGCCCGGTATTTCAAGAGAGAGTAGCCAACAAAAAAGCCCGGGAAAACCCTGGGCTTTTTTTATGTTAGTAAAACATCTGGGAAAGAAGCATGGTAATGAAAAAGGGTCGTTACTGTGCGACCCTGGGAATAAAACTACTTGTCCAGTTTTGCGGCAATACGCTTGTAGGCTTCCTTCAGTTCATCTCCCACCATTTTAGCCTTGGCAATATACTCATCCGAAGTTTCAACGGCATCATCGCCTATTTCAGCAACTTTTAGCTTTAATTGCTCCCATTTTTCCTCTGCCCCGGCAAATTCATCCCTGGCTTCCATGGAGGCAAGGTGAGCCTGCACTTTCAAGGCATCCCGCTCGGTTTTGAGCCGTTCCATCAGATTGTTAAATTCTTCCTTCATGTCCATGGCAAACCTCCTTGTGATTTTCAGGTCATGTATGGGCAAGTTTCCTCTTTGCCCCTTTTGAGTGTACACCTTGCCAGTTTTTTTGTGGGCTGCTAAGTCTCGTTAACTCAGCGCAAGTCTGTTCCCTTGTCAGCTGAAGAGATTTATACGATACACTAAAACGACATCTTATTAAACAAGCTTGCTAGTTAGATGAATATTTTTACCCTTTAAGTTTTCCCCATCGCATCTGGGCTCTTTGCCAGATGTCTTATTTTGGATAAGAACCACAGTCCACCTGTTGCCCCCTGGGGTTGATGCAAAAGGAAGTACCGCCGCGGTACAGGCTGTGCTCTTTCTCTGTAAACTCCTTGCAGCCATTACAAACGAGAGCCTTTTCTCCTATAAAAGGATAGCAGCCATCAAATTGTGGGGGAATGGTCGGATCTTTGCCCAATAGGGCAGCATAGCCACATTTGCCATTTCGAGCGAAGCGGACAAAGCCATGTTTTATGTAGTCTGCCCCCATCTCCATCTCCATTACCTGTTCGACCACAACTAGGCCTTGGCGGTTTACGTACATGAAACCGTGTTCCTTGCTGTACAAAGAGGCAAAGTTATCGGTGAAGTAGAGCTTTTTCAGCTCAGCCGGACGCACATGGAGGAACTTGCTGACGTAATGCAGGCAATTGGCGTGTTCCGTCATGCCAAGTTCATTTTGAAAGTACCAGCATGTGATGTCTTTTTCCTGAGCATGAGCCGGACCGCAAGCGAGCACCAGAATGAACAGGGGAATTGAGAAGTGTTTGTGCATCTTTTATTATTGTAGATGATTAATGAGCAGCATTTGGGAAAGCTGCAGCAGGTTCAACAAAAGGCGTAAAAAAAATGATTAGTCAAGCCCCGTTAAATACGCATCCTTTAATTGCCATAACGCCTCCATGCGATAGAGATGCCAATAGTCATGTGCTAGGGCATGTCGCATGAGAAAAGAGAACGAGTAGGTCTCATATTCTGGGTGCGTTCCTGTCTTTTGCCAGGTGGCATCATCAACAGTTTCAAGGATGGCGATCTGCTTCTTTCTGCATGCCGCGAACTGTTCAAGTGCCTGAGGCACACTCAGGCAAACAGGTGCACTCGCATCTTTTTTTTCTTTATCAGGGATGAAGCGGACAAACACCGGGTGTTCTTCATGGATAAAGCGTTCCATTCTCTCAATAAACACGAGTTGCACCTCTGCCAGATGGCTGAGGTGTTCAGCAATGGTCCAGAATCCCTCACCACGGCGCAGATGAAGGTTGTCTGAGGAAATATTCTGTACAAACTCTGCTAAAATAAGAGGGGCTTGACGCAGCCCATCAAGTAACTCTTTGTGGTTATTCATCGTTATTCCTTCTCAATGTGATTGCGCTAAAAAAATGCTTCCTGATTAGGTCAGATCCCGGCTACTTTTTGTTTCCCTTCTCCTTGAGCTGACCTTGTCCATGTTCTTTAGAGCCATTTTTTTTGCCCTGGCCCTTGTTTGCACCATTTTTGTGTTCTTTCTTTGATTGTTCTTTGGCTGGCCCTTTTTTCTGATCATGCTGGGACTTTTTGCTGTGACTGCCCTTTTTGCCATCGCTATATTCCGGCTTTCCATATAACCCTTTCGGCAGACGTTCTAGGGAATACCTCCCATCCTTAAGGGCATGAAATTCTGGAGAACCCGGCTTTATGCCCAGCTGCTGGGCCGTAACTCCCCAGCCGCCGCCTTTGTTTGTCTTGTAGGTTTGCAGCACTCTTTCTGGTGGCAAATGCAGCATGCTCCCCAATTGAAAACACATAAAGGCATCTCCAGGAAATTGCACTTCCGCCAAGATGAGTTCAACCTCGTTCATAGGCACATTAAACTGCGCACTCAGCCGTTGACCATAGTCAAGTCGATCGACCCTTGCTTGGTCGTTAAGGCCGCCGAGGAAAACATTGAGATCCGCTAAGGCCTGACTGGTAGATAGTGCAAGCGAGCAAATAAAGACGAGTGAAAAAAAGATTCGATGAAACATGACAATAAACACTCCAATATGATGTTGTTTGGCGATTACAGAACATGCGCTGCTTGCGTTCAATTGTCTTTATTCTTTAACCCATGGCAATTAGCGGTTCGGGTTTCGCAGAAAGCTCCTTGAAACCACTATACCAAAATAATGCCGAAATGAATTCACCATCTTTCTCTGGGACATGCAATTAAAGCAGGAGGCAGGTTGTTTGGCGTTCGCCGAATAGGCATTCTGGCTTGTGCGAATATTTGTAGAATTCATCAAAATAACCGCGATATAGGAAAATGGTGCCAAAAATCGAAGATAAGAATTGCAGGTCTTTTTATGCGTTGAGGTTCCTGTTCACTTCTTTGCTGTTAGTCTATCAGCGCCTCATTGACATTTTTTTTGATATCATATTTCAAGGATTATCTTCCATTTTTAAAAATTTCAATAATTGCAGAGAATTATGACTATTGTAATAATGGTTATCATGTAATTATTTTTTATTACAATAAAAGTAATTGCATGCCACAAAAATGAATGGTACATAGCGACTTGACGTTAGAAAGAAGTACGGATATTTACAATATTTTTGCCTTGTTAAGGTGATAAAGGGTAATAAATAGAGGCATGTGTGATGGAGACAAAGAAGGTTTTTTTTTTCAGTTAGTTCAGATTGGTGTTTTCTCGCTATATTGGGTAATTTATTTGTTTTTTGCTGTCTCGCTGTGCCTCAGTCCCAAGCTGTGGTAACTGTTGATGCAGCAACGGAACTTCCTTGGACTGCAACTGGTTCTGGCACGAGTGATAATGTAATAACTATAATAAATACGACCCCTTCGACATCGAGTTCTAATCGTCTGCTCTTTGATGGTCCGCAACGGGCCTGGGTTATTACCAATAACGGTGAAATTTACCATACCACAAGTACAGCGATCTTTTATTCGGCTATAACAGGTAATACGTATGATATTACAAATAATGGTAAACTTATCTCAGAAGATCCTGCAGGTCATGGGATACTTTTTTTTAATGCAGGTGATACAAATATAACAAATCATGGAACAATACAGACTTTTGGATCAACTAATAATGTTGACACAATACATATTGAAACAACAGGGTCAAGAGTCGCTAATGTAAATATAGTTAATGATGGCATAATACACGTAAGTTTTTCAAATGCCATAGAAGTTTATAATACCAATAATTTTACCATACGCAACGAAGGATCTGGTCAAATTATAGCAGATGGTTTAAGACTTGCCTTATATGCCCCAGGATTTATCACTTTTTCTGTGTTTAATGGTCCTAATGCAAGCATTGTATCTCCAAATAATTTTGCCATATCCCCTGGGTTTACTAATGGGAGTACCGAAGGGAGTCAGCAAGTATTAATAGAAAATCAAGGGATTATTAATGCTTTCGGTTTATATGTGGCTCAAACTTATTACAATATTTATACAGTTGAAAACTATACCAGTATCATCAATTCTGCTAGTGGCGTAATAAATACAACAACAGCGGGTGCCTCAATACGATCTGTGGCATATGGGGCTATCAATGATTTCCTATTTGTGAATGATGGACATTTTTCCACCCAAGGGACAGGAATTAGCTTTGTTGACTTCCCGACTACTCCAACTATCAAGGAAGGGATAATTGGTGATTTTATCTTTCGAAACAGCGGCGATTTTCTCGCCGGTTTAAATGGCACCGGCTCTGCCATTGTTCTTGACACACAGGGAGCTGATGCCTCGGTTACGGTTGAAAACAGCGGTACTCTGCAAGGCGCAAATGCAGCTTTATCTGTCAATAACGCCGATGCGAGTACACCCGTGACGGTGACGAATGCGGTTGGCGGCTCCATTGTAGGCACTGACACCACAATTACTTCCCATGCCATCAGTATTGTGAATGGGGATATTGATATTAATAACATGGGAACTATTGCCGCTGCCGGTGGCTCGGGAATAAATATTAGTGGTACGGTTAACACAGTCATTGATAACTCGGGCGCTATTTCCGGCGCCGATTCAGGTATTCACATTACCAACACGGGTACGAGTCCTACTGTTATTAACTCCTCGGGCCCGATCACGGGAGGAAGTGGTTCAGGAATTTATACGGAGAGTCTACCTGGTCAGCAGGTAACGATTAATTTAAATAATGGTTCTAATGTATCGGCCAGTTCCGGCATGGCCATCACCGATACAGCAGGCGATGCCACGGTGAACATCAACAGTGGCTCTACCCTAAGCGGCGAGACGCACCTGGGTAATGGCAGCGATACCTTAAATATCAATGGCGGAGCCAATATCAGTGCAGCCACAATTTTAGATGGCGGTGACGACCGCACAACCGGTGACGGCTATGTTGATGTGATCAATTTTAACGGGGTGAACCAGTCTCTGCAGGGCAGCCGCATTGTTAACTGGGAGCTGATGAACCTGAACTCATCCTTGCTGACCATCACAGATGGTACGCTGGCAGTGGGCGATGGCACCACTGGCACCGGTGTTTTTCTGAACAATGGCTCGACCTTGGACGGATCAAACAGCCTGGCCCTTGATGCCAACCTTGGTATCGACAGGAGCTCTACTTTTGAATTGACCGGCAACGGCAGCGGAGACTACTCGGTTAGCTATAATCTGACCAATGCAGGAACTCTGAACATGGCGGACGGTGTTGTCGGGGATCACCTGAGCGTTGGAGGCGACTATGTGTCGGACGGGAGCGTTATGCTCGTGGATGTGGACTTTAATCCACTGACAGCCGATTACATGACGGTTGATGGCAAGGTTTCTGGTAACGGTACGATTGCCATTCACGATATCACCACAGGGTACTCGTATTCCAAGGGCGAGATTTTACTCATCGAGGAGACAACAGACAGCAATAAAGCAGATGAGAGCTTTGTTCTGGCCCCGGCAAACCGCTATAACGGTGCGAGCGATCTGGGTCGCTTCACCAGCACGCCCTTTATCTGGCGATTGAAAACAACGGGTAATGACTGGGTGCTGGGTTATGCCTTTGATGCGCCTCAGGAGAAAACGCCCACAAAAACAAAGAATTCCACAGGAGGGACAGCAACAGCCACAACAAGCACGGGCAAGCATGCAGTTGTCTCGGAGATTCCGGCCTACATCAGTTTGCCGAGCTTCTCTTATGAGATGGTGAACAATGAGCTTGATACCCTGCACATGCGCCTGGGCGAGCTGCGCCACTTCCGGCCCACGGTGGGTTCCCCTGATCTGCTTGGCCTGCGCAGTTATGATCCATCGATCGAGTTTGATGAGAGCAAGATAAACGGCTGGGCGAGGGTGACCTATGCGAACTTCAAGTTTGAGCCGGAGAAGAACTTTGAGATGAACGGGGAGTATGGGGCCACCAACCTGGGCTTTGATAAGAAGATCAAGTTGCAGGACAGTGCGCTTTTTACCGGCATTTTTGGAGGTATTTCGCGGGGCCGTTTCAGTAACGATGGCCGAGGCTCTGAGTTTGGTTCATTGTATGAGGCTGACACGGATATCGATGCCTGGTCCCTTGGTCTTTATGCCACCTGGTTTGGCAGCCAGGGTTACTATCTTGATTTGGTGGGCGAGTACATGGGGATGGATGCTGATATAGAGGCGGTTGATCATTACCAAACCGATGGACACATGCTTGGTTTTTCTGCAGAGCTTGGCAAGAGTTATGAGGTGCGGGAAAATTTGGTGCTTGAGCCGCAGGCCCAGTTGAAAGTGGCGGATGTTGCGTGGGACGGATTTAATGACGGCTGGAATGATGTGTCCTTTGCGGATCACACCTACCTGACCGGGCGACTTGGTCTTCGCGGTGAGTATACCACCCATGCGGGCAAGGATGGGCAGGCTGAGATCAAGCCCTGGCTGTATGCGGGGATACAGCATGAGTTCACTGATGCGCCTGATGTGACCTATGTTATAGACTTTGAATCGCATCAGTATGACACTACGGCGAACATCCAGGCTGGTATAACGGCGCATCTGGCCAAATGGATGCAGCTGTACGTCGATGCCGGGCTAACCAGCAATTTTGACGATTACTACTCCATGCGGCTCGACTGCGGGCTAAGGCTGAAGTGGTGATTGGCAGTAAGTAGCACAGGTATTAAAGAATGCAAAGGGGCGGGACATTTTCTCCGTCCCTTTTTTTTGT
>RRZU010366280.1_pt1 | contig 12112 bp, 8 predicted proteins | sample 2165561 | NCBI WGS metagenome assembly RRZU01 (sample SAMN10456909, study PRJNA506462) | wastewater metagenome | isolation source: wastewater sludge | place: USA: Moscow, Idaho | reverse complement strand
TATGTGGGGGCGCAAGGCGCCCTGGATGTCCACACTATGGTTCAAGCGTTGGCGTGAATTGGTCCCATACATCGTCAGTCTATTGGTCTTACGCGAGGCGGCAAGACGCCTCGTATAGCACCTCTCGGCCTCGCAGAGTTTCCGCCACAGGCGGAAAAAAGATAAAAAAGATGTCCGGACCAGGACATGCGCCTGGGGAGGACTCCGCTGCCTGTGGCCGTGGCGGCCACAGCCGCTTGCGCTGTGCGCAAGCGAGGGGGGTATCAAACTGGGTGTGGCCAAAGGCCGCGCCCAGTTTGTATCTAGGGGGGACGCAGTCCCACCTAGACAGCGGCCAGAGGCCGGCTAAAGCTCCGCGCTACCCACCGTGCGGGGGTGGGGCAGGACGTCGCGGATATTGCCGATGCCGGTGAGGTACATGACCATGCGCTCGAAGCCCAGGCCGAAGCCTGCATGCTTGCACCCGCCGTAGCGCCGCAGGTCCAGGTACCACCAGTAGTCCTCGGGGCTCATGCCCATCTCCTTAATGCGCTCCTCCAGCAGGTCCAGCCGCTCCTCACGCTGGGACCCGCCGATGATCTCCCCAATGCCGGGTACCAGGCAGTCGGCCGCGGCCACCGTTTTGCCGTCGTCGTTGAGACGCATATAGAAGGCCTTGATGTCCTTGGGGTAGTCGGTGACAAAAACCGGCTTTTTGAACACCTGCTCGGTGAGGTAGCGCTCGTGCTCGGTCTGGAGGTCGGCGCCCCATTCCACCTTGTATTCAAACTTGTCGTTGTTGGCCTTCAAAAGCTCGACCGCCTCGGTGTAGCTCACCCGGCCAAAGTCGGAGTCGGCCACATGGGTGAGCCGCTCCACAAGCCCCTGATCCACAAAGGAGTTGAAAAATGCCATCTCGTCAGGGCATTTCTCCATCACGGTGCGGATAATAAACTTAATCATATCCTCTGCCACATCCATGTCGCCGCTCAGGTCACAAAAGGCCATCTCGGGCTCAATCATCCAGAACTCGGCGGCGTGGCGGGTGGTGTTGCTCTTCTCCGCCCGGAAGGTGGGCCCGAAGGTGTACACATCCCCAAAGGCCATGGCGAAGTTCTCGGCATTGAGCTGGCCGGACACGGTGAGGCTGGCGTGCTTGCCGAAAAAGTCCTGACTATAGTCCACCTTGCCGTCCTGGGTCTTGGGCAAATCCTCCAGGTCCAGGGTAGTGACCTTAAACATCTCGCCCGCGCCCTCGGCGTCGCTGGCTGTGATGATGGGGCTGTGGACGTACACAAAGCCCCGGTCCTGGAAGAAGGTGTGGATGGCGTGGGCTGCCACGCTGCGCACCCGGAAGGCTGCCGAAAAGAGATTGGTCCGGGGCCGCAGGTGGCCGATTGTGCGCAGGTACTCCACGCTGTGGCGTTTTTTCTGGAGTGGGTAGTCCGGGGTGGAGGTTCCCTCCACCTCGATGGTGTCGGCCTTGAGCTCCAGGGGCTGCTTGGCCTCGGGGGTGAGTGTCACCACGCCGCGCACTCTGAGGGCTGCGCCCACGTTCTGCGCTGCAATCTCCTTATAATTCGCCAGCGTATCCGCATTCATCACCAACTGAAGGTTTTTGAAGCAGGAGCCGTCGTTCAGCTCGATAAAGCCAAAGGTCTTCATATCCCGGATGGTGCGCACCCAGCCGTTCACCTGTACCTGCTGCCCGTCCAAGGACTGGCTGTCGGCAAAAATCCGGGCAATTTTAGTCGGTTTCAATCAAATTCCCTCTCTCTTTGTGATGCTTGCTCAATTGTCCTATATTATAGGGAAGTTCGAGCGGTTTTACAAGTCTTTTTCACGCTGGATGGGGAAACACTCTCATACCGTAGACTTTACAAAGGCTTTACATGCCCCTGCGGGATAAGTTTACATTGAAGCTCTATACTGGGAATTGTAATAGAGAAATCAAGAACACAACGATAGGAGTATGAAGTGATGAAACGAAACAAACTCTCTGCCCTTGCCCTCAGCCTGGCACTCGGCCTTGGCCTGCTGGCCGGCTGCGGTACCCCCAGCGGCGGCGGCTCGGCTTCTCCCTCCGGCACCACCTCTCCCAGCGCCTCCACCCCCCCCTCCGCCAGCGCCCTCTCCGGCGTGGTGAATCTGGACGGGTCCACCTCCATGGAAAAGGTCATGGGTGGCCTGGCCGAGGCCTTCATGGAGGGGAACGGCACCATCACGGTGAACTACAGCGGCACCGGCTCCTCTGCGGGCATCACCGCCGCCAAGGACGGCACCGCCGACATCGGTCTCTCCAGCCGCAAGCTGAAGGCCGAGGAGGAGGCTGACGGCCTGGTGGGCACCACCGTGGCCCTGGACGGCATTGCCCTCATCGTAAACCCCGCCAACGGCGTGGGCGACCTGACTCTGGAGCAAATCACCAAGCTGGCCACCGGCGAGATCTCCAACTGGAAGGACGTGGGCGGCGCGGATGCCCAGGTGGTCATGATCGGCCGCGAGGCCGGTTCGGGCACCCGGGACGGCTTCGAGTCCATCACCGGCACCAAGGACCAGTGTAAGTACCAAAACGAGCTCACCTCCACCGGCGACGTGATTGCCAACGTGGCCTCCAACCCCAACGCCATTGGGTATGCCTCCCTGGCCTCGGTGGACGAGACGGTAAAAACCCTCAGCGTGGACGGTGTGGCCCCCAGCGAGGACACCGTACAGGACGGCAGCTACGCAGTGCAGCGCGACTTCGTAATGGTGACCAAGAAGGACGCCCCCCTCTCCCCCGCCGCCCAGGCCTTCTTCGACTTCGCCATGAGCGAGGATGCCCATGTCATCATCCAGGGGGCCGGCGCAGTGCCCCTGTCCAAGTAATAGAGAAATACCCTCCCGAAAACTCTCTCCGGCCCCCAGCGGGACGGGGGGAGCTTTCGGGCATCTTCACGCGAAAGGTGTGATCTCCCGCCATGCAAGAAACCTCTGTTGCTCCGGCCAAGAAGAGAGGGGCGTTCCAGGCCCTGGAGGCCGCGATGAATCTCCTCTTCCTACTCTGCGGGCTCATTGCTGTGGCCTTTGTGCTCTTCATCAGCGTATACCTCATCCTCTCGGGTCTACCCGCCATACTGGAGCTGGGCCCCATCAATTTCCTCTTTGGCACCACTTGGGCCTCCACCGCTGCCCAGCCCCAGTTTGGCATACTCCCCTTCATCCTCACCTCCATCTACGGCACCGCCGGGGCCATCGTCCTGGGCGTACCCGTGGGTCTGCTCACCGCCATCTTCCTGGCCAAGGTGGCCCCCCCCAAGGTTGCGGCGGTGGTCCGCCCGGCGGTGGACCTGCTGGCGGGCATCCCGTCGGTGGTGTACGGCCTGGTGGGCATGATTGTACTGGTGCCTGCGGTGCGCATCCTCTTTCGCCTGCCCGACGGGGCCAGCCTCTTCTCTGCCATGATGATGCTGGCCATCATGATTCTACCCAGCATCATCAGCGTGTCCGAGACTGCGCTCAAGGCCGTCCCCAGAGAATACGAGGAGGCAAGCCTGGCCCTGGGTGCCACCCATATCGAAACCGTGTTCCGGGTCAGCGTCCCGGCGGCCAGCAGCGGCATTGCCGCGTCGGTGGTGCTGGGCATCGGCCGGGCCATCGGCGAGGCCATGGCAGTCATGATGGTGGCGGGGAACGTGGCCAATATGCCCTCTCTCTTCTCCAGCGTCCGGTTTCTCACCACCGCGGTCGCCAGCGAGATGAGCTACGCGGGGGTGGGCAGCCTCCAGCAGCAGGCCCTCTTTTCCATTGCCCTGGTGCTTTTCGTGTTCATCATGCTCATTAATATCGTACTCAACCGGTTGCTAAAAAAGGGAAAGGGGTGATATACTGATGGAAATGAAGCCACTTTCCGGAAGACGGCGCATCTACGATAGGGTGCTCAAATTTTTCCTCTACTTCTCCACCGCCCTGACCTGCGCACTGCTGGTCTTCCTCATCGGATACATCTTCTACCGCGGGCTGGCCCATGTGAGTTGGTCCCTTCTGTCCACCTCCCCCAGCTACCTGAAGGACACCATCGGCATCCTGCCCAATATCATCAATACGGTATTCCTGGTGGCGGTGACCCTGGTGATTGTCCTCCCGCTGGGTGTGGGTGCAGCCATTTACCTCACCGAGTACGCCAGAAACCGCCGCCTGGTGGGGGCGATTGAATTCGCCACCGAAACCCTCACCGGCATTCCCTCCATCATCTACGGCCTGGTGGGTATGCTCTTCTTCTGCCAGTTCCTAGGGCTGGGAAAGAGCTTGCTGGCGGGCTGCCTCACCTTGGTCATCATGACCCTGCCCACCATCGTCCGCACCACCCAGGAGAGTCTTAAAACCGTCCCCGCCAGCTACCGGGAGGGCGCCTTGGGCCTGGGGGCGGGCAAATGGTATATGATACGCACCATCGTCCTCCCCTCCTCGGTGGACGGCATTGTCACCGGCTGTATTTTGGCCATTGGGCGCATTGTGGGCGAGTCGGCCGCCCTCCTCTTCACCGCCGGCATGGGCATGAACCTCAACCGGTTTTTCTCCGCCGACGGATTCCTCCACTCCTCGGGTGCGTCTTTGACGGTGGCCCTCTACGTGTACGCCAAGGAGCGGGCCGAGTTTGACGTGGCCTTTGCCATTGCCGCCATTTTAATGATTCTCACCCTTATCATCAACCTCTCCGCCAAGCTGGTGGGGGCCAAGCTAAAAAAGTAGGGACCGGTGGAAGATCGGCCCGCAACATAAAGGAGTATATTCGATGGACGACAAAACCATCCTTTCCACCCGTGCGCTAGACCTCTTCTACGGGGAGAATCAGGCCCTGCGGCAGGTGGACATGGACATCCCGGAGCGGCAGGTGACCTCCCTCATCGGCCCCTCCGGCTGCGGAAAATCCACCTTTCTCAAAACCCTGGACCGGATGAACGACCTCATCCCCGGGGTGAGAATTTCGGGCACGGTGAAGTACCGGGAGACCGATATTTACGCCCCCGACGTGGATGTGACCTGGCTGAGAAAGCAGATTGGCATGGTCTTTCAAAAGCCCAATCCCTTCCCCATGAGTATTTACGACAACATCGCCTACGGTCCGCGGACCCATGGAATCCGAACCAAAAGCCGTCTGGACGACATTGTGGAGAAAAGCCTCAAGGGTGCGGCCATCTGGGACGAGGTGAAGGACCGGCTCAAAAAATCCGCCCTCTCCCTCTCGGGCGGACAGCAGCAGCGGGTCTGCATCGCCCGGGCCCTGGCGGTGGAGCCCGACGTGCTCCTCATGGACGAGGCCACCTCCGCCCTGGACCCCATCTCCACCTCTAAGATTGAAGACCTCATCTCCGACCTGAAGCGGGACTACACCATCGTCATCGTCACCCACAATATGCAGCAGGCCACCCGCATCAGCGACAAATGCGCCTTCTTCCTCCTGGGCGAGCTCATCGAGTTTGGCGACACCACCCAGATTTTCAGCGTCCCCCACGATAAGCGAACCGAGGATTATATCACCGGCCGATTCGGATAACCGCGGGCCAAATTTCCAAGCCATTGCTATATTATTAAGGAGGTTCACCCATGCGCAAAACCTTTGACGCAGAACTGCAAGAGCTCAACGCCGAAATGATCGACATGGCCGCCGCCGCCGAGGACGTAATCGACGTGGTCACGGCCTCCCTTGCCTCGGGCAACACCGCATCCATTCAGTCGGCCATCGACATGACCCGGGGCATGGACCGGATGGAGCGGGACATTGAAAACCGCTGCCTGCGCCTCCTGCTCCAGCAGCAGCCCGTGGCCCGGGACCTGCGCACCATCTCGGCCGCCCTCAAAATGGTAACCGACCTCCAGCGCATCGGCGACCAGTGCGCCAATATCGCAGAGATCTCACTTCTGCTCAAGGGGCTGGACCGGGAGGCCACCTTCCGGGACATCCGTACCATGGCCCAGAAGGCCTCCTTTATGGTCAAGCGCTCCATCTTCGCCTACGCCAACCGGGACACCGCCGCCGCCGCCACCGTGGTGACCCTGGACGACGAGGTGGACGCCATGTTCCAAAAGATCAAGGGCGAGCTGGTGGAGCTCATCGCCAAGAACCGGGACGAGGCCGACCAGGCCATCGACCTCATCATCATCACCAAGTACCTGGAGCGCATTGCCGACCACGCCGTCAACATCGCCCAGTGGGCGGTTTACTGTGTCACGGGGGAGCTGGCGGCCAGCACCTGATTTCAACACCGAGAGGAGGCTGTTCCCATGGCCCAGACCATTTTAGTGGCCGAGGATGACGAGAGCATCCGGGAGATGCTGCGCTACTACTTCACCTCGGTGGGGTACACGGTCCGCGCCTATGAGTCGGGGGAGGCCCTGCTGTCCGGGGAGGAGGGGGAGTCCTCTCCCGTCCTGTGCATCCTGGACATCATGCTCCCCGGCATGGACGGGCTGGAGCTGCTGCGCCGCCTGCGGGCCCGGCGGGAGAGCGCCCAGGTGAGTGTCATCCTCCTCACCGCCCGCACCGCCGAGATGGACCGGGTGGCCGGGCTGGAGGCGGGGGCGGACGACTATGTGGTCAAGCCCTTTGGCATTATGGAGCTCCAGGCCCGGGTGAAAGCTGTCCTCCGCCGCACCCTGCGGGAGGATGAGCTCCTGCGCTGGGCCGACCTGGAGGTGGACCCGGCAGCCCGTGTGGTGCGCCGGGCGGGGGCCGAGGTGGACCTCACCTTTAAGGAGTTCGAGCTGCTACGCCTCCTTCTCACCCACAAGGGCGTGGTCATGACCAGGGACGATATCCTCCAGAGCGTCTGGGGGTACGACTACACAGGCGAGACCCGCACGGTGGATATGCACATCAAAACCCTCCGCCAGAAGCTGGGGGAGGAGATTATCACCACGGTACGCGGCGTGGGTTATAAGATGGGGTGAACGTATGAAACGGCGATTGATTGGCGCAACCCTTTTGACGGTACTGGCCGCTTTGCTGGTGTCGGTCTCCATGAGTATTTGGGTCTTCCACAGCCGGGAGATGGACGACGCCCGGCAAAGTCTGCGGGAGCTTCTCACCCTGGTCTCCCTGGAGGAGGGGGCCGACGACCTTCTGGCCACCACCCGGAACATCGCCCAGGCGGCGCCGGACAAGCGCCTCACCCTCATCGCCGCAGACGGCACCGTTTTAGCGGACACCTCGGCCGACCCCGCCTCCATGGAAAACCACCTGGACCGGGCAGAGGTGCGCCAGGCGGTTGCCACCGGATGGGGGGAGGCCGTGCGCCCCTCCGAGACGGTGGGCAGCCGGATGCTCTATGTCACCATGCGCTTCTCCGACGGCACCATTGGCCGGGCCAGCACCACCGTCTCCTCCATCAACGGTCTGGTATGGCGGAGTGTGGGGGGCTTCCTCCTGGCCGCTTTGGCCGCCCTCCTCCTCTCGGTGGTGCTGGTGGGCCCCATGTCCCGCATGGTGCTCCAGCCCCTCAATACCGTGGGGGATGCCCTCCAGGCCGTGCTCAGGGGTGAGCATGAGCTGTCCCCCCGCCCCCGGTACAGCCGGGACAGCGCCGTTGCCCCCCTCATGGACTCCATCGACCGGCTGGTGGAGCAGCTGGGCCTCCACATTGAACGCATCCAGGCCGAACGGGACAAGGTAAACCTGGTCCTGGACTGTATGGACGAGGGGCTCATCCTCTTAGACCGGGAGGGCAATATCCTGGCCATCAACGCTGCCGCCCGCCGGCTCTTCGGCGTGGGCGAGGGGGCTGAGACCGGGGGCATCCTCCTCCTCACCCGCCTGCGCCCCCTGCGGGAGGCCCTGAGCCAGGTGCGCAGCGGACACGAAAGCGTCATGCTGGACCTGGAGGACGCATCCCCCAGCGGGAAAAGCCTTCGGATGTTCCTCTCCCCCGTCACCGGCCGCCAGTTCGAGGGGGAGCAGGTGGGCTGCTCCATCTTAATCTCCGACGTAACCGCCCTCAAACGGGCCGAGGGCATCCGCAGCGAGTTCACGGCCAATGTCTCCCACGAGCTCAAAACCCCCCTCACCAGCATCAAGGGCTTCACCGATATGCTCTCCACCGGCATGGTCCAGAGCGAGGAGGACCGCCAGCGCTTCCTCACCATGATCGGTGTGGAGGTGGATCGACTCATCGACCTCATCAATGACATTCTTAAGCTCTCCGAGCTGGAGTCGGTCTCCATCTCCCAGAACAGCGAGCATAGCAGCGCCCTGGAGGGGGCGCGGGAGGCCCAGACCCTCCTCCTCCCCGCCGCCCGGGAGGCGGGGGTGGAAATCACGGTGACCGGGGTGGATGCTCTGGCCGCCATACCCGCCCCCAGGATGAAGGAGCTCCTGCTCAATCTGATGGGGAACGGCGTCAAATACAATGTGCCGGGTGGCCGGGTAGACGTGGCGGTGGCCGCCACAGGGGACAGCGTGGTCCTCACGGTGTCCGACACCGGCATCGGCATCCCGCCCGAGGCCCAGGGCCGTGTCTTCGAGCGGTTTTACCGGGTGGACCGGGGCCGGGCCAGAAAAAACGGGGGCACCGGCTTGGGTCTGGCCATCGTCAAGCACATCACCCAGCTCTATGGCGGCTCCCTCTCCCTGGAGAGCCGCCTGGGCGAGGGCAGCACCTTCACCATCACCCTGCCCCGCAAACGCTAACACCGAAAAAAGGGGCTGTCGCAAAACTCAAAATTGCTACAGCCCCTATCCCATCGGCATTGATACCGCAACCGGATACACGCAATAGGGCCGTTGTGACTGCAAAAGCAGATACAACGGCCCTATTGCGTGGCTATTTTGCTACAGCCCTTTTCACGGTGTTCCTCAATGGTAAGGCCATCGCATTGCTGGAATCATACACCCTTGGCGTTGTTTTATTCCACGCTTTTTAGTGCCTCCACCATGTTGATGCGGTTCAGGGTGCGGTTGGTCATCCAGTTGACGACGATGGCAAAGAAGAAGGTAATCGCCGCCGAGAGGAGATAGCTGAGGGGCTGGATATACACCACAAATTGAATCGATGGCATATTGAGCGCGGCCATGAGCATGATGCTTAAAAGTCGCCCCGCCGGCAAACCGACCAGAACCCCGATTGCAGTCAGTATAATGGTCTCCTTATTGACATATTGGTGCACCTCCTGATCATAGAAGCCCAGCACCTTGATGGTGGCCAGCTCTCGGGCGCGCTCCGAAATATTCGTGGTGGACAAGGTGAACAGCACCACAAGCGCAAGCCCTCCCGCCAGAACGATGAGCAGCACAACAATGGAGTTGAGCAGGTCAAATTGGAATCCATCCCCCAGATCGTCCGTGCTGACGGCGGAGAGCACGGAGTCGTACTCCAGCAGCCCTTCCGCATAGGCAGCTTGGTCCGTGCAGGCCTCGGACAGATGCGCCAGAATCCCGTTTGGCTCATAGGTGCCAAACAGCGACTCATAGAGTGCCTGTGTCATATATACATTATTGCCCAGATAGTTCTTCACAATGCCGGATATGGTGGCATCCTTCTGCACCAAATCCAGGTTCTGCAGTGAAACGGTGTCGCCGGTCTTCAGGTCGAGAACCCGCGTTGCATTTTCCGTCATCAGCACACCGCCATCCTCCAGTTGGGTCAGCGCACCGTCCAGGTCCTCCAGGCGGATATAATCCGCTAAGCTACTCCCCTCCGGAATGACCATCAGCTGTACCGAGCTGGACGCTCCGCTGGCGTTGAACAGCTTTACGCTCTCCATGCGCAGGTCCAGGTGATCGGCAACATTGCCGTCCTCTTCCAGCAGCCGGGCCATGGTATCATGGTCCTCTTCCTCAAAAACGGCCATCAGATCGTACTGATAAATCGCTTCGTACTGATTGGGCGACAGCTTCATCACGGAATCCCTGATTGCAAACCCGCAGACAATCAAAGCCGTACAGCCCATAATGCCGCCAACCGTCATGAACAGGCGCTTCTTGTACCGGAACAGATTACGGACAGTCACCTTATTCAGGAATTTCATCCGGTTCCAGACGGCAGGTATGCGCTCCAACCAAACCCGCGAGCCCGAGCGGGGCGCCTTGGGGCGCAAGAGTGCAGCGGGCATCTGCCGCAATTCGTTGCCGCAGGAGAGCAAGGTTGCCCCTACAATTGCAGCCATAAACAGCACCACGCTACCCACGCCATACAGGGTGTCAAACCGCAGATAATACTGCGGGAGACTGTAAAGGGAGGATAAAATGACCTCTACAAACTTTGGCATAAACACAAAGCCGAAGACATCCCCCAGAATACCGCCCAGCAAGCAGGCCATAAACGCAAACAGCATGTACTTCTGATAAATTGTGCCATTCCCGAAGCCCAATGCCTTATAGGTACCAATCAGGCTGCGTTCCTCTTCCACCATCCGGGTCATCGTGGTCAGACTCATCAGCAGGGCCACCAGCAGAAATAGGATGGGGAACAGCTTCCCAACCGCTTCAATGGAGGACAAATCGCTGTTCAGGCTGGAGTAGCTGTCCAGCGAAGTGCGGTCCTGCACATACCACCTCGTCATGTCAATGTCGTCCAGCTCGGCGTATGCATCGGAAATTTTCTGCCGGGCCTCTTCCTTTTTCTCGGCGTATTCCTGCTCCTGTTCGCCTAGCTCCGCCTCTCCGTCGGCCAGCTCCTGCTTCCCGTCGGCAATCTCTTCCCAGGCGTCACCAATCTTGACCTTGGCATCCGCTTCTTCTTTTTTCAGCTCCGCTTCGCCGTCGGCCAGCTCAATCTTGCCGTCCTCCCACTCGGCTCGGCCTTTGGCCAGCTCGGCCTTTCCATCTTCCCATTCAGCCCAGCCATCGGCCAGCTCAGCCTTTCCATCCTCCCACTCGGCCCAGCCCTCGGCCAGCTTCGTCCTGCCGTCCTCCCACTCGGCCCAGCCCTCGGCCAGCTTCGCCTTTCCGTCTTCCCACTCCGTCCAGCCCTCGTCCAGCTTGGCTCTGCCATCCTTCCATTCCATCCAGCCATTGACCAGGGCGGCCTTTCCGGCCTCCAATTCAAGCTTTTTGGCTTCAATGGTATTGCGCGCCTGTACAATTTGGGCCTCCCCAGCGGAAAGCTCCGCCTCCGCTGCGTCCAATTGCCGCAGACCACCAACCACCTTGCCCATCCCCACCGCAGCCGCAACGGTGGACCCGGGGAGTGCGTCCATCTGTGCCATTTGCGCGTTCATCTGAGCAAGCGCGGCGGTCAACCCTGCCGCGTCTTGTACTCGGGCATCGCGCTCAGCCATCAGCTGGGTGGACTCTTCCCCTGTGGCAGTTGTAAGCTGTTGGTCGAGCAAAAGAATCGCCTGATTCAGGCCCTCCAATGCAGCTTGCATCTGGGAGATTTGCTGGCTCAGGTCGTCTTTCATTGCGACCACCCGCCCCTGAATCACTTCATTAAGGGCCTTGCCTTGATCTGTTTCCGCCAAAATTTTGTCATCACCCACGCCGTTTGCCGCCAAGACGGCAACGGCGCTCACTAGCGCGTCCCATTCGCTTGCCGGCCAAGCAGCGCCAAAGGTAGTTTGGAGCTGTTCAATTGCCGGCTCTAACTGCCCACGGGCGCTATTCAGCTGCGCCTGTGCCGCACCCAGCTGCGCCCTGCCCGCTGCCAGCTTTTGCGCGTTTGCGTCCAACTCCGCTTCGCCCTGTGCAAGCTGAAGCTCCCCGTTGGACAGCTGCTCGTCACCCTTTGTGAGCTCTTCCTTCCCGTCGGCCAGCTCCTGTTCGCCGTCTAATAGCTCTTGTTCCCCATCGGCCAGCTCCTGCTCGGCGTCCAGCAGCTCTTGTTTGCCATCGGCCAGCTCCTGCTCGCTCTCAAGTAGCTTCTTTTCCCCGTCGGCCAGCTCCTGCTCGCCGTCGTGCAGTTCGGCTTCCGCCTCCGCAAGCTCTACCTCGCCCTTCGTCAGCTCCGCCTCCGCATCGGCCAGCTCTTGCTTTGCGTCTTCCAGTTTCTTGCGGGCATCCGCAATTTGCTTTTTCGCGTCCCGCTCCTCGTCCATCAGCGTGGCCTGCCCGTCCGCCAGCTCCTGCCTGGCCTCGTCCACTTCCCGCCACGCATCCCCGCATTTCTGGTCGGCCTCCGCCAATTTCTCATTCACGGTGTTCTCGGCGTCCGCAATTTTT
>RRZU012152601.1_pt1 | contig 12113 bp, 10 predicted proteins | sample 2165561 | NCBI WGS metagenome assembly RRZU01 (sample SAMN10456909, study PRJNA506462) | wastewater metagenome | isolation source: wastewater sludge | place: USA: Moscow, Idaho | reverse complement strand
GACCGCCGTCCTCGCTCAGCTTGACCACCTCCCCGGTCCGCGCGCCCGCGCACACCACTTCGCCCTCGCCGCAGCTCCGGTAGATCGCAGCCGCCCGCCACGACCCCTCGGGCGTGAGTCCCCCGACGATGCGGTCATTGGCGGCGAGCTCGCTCACGATCCGCCCGGGCAGCACCCGCTCGGGGGCGTAGGCGAAGCACACTGCGGCGTGGTGCCCGCCTTCTCCGCCCTGGCCGAGCAGCAGGCCGCTCCACTCGCAGGAGCTCGGGCCATCGATGGCAAGGTCCGGGCGCAACCGGTGCACCATCTGCGCGAGCCGACTCGTGGTGCCGGTGGGAGATGTCGATTCCAAGATGATGGTCTCCCCGCCGCGCAGCACCTGCGCCAGCTGTTCGACCACCGCGTCGATCGCACTGAGGTCCGCCTCGCGCGCCTCAGTGATCGGGGTGGGCACGGAGATGATGTAGCTGCCCACGCGAGGAATGGCGTGACTCGCCTCCAACCGTCCGGCGGACACCGCCCTGCCCAGCGGTTCCTCCATGCCCTCCTCAAGGAAGGGAAGCCGTCCGGCGTTGACGGAGGCAACCACCTGCGGCCGCACGTCCACCCCCGCCACCTGCCATCCGTGATGGGCGAGCACCACCGCCGTGGGCAGTCCGATGTGCCCCAAGCCGATGACCGCGATCGAACCGCGGCGCCCGCTCAGATCCACTCCCCACACTCGGGGCTCACACACCTGTGTAGTCACCACTCACCACCTCTGCATTGGCCAGGATCTCTGCATTGCTGACGCTCCACGTGTGGTTGCCGTGCCTGCGTACCTGGTTGAATCCGTACTTGCTCGTGGACCACACCATCCCGCCCTTGTCCGCGACCGCGCGCAGCAGGGCGGTGTCCTCGCCCCGGTTGCGGTCCTCGAAGCCGATGGACCGCACGAAGTCCGTGTCGAAGACGAAGGTCGGCCCGGACACGAAGGATGTCTCACGATGCTCGTGGCCGGGCCAGCGCACGGCCACGTAGTCCTGCGAGTTGCTCTCCAAGCGTGCGAAGTGACTCCGCTTGCCCACCAGTTGTGCCCCCGAGTAGTACTGCGCCATCGCCTGTTCCACAAGGTAATGGGGGCCGTACTCGTCGTCGTCGTCGAACTTGGCGGCCAGCGGGAAAAGGGCCCGGTCCAGCAACCGGTTGTAACAGCGACCGAGCGACCATGCGGGATCCCCTTCGATCCATTCGATGGTCAACCCGCGCTCGCGCGCAAGGTCCCGATCTGCTGCGCAGGCACTGAAACCGTGCGTGAGAACGAGCGGCTGGATCTCCACGCCCCGTTGGCGCGCCAGCTGCTCGATCACGTGGCCCAGCTGGCCCGGACGATTGGTCGAAACCAGGACGGAGACGCGCGGCTCGCCCACCACGTGCCGGCCCAGCCCCACCGCCCGCAACACGGTATCGGCCCGGTGGGAGTACGTGTGCTTCTCCCAGATCGCCATCTGCCCCTGATGGGCGAGGCGCTGGCGCAGTTCGGGGGAACGCATCAGCGCGCGGAACACGTTGGCGCTCTCCTCGCGATCCCTGCTTTCGACGACGGCGTCGCCCAAGTAGGCGTTGATGGCCGGGCTCGGTGCGGACACCACGACGCCTCCGCAGGCGGTGATCTCGAAGATTCGCCGCGCGCACATCGTGTGGCTGTCCGGCACCGAATTGACGTTGATGAAGGTGCGGTAGGAGCGGTAGGCGGTGAGCACCTGCGCGTAACTGAGCTCCCCGCGGACGAACTGGGCGAACGGCTTCGGATACTCGTAGTTCGGATCGATTCCCCGGAACCGGGCGAAGATGTCCAGATCCAGGTGATGGCTGCGGTGCACGTCACCAGCCGCGCCCAACAGCATCTCCAGCTGGGCCCGCCGCTCGGGGTACTTGTGGGCGAAGTAGGTGCCGGCAAACGCGATGTCGCGGCGCCGCGTTCCGGGCCGTCTCATGGGATTGTGCAGGGCGGGCTGGGCGGCAAAGGGCAGCAGCGCCACGCGGGTGTGGCCCAATTGCTCGCGGTAGGCATCGATGCAGCTGCCCTCCGTGGTGAAGACCCAGTCGAACAGGCGTGCCGTGTCCAGGAAATCGGCAAAGTGGGCGGGGTCCTCCTTGTTCCAGAAGACGGTGGGGATGCCACGCTCCCGGCAACCGGCCACCAAGTCGCTCAGGGCGGCCGACGGCGCGTTCGGGCCGGTCAGCTGGTACTGCCAGACTCCGTCGTTGCCATGCCACGCGGACTCGACGAACAACAGCTCGATGGTGTCCAGGAGCTCCGGCGCAGCTCCCGGGTGCAGCGCAACGCACTCCCACTCGTAGGCAAACGCGAGGGCCGTGAAGGTGTCCGCGATCATTCCCACGCGCAGCGTCCTGCGTGGGCCGCGGCGTGGGATCGGCCACTCCTCGATGTCCGAGGGCCGCGGGGCGCCGCTCCCGCCGTTCGGCGAAGGTTGCCGGAAGGAAGGTGACGGGAGGGAATGCGACGGGGTGCGGGCCGAGCGCCTGCTCCTGCGCAGATACTCTCGCAGCTGTGGAGGTCCCCCGTGACGCAGATGCCACAGGCCTTTTCGGACCCGAGTTATGTCCACGGCGGCGTTCTCTCATCCCGATTGTGTGCAGGGGCTTCCGAATTCCGCACGGTTCTGCGAAATCTTGTACAGATTCTTGGACTTGACGAGACGGCGCCAAGGAAGCGTGATAGCGGCGTGATCTCCAAGTCAAGAATTCCCTATTTCATTTCGCAAAGCAAGCAGGGCACGGCGAAGCCGGCACGGGACCCGGCGAAGTCTTGGGTGGAGGCAACCGCGCGGGCCCCGGCAGCTCGTGTTCGCCCTGAGAATTGAAGCCGGTGGGTGCCCCGCGCAGATGAAACAATGGGGCCATGCACGGAGCGCTCAAAGATTTTCTCCCGATCGTCGAACAGCTGACTCGACTGCCCGGGAAGCTGTTGGTACGAACAGCCACCCTGCTCAGTCTCGTTTCCGCGGTTCTTGGCTGGTTCGTGGCGCGCTCGTCGTCCGGCTTCTTCACCTGGTTGCCGCTGATCGTGGGTGTTGTGGGGCTCGCGAGCGCCCTGTTCTTCGCGTGGCGGCGCCATCGGCTGGAGAAGGCCGTTTCGGAATGGATGGAGGACGTCGTCAACACCTTCGACGGTGAGGGCGAGGCCAAGGGCACGGACTACTCCGCCATGTATGAGGGGCAGGCGCCCTCGCAATCCCAGGAGATGCTCGTCATTGATGAGGACGGCAACCTCGCGGGAGGCGATTCGCGCGATGGCGCGGCATCGGGAGCGAAGTCCTCGCAAGCTCCTCTGGCATCCGACGTGGCCCAGCGCCAGCACGACGCCATGATGGAGGCCACCGCGCCCCGCGACACCTGGATGCCGCGAGTGGAGGCGGCCCAGCGCGCCGCGGTGGCCGCAGCCGGAGGAACCGTCAACGCCCCCTACCTCAAGGACGATCTGCGCGTGACGATTGCGTCGGCGATACTGACGGCGCTGGCAATTCCGGCTGCCATGTTCTTCATCTTCGTCGCCTTTTTCTCGCTGCTGTAGCGCCCGGGCACGCTGACATGGCGAGCCTCCTCTGCTCGCGGATACCATGCCCCGGCTCACGGCCCCTCGTTCTTTCGGGTTCTCTTCTCGTTGATCTGCACGTTGGGCTCCCCACCGCGCGCCGGATGTGAAACGATTGCGCCATGAAGTTCTCCCCGAAGCTCCTTGGCAAGAACGAGCACGTCGTTCTTCACCTGCGCACGCATCTCAAGGCGTTGATCCCGAGTTTTCTCTTCAATGTTCTGATCGTCGTTGTCGCTGTGCTGGCATTCGTCTATCTGCCCCGTGACTGGCGCCCCACGAGCGGCTGGGTGATCCTTGCGGTGACCCTCACCCTCGTTCTCATCTTCGGGGTGTGGCCGTGGCTCAACTGGATCACCGCCACCTACACGGTGACCAATCGCCGCCTCATCACACGCACCGGTGTTCTCACCAAGACCGGCCATGACATTCCGCTGACGCGCATCTCCGACGTCGCCTACGAGCACAGCCTGCTTGATCGCATGTTCGGGTGCGGAACCCTCGTGTTGCAGACCTCCGCCTCGGATCCGCTCTACCTTCACGACATTCCGAAGGTGGAGAGGGTGCACGTCATGCTCACGGACATGCTGTTCCACTCCGATCTCAATCAGCAGGACGCCTTCCGCAGGGATTCGGACGACATTCCACCCCATGCGGACTCCGCCCCCGCATCCCGGCCAACCGTGAGTCCCACCACGGCCTATCCGAGCTCCCCCGCTCCCGAACCCGCCGTGCGCCAACCCGAATCGCAGCCGTTGCCGCCCATGCCGGCTCCCCGCGTGAGCTCCGCGCCGCGCACTGATGTGACCGAGACCCCGCTCGTCCACGAACGTGATGACATCCCCTCCGCCCAGGAGAATCCCGACTTCCCTTTGAGCATGGACGACGATCCGGGTCCGGCCGAACAATAGCATCGCGCTGATCGCCCCTGACCGAGGCTCGATCATGCATGTCCTCATCGTGGCGCAACAGTGGGCTCCAGAACGCGGAATCGCCCAGCGGCGCATGCAATGGATCACGGAATCCCTCATCGTGCGCGGGCACACCGTGAGTGTGGTGACTTCTCCTCCCCATCATCCCTCAGGGCACCTCCTGTCCGAGAGCCCAGAGCATCGGCCGTACTCGGTTTCCTCGGGTCGCTCCGGCGAGACCGTCTGGAGGGGCAGTTTCCGCCCCCACGACCACCGGTTGCGCACCCGGATGGCGGATCAGGCCGTCGTCGCCCTCAGTTCGCTGCGGGTGGCGCGCCGGGCAGCACGAGCCGAACGCCCGGACATCATTCTGGCCACCGCGCCCCCGCTTCCCGCGATCACCACCGCCCATGCGCTCGCGCGCGCCCTGCGGGTTCCCTTCGTGGTGGACCTGCGCGATGCCTGGCCCGATCTGGCCGCTCACATCTGTGGCGGTGAAACGGCCTTCGGCACCCCCTCCCCGCGCCGGCGCGCGATGGGATGGCTGGCGCGACCCCCGGCAGCGATCATCGGATGGGAGATCGGCCGGTCCAGCGGCGTTGTGACGACGACGGCGAGCCTCGCCCGCGTTGCCCACACACGCTGGCACCGCCCCGCGCACCAGTTGTCCAACCTGCGCGCGTGGAATCCACGTGATCCCCTCGGGCCCGCGCCCACCCGGAAGAAGCTTCACATTCTCTACACGGGCACGATCGGCCGGGCGCAAGGGCTCGGCAACGTGCTCGATGCGCTCGCCCTGCTCCAGGAGAGGGGCGCGCCCGTTCACGTGCAGATCATCGGTGCCGGCGCGCAGGCGAAGCTGTTGCGGGAGCGGGCCCGGCGGGAGATGCTCCCGGTGGACGTCCTCGACCCCATTCCACGCGAGGAGGTCTTGAATCGGTACGAAGCGGCCGATTCCCTGCTCGTTCACCTCGACGACTGGCCCCCGCTGGACTGGACCATCCCCTCCAAGCTCTACGAGGCCATCGGTTCGGGGCGCCACGTCACCTTCGTGGGGGGCGGAGAATCAGCGGAGTTGGTCAGGGAATCCGGTTCCGGCGATATTGTTCGCGCGCGGGATCCCGCGGCTCTGGCCGACCTGTGGGAGAGCCTGTCGCGCCATCGCGAGCGGCTCGCCGTGGGGCCGGCCGGCGCACGGTGGGTTGCCGCCCAACCCGGCGCCGAGCAGGAGATGGACGATTTCACTCGTTTTCTGGAGGGACTGCTGTGACTCTGCGTCTCGGGTTGCTCACCAGCGCCGCCGTGGCGATGGCCCGCGAGGATCCCGCGTTACTGGCCGCCCAGGTGTCGCGCCGCTATCTGGGCGCGGCGACGCGCCGGGGGCTCGGGCAGGTGGGTGCACACCTGCCCGCCGGAGCGCTGCGGGAAACGTGTGCGTTGCTGGCCGACCGCTCCGACTTGCTGACCGAAACGGGAACGCGCGGCCTGCATGCGCTCTCGCGCGAGGCATGGGACCTCGGCCGGGTGGAGGATGCCCTGGGCATGCTGGACGATCGCGATCCCTTCTTCGAGCGCCTCAACGACGAATGGCGCATCCTCGACGGTGGGCGCATGCACCTGCGGCGAGTGGATCGCGCCGGCGGCGCGGGACCGAGCGGGTCGGCGCACTCGCTCGACGTTCTGCACTTCCTCAACAACTCCCCTCCCTACACACAATCGGGATACACGGTGCGGACGCAGCGGCTGCTGGCAGCTCAGCGGAGCGCCGGGATGCGGGTGGCAGCCGCCACCCGGGTGGGATACCCCGTCATCACCGGCTGGTGGAACGTGCCCGATGCCAGCGTGGTGGACGGCGTCGAGTACCACCGGCTGCTGCCCCGCTCGCTGAGGCGAATGCCGCGCCAGCGGCTGGCGCAGCAGGCGCTGGAACTACAGGCCCTCGCACTGCGGCTGCGGCCCCGGGTGCTGCACACCACCACGGACTTCCGCAACGCCCTCACGGTGGAAGCCGTCGCGCGCTCGCTGGACCTCCCGTGGGTGTACGAGATGCGGGGCCAACTCGAACGCACCTGGCTGGCCCGCCACGCACCGGAGCTGCAGGACGCCGTCGTCGCCTCCACGCGTTACCGGGCCTGGAGGGACGCCGAGACCGCAATGGCTTGCAGGGCCGACGCCGTCCTTGTGCTCTCCGAGACCCAGAAGGCGGACATGGTGGCGCGCGGCGTGGCGCCCGACCGCATGACGGTGATCCCCAACGCCTTCGACTGGCCCGAGGACCAGCGGCGCGTCGGCAAGGCACGGGCACGGGCGGCACTCGGCTTGGCGCCCGACCGCATCTGGATCGGATCGGTCAGCGCCGTGGTGGACTACGAGGGCTTCGACACGCTGGTGCGCGCGGTGGCCCTACTGCGCCAACGCGGGCACGACGTCGGCGCCGTCATCGCCGGTGACGGCGTGCACCTGCCCACCGTCGAGCGGTTGGCGCGCGAAAGCGGGGTCGGCGCCGTCGTCGTCCTGCCCGGCAAGGTTTCTCTGGGCGAATCCCACCTCTGGTACGAAGCACTCGACCTGTTCGCCGTGCCCCGCAGGGACACTCCGGTGTGCCACACGGTCACCCCGATCAAGCCGTTGGAGGCCATGGCTCTGGGCACCCCCCTGATCGTGTCGGACCTGCCCGCGCTGCGCGAGCTGATCGGCCCGGACGCCGGACTCGCCGTGGCCCCCGACGATCCCCGGGGCTGGGCGGACGCGGTGGCGGCCTTGCATCCCCTGAGCTCACGATATGCCACAATGGCACGTGCGGCCCGGAGCCGGGCGGCGCGCACCAGTTGGGCGAGCAACGCCCGCGCGTGCGGTGACGTCTACGCAAGGATACTCAGGTGACCTCACACAGCAGGGATGCGGAGCCTTTCCCGTGGTCACCCCACTGGACCTTCGACGTCGTCGAAGTGTTCCGGCTGCAGAGGATCGGCAGGCGCCCACCCCTGCACCTCTACCTCGCCCAGCTGTGGCACCTGCGCCACTTCATCGTGGAGGAAGCGCGCGGCCGCTCCTTCCAGTCGGTGCGCGGAACCATTCTGGGGCGCATCTGGCTGCTGCTCGAACCGTTCATCAACACCGCCATGTACCTGGTGGTGTTCGGATTCCTCCTTCCCACGGGTCGCACCATTGACAACTTCCTCGGATACCTGTTCGTCGGCTCCATCATGTTCACCGCCATCCAACGCAACTTCGCCCCGGCAGGGGGAATCATCAGGGCTGGACAAGGGCTGATTCGTTCCTTCACCTTTCCTCGCGCGGCGCTCGTGCTCTCGTTCGCGGTCCGCAATCTGATCAACACGCTGCCGGCGATCGTGGCGATGTTGGGCTTCATCATGGTGGCCGGGGACCGCGTGAGGCCAACCGTTCACTGGCTCGCCTTTCCCCTGGTCATGGCGCTGATGTTCCTCTTCAATCTGGGGCTCTCGTTCATCGTGGCCGCGTGCACCGCGCGGCTTGCGGACCTCAAGTTCATCTGGCAGCTCGTATCGACCTTCTGGTTCATGGTCTCCGGCATCTTCTTCGATGCGTCGCGCTACTACGCCCATCCGGCCGTCGAGACCGTCATGCAGGGCAATCCGGCGTTCGTGGTGCTCACCATGGGCCGCGACCTGCTTCTCTACCAGCGCTGGCCCGCCGCGGAGGCGTGGATCCAGTTCGGGGCGTGGTCCTTCCTACTGTTGGGCATCGGATTTCTCGCCTTCTGGCGCTCGGAAGAATCCTACGGAGTGCTCAATGACCGATAGCACCTACGTTGATCCCGAGGAGAGCCCGGCACGCGTGGTCGTGGACCAAGTGAGCGTCCGGTATCTGACGCCCTCCCAATCACGAGAGACCCGCACACAGGCATCGCTGGCGCGACGCGTGGGGGCGAAGGTGCTCGGGCGAAACGTCCGGGTTCCCATCCATCCCGTGCGCGATGTCAGCTTCGTGGCCTACCGCGGAGAGAGCATCGGCGTGCTCGGGGAGAACGGGGCGGGAAAGTCCACCTTGCTGCGGGTCATCAGCGGATTCGAGACGCCCTATCGCGGCCAGGTGTATGCCAGCGATCAACCGACCTTGCTCGGGGTCAACGCGGCACTCATCCCGGAGCTCACGGGGCGGCGAAATGCCCGGTTGGGCTGCCTTGCCATGGGGCTCTCACCTGAACAGGCCGAGGAACTGGTTCCCCGAATTCTCCGCTTCTCCGGAATCGGCAGCGCGGCCGACCGTGCCATGAAGACCTACTCCTCGGGGATGCAGGCACGGCTCCGCTTCGCCATCGCCGCTTCGATTCGCCCCGAGATTCTGCTCATCGATGAGGCTCTCGGCACCGGCGATGCGGCATTCAAGGCGCGCGCGGATGCGGTGATGGAGGAGATCCGCAGCAATGCCGGAACCATTCTCATGGTCTCCCACGCAGCCACCACCATCGAGGAGATGTGCACCCGCGCCATCTGGCTGCACGAGGGCAGGCTCATTGCCGACGGTCCCGCCAAGGAGGTGGCGCGGGCCTACAGATGGTGGGCGTGGAACAAGTCGAAGGGCGAGGAGGAGACGGCGCGCGAACTTCTGCGCAAGCAGATGGAGAGCTACACTCCCCTCTCCATCGCCATCGCGAGAAGCATGCCGAAGCATGCTCCGCGCCACGACGCCGGCTTCTTCCGGCGGCGGTGACGTTGCCCCGGCGTCGGTGCCTGCAGCCCGGCGTACCCAAGGCTGACAGCGGCCGGTGACCGCAGATTCATCGACCGCAAGGGCGATCCGGAGGGCCGGCACGGAGTCCTTCCGGCGGGCCAACAGAGAGGCTTTCCGGCGGACTACCGCAGCGGGCGCGAGTCGAGCGTCTCCACTCGGTTGGCGTTGATCTCCACCCAGCTCTCCACGGTATCGCTCTGGAACGCCTTGGAGACTTCCGCGAGCGTATCCATGTCCAGCAAAACGATGGACTGGCCATCGTCCGACGTATCCGTGCCCGCGTACGGAGCGGTCAACATGGTGATGTTCTCGGAGCTGACTCCACGCAGCGAGGTGCCCAGATCGATGAGCTTGGTCACGCCCAATCCGTCGTCCACGGAGATGTAGTCCTTGAGGCTGTTGTATATCTGCATGAGATTCGAGGGACTGGAAAGCACGTCTGGAGTCATGAGCTTCTCCAACACTGCCTTGACCCAGGCCTGCTGGCGGCGGACGCGGTCAAAGTCTCCGGACGGCAGGCTGTATCGTTCGCGGACGAAATCCAGAGCTTCCTCGCCGTTGTAGTGCTCGGTACCCTCCGTCGTCGTCAAATCAACGCCCCCAACAATATCCGTCAGCGCGATGAACGAGGTGAAGTCCACGATCGCAATGTGATCGATGTGAACTCCGGTGAGTTGCTCGACAGTCTGGATCGTGAGAGAGGGCCCGCCATAGGAGAAGGCGGCATTGATCTTGCCCTCGCCCACGCCCGGGATGTCCACCCACGAATCGCGCGGTATCGACATGATCGAGATGGATTCGCGATCGCCCGAGATCTGGGCCAACAGCAGGGCATCGGTGCGCTGGGCGCCGGCCTCCCACTCGGTCGGGTCACCTGCCGAGATTCTGGAATCGGAGCCCATGATGAGGAAGGTGACCGGGCCCTCATCGTTGCCCGCCGTGGCAGCGCGAGTGGGCCGGTTGGAGATCTCCGAGAAGGGATCGCCGATGTCCTTCATACCGTTGAACGCCTGATTGACGATGATGGCGATGACTCCGGCTGCAATCAGGAGCAGGGCGAGAAGCGAGGCAAGGGCGATGAGTGCGATTCGCAGCGGGCCGCGCTTCTTTCGCGGCTTCTTACCCGACTCGTCAAAGGCATCCTCCACCGCTACCGACGCCTCGCCCTCGCGTGGCGAGCCATGATCCTCCGCTGGCGTTTCCGTGTCCTGTGGCATTTTGCCCCCTTGGGTCCGGCATGTTCTCGGCATGCAAAGGCGGTTGCATCTCCTGCACTGCCACCCATCCTAATCGCTTGGCGGCATCTGCCCGAATACTGTCGAGTGACTGGGATCCAATGCGCCGCGGGGACTGTTCTCCTTCAATATTCCTTGATGGCTACACAGCGTTGACGCGCGCCGTCATTGGCACGGCTCAACGCCGTGTAGCCACTTGCTCAGCGAGGGCCCGCGCCACGCCCGGAATCAATCAGCCAACCGGAATCAATCAACTACCATGGGAGCGTCTCCACGCACGTCACCACCCGGGAGAGTCGGGGGTGAGCGCGGCGCCGAATGCCGAACCCGAGATCGTGGACAAGAGATACGAGGTACTTCCGTGGGAATCAAGGACTCGCTGGCCCGCCTTGCCGGTTCCGTCGTACAGGATCTGCTGCGCAGACCCCGATCAGGCACGGCACGGGCAAAGCCTCCCCTCGGCGTGTCGCATCCGGTGGGTAGCGGGACTGGTGCGAAACCCGCCGCGCCGCGGCGCGAGACGAGCACCGCCGGCGTGCCCCGAGAGCCCACGCTCACCGCGCGGTCGCGGTCCAAGTTCCCCGGTCCCGGCGAACTGCCGCTGGTCTACGACGTCCGCGCCCTGGGATTGCCCGACTTCGAATACGCCCCACATGATGATGACCGCCCGGACCCCGGAGAAGTGGTGTGGACGTGGGTTCCCTACGAGGAGGATCGCTCACAGGGCAAGGATCGCCCCGTACTGGTGCTCGCCGAGGATTCCGGTAGGATCGTGTTCGCCCAGCTCACGAGCAAGGACCATGTGCAGCCGGGCACCCGACAGGACCAATATGGCAACCACTGGATGGACATTGGCGCCGGGCAGTGGGACTCACGCGGCCGTGCCTCCGAGGTGCGGCTGGATCGCCTGCTGTGCGTGCATCCCGATCAGGTTCGGCGCGAGGGCTCGCGTTTGGATGAAACACGCTTCACACATGTGGTCGCCGCCATCAGGGCGTTGCACCGCTGAGCTCTGGTAGAGTCTTCCATTGGACTTCACACCTGGTCGGGTGGAAGGTCCGGCCATTGGCACACCACGGGAGCCCCACTTCCCCAGTCCCGCTGATGGCGCATCCCTCACCGACCATGTACATCTATCGCCGCACGGCGATTGAGTTGAAAGAGTATCAATGGCAAACATCAAGTCGCAGAAGAAGCGCATTCTCACCAACGAGAAGGCTCGTCTTCGCAACAAGGCCATCAAGTCCGAGCTGAAGACTTTCGTCCGCAAGACCCGTGAGGCCGTCGCCGCTGGCGACGCCGAGGCTGCTCAGAAGGCTCTCGAAGCCGCCAGCCGCAAGCTGGACAAGGCCGTTTCGAAGGGTGTCATCCACAAGAATCAGGCTGCAAATCGCAAGTCCAAGCTCGCTGCTGCAGTCAACAAGCTCGACAAGTGATGCATTTGCGTGTATGAGGCGTGGCCTCAATTCACGGCGAAAGTGGCGGATCACGAAGTGATCCGCCACTTTTGTCTGTGTCGGGCGCGTGCGGGTGCAGGGCGCTGGGTGTGAGGTGCGGCAGTTGGATCTGTGCCCACCCATGATCACACCAAGGTGTGTGTCAGGCGCGTGCGGGGTGCAGGGCGCTGGGTGTGAGGTGCGGCATGCGGGGTGT
>RRZU011459048.1_pt1 | contig 12113 bp, 9 predicted proteins | sample 2165561 | NCBI WGS metagenome assembly RRZU01 (sample SAMN10456909, study PRJNA506462) | wastewater metagenome | isolation source: wastewater sludge | place: USA: Moscow, Idaho | reverse complement strand
TCGATCGGCGGCAAGGACTCGATGTCGGGCACGTTCCAGGACATCAACGTTCCGCCGATGCTGATGGCCTTCGGCATCACGACGGTCGACGCTTCGAAGGTCATTTCCACCGACCTCAAAGGCGCAGGACACCGCATTTACCTCGTCCGCCATACTCCGCTGGAGAACCGGATGCCCGACACGGCGCAACTGAAGGAGAACTTTGCGTTCGTCAGCGGGCGGATCGAGTCCGGGAAAATCCTCTCGGCGTGGTCCGTGGGCTTCGGCGGCGTCGGAGAGGGCCTTGCCAAGATGGCTTTCGGCAACGGCGTCGGCGCGGAGATCACCCTCGACGAGCCGAAATTGTATGAATACGCCTACGGTTCGATCCTCGTCGAGTGCGAGGGCACGTTGGAATATCCGCATGCCGAACTGCTGGGCTTCACCGTCGCCGAGGAGGCGCTGACGGTCAACGGGGTGAAGATGCCGCTCGAAGAGCTTTACAAGGCCAATACGGAGAAATTTGCGGCCGTTTACCCCGACAAGGGCCGGAACTCGGCGGAGGTGATGACCTCCGCACCCGCCCCGAAAACGTTCGTTTATCCCGGCGAGGCGGTCGAGACCCCGGTGGTCTATATTCCGGTGTTCCCCGGCACGAACTGCGACTACGACACCGCCAAGGCGTTCCGCGCGGCGGGGGCCGAGGTCCGGACGAGCGTCTTGTGCAACATCGCCGGCGACGACGTTTTGCGCTCGATCGCCGAAATGAAGGAGCATATCCGCCGGGCGCACATCTTCGTGCTCGCAGGCGGTTTCTCGGCGGGCGACGAACCCGACGGAAGCGCCAAATTCATTGTCAATGTGTTGAACAATAAGGATATTCGCGACGAAATCCACGCTTTGACCGACCGCGGAGGCCTGATCCTGGGCATCTGCAACGGTTTCCAGGCGTTGGTCAAGTCGGGCCTTTTGCCTTACGGACGTCTGGGCATGGTCACCAAGGAGTCGCCGACGCTGTTCCGCAACGACGTCAACCGTCATATTTCGCAGATCGTCTCGACGCGCGTCGCGACGACCGCTTCCCCGTGGCTCCGCGGCTTCCGTCCGGGTGAACTGCATTCGATTGCCGTCAGCCACGGCGAGGGTAAGTTCGTGGTGAGCGAGGAGCTTGCCCGCGAGCTGTTCGCCAACGGGCAGGTGGCCTTCCAGTACGCCGATGCCGCAGGGAACCCCACGGCAGAGGCTCCCTGGAACCCCAACGGATCGTCGTACGCCATCGAGGGCATCATCTCGCAGAACGGGTTGATTCTTGGAAAGATGGGCCACACGGAGCGTTACGAAAACAACCTGTTCAAGAACATCGCCGGCAACAAGCAGCAGTCGTTGTTCGCCAATGCCGTGGCCTATTTCCGCAAAGTGCAATAACCTTAAAAAAACGATAACCGATGAAAACCTCCCTGTTCCGATTTTGCGGCGTGCTGCTTCTTGCGGCGATGCTCGCTCCGGTCTGCGTTCATGCCCGGAAAAACCCGAAGAACCCGAAAAACAACATGCGCCTGCTGTACTGGAACATTCAGAACGGAATGTGGTCCGGGCAGGGCGACAACTACGACAAGTTCGTGGAGTGGGTCAGGGCGTACGATCCGGACGTCTGCGTCTGGTGCGAGGCGCAGTCGATCTACAAGACCGGCACGGCCGACAAGATGGATGTCGCCGACCGTTATCTGGTCGGGAACTGGGGCGAACTGGCCGCCCGTTACGGCCACAAATACTGGTATGTGGGCGGACACCGCGACAATTACCCGCAGGTGATCACGTCGAAATACCCGATCGAGAACGTCGAACGTATCGTCGGCTCGAAACCCGACAGCGTGGTGACGCACGGAGCGGGCTGGGCGCGCATCGAGAAGAACGGCAAGACGGTCAACATCGTAACGCTTCACACCTGGCCGCAGAGGTATGCCTTCGAGGCTAAAGACCGCGATGCGAGCCGTGCCGAGAACGGCGGCGACAAATACCGCCGCATGGAGATGGAATACATCTGCAACCATACGATCCATTCGGTTCCGGGCGCCGAAAAGCAGTTCTGGATGATGATGGGCGATTTCAACGCGCGTTCGTCGCGCGACAACTGGTTCTACAAATATCCGGCGGGCGACACGCGTTTCCTGGTGCACGACTACATTCTCCGGCACACGCCTTATGTGGACGTGATCGCCGGGAAATATCCCGGGGAGTTCAAGACCACGACGGGCGGCAAGTCGCGCATCGACTTCGTTTACTGCACGCCGCCGCTCTACGAGCGCATCACGCATGCCGACGTGGTGACCGACGCCTACACCGAGCCGGTCCGCGATCCGGCCAAACTTTCGAATTTCTGGCACCCCTCGGACCACCGTCCGATCGTGGTGGACTTCAATATGAAATGAGACAACGAATCAAATAATCAAAAAACACCCAAACAACATGAAACAGCTCGAAATGCTCTACGAGGGCAAGGCAAAACAGGTTTTTCGCACGGACGATCCTGATAAGATCATCATCCACTACAAGGATGCCGCTACGGCTTTCAACAACATCAAGAAAGCTACGATCGAGAACAAGGGCGTGCTGAACAACGCCATTTCGACCCTGATCTTCAAGGAGCTGCATAAGGCCGGCGTGAAGACCCACTATATCGAGACGATCAACGACCGCGATCAGGTCTGCCGCCGGGTGACGATCATTCCGCTGGAGGTGATCGTGCGCAACGTCATCGCCGGTTCGATGGCCCAGCGTCTCGGCATCGAGGAGGGCACGCAGCCCTCGAACGTCATTTTCGACATTTGCTACAAGAAGGACGAGCTGGGCGACCCGCTGATCAACGACCATCACGCCGTTGCGCTGGGCGCCGCTACGTACGAGGAGCTGAACGAGATGTACGCCATGACGGCCAAGATCAACGAGGTGCTCAAGGAGCTGTTCCTGAAGATGAACATCAAGTTGGTGGACTTCAAGATCGAGTTCGGCAAGACGTCGGACGGCGAGATCGTGCTGGCCGACGAGGTGTCGCCCGACACCTGCCGTCTGTGGGATGCCACGACCAACGAGAAACTCGACAAGGACCGTTTCCGCCGCGACCTGGGCAAGGTCCGCGAGGCTTACGAGGAGATTCTGGCGCGCCTGCAAAAAATCGTCGGGTAGTATGATGGAAGTGATCCGCGACCGTGAATTGCACGAGGAGTGCGGGGTGTTCGGCATCTACGGAGTGCCGAACGCCGCGTCGCTGACCTATTACGGTCTCCACGCCTTGCAGCGCCGCGGGCGGGAGGGGGCCGGCATCGTCTCGGTGGGCGAGAGCGGCACGTTCCGCCGCATCAAGGGCGGAGGGCTGGTGACGGAGGTTTTCGACGAGGCGAAACTCGCCACGCTGAAAGGTTCCACGGCCATCGGCCATGTGCGTTACACCACGGCCGGAGGCGGCGGCATGGAGAATGTCCAGCCGTTCCTCTTCCGCCACAACACGGGCGACTTCGCGCTGGCGCATAACGGCAATATCGTCAATTCGGAGTTGCTGCGCCGCCACCTCGAAAACAAGGGCAGCCTGTTTCAGTCGACCTCCGACAGCGAGATCCTGGCCCACCTGATCAAGAAGGAGACGCGCTACCACGACCGGCCGCGCATCTTCTCGATCATCGACGCGCTGAACATGCTCGAAGGGGCTTTCGCCTTCCTGATTATGACGGCCAACCGCATCTACGCCTGCCGTGACAAGTACGGCCTGCGTCCGCTGTCGATCGGCAAGCTGGGCGACGGATGGGTGGTGTCGAGCGAAACGTGCGCGTTCGACGTGCTGGGCGCGGAGTTCGTGCGCGACGTCGAGCCGGGCGAGATCGTGACGATTGATAAACAGGGCATCCGCAGCCGCGACTACTCGATGTACAAGCGTCACGAAATGTGTTCGATGGAGTACATCTACTTCGCACGCCCGGACAGCGACATCGACGGCTGCAACGTCCACGCCTACCGCAAGGAGTCAGGACGCCTGCTCTGGAAGGAGGCTCCCGCCGAGGCGGACATCGTGGTCGGCGTGCCCGATTCGAGCCTCAGCGCCGCGATGGGTTACGCCGAGGCGAGCGGACTGCCGTATGAAATGGGACTTATCAAGAACAAGTATATCGGCCGCACCTTTATCCAGCCCTCGCAGGAGCTGCGCGAGAAGGGCGTGAGGATGAAACTTTCGGCCGTGCGTTCGATTGTCAGGGGCAAGCGCGTGGTGCTGGTCGACGACTCGATCGTGCGCGGCACGACCTCGCGGCGCATCGTCACGATGCTCAAGGAGGCGGGAGCCACCGAAGTGCACGTGCGCATCGCCAGTCCCCCGATGACCGATCCCTGCTTCTACGGCGTGGACACCTCGACACGCGAGGAGCTGATCTCGGCCCGCAAGAACACGGCGGGGGTCTGCGAGGAGATCGGCGCCGATTCGCTGGTGTTCCTCTCGCCCGAGTCGCTGTTGAAGGCGGGCAGCCGCAAGGAACTTTGCATGGCCTGCTTCACGGGGCAGTATCCCACGGCGCTCTACCAGTCGCCCGAGGAGGCCAACAAGGACGTAAAATGTTAGCGGACGCGAAGCGGTCATTGCGAGGAGGACGCAGGTCCGACGCGGCAATCTGAACCGGTGTTGTGACGTTACGGCATTTTTCCCGGATTGCCACGGCATCTGGCGATGCATCCCAATGACGGGCCCGGAGAATGGGGATAAAAACAGGGAATTTAAATTATTTAAACCATATATTGCTATGGCTCAAAGTTATGAAAAGGCCGGCGTGAATCTCGAAGCCGGATACGAAGTGGTGCGGCGCATCAAAAAGCATGTGGCCTCGACCTCGCGTCTGGGTGTGATGGGCAACATCGGCGCCTTCGGCGGTATGTTCGATCTTTCGGCCCTCAAGGTGAAGGAACCGGTGCTCGTGAGCGGGACCGACGGCGTGGGAACCAAACTCAAGCTGGCCTTCGAGATGGACAAGCACGATACGATCGGCATTGATGCCGTGGCCATGTGCGTCAACGACGTGCTGGCGCAGGGCGCCGAACCGCTGGTGTTCCTCGACTACGTGGCCGTGGGGCGCAATGAACCCCAGAAGATCGAGGCCATCGTCGCGGGTGTCGCCGACGGCTGCCGTCAGGCCGGCTGTGCGCTGGTGGGCGGCGAGACCGCCGAGATGCCGGGCATGTACGCCGAGGGTGAATACGACATCGCCGGATTCACGGTGGGCGTCGTGGAGAAGTCGCAACTGATCGACGGTTCGAAGGTCAGGGCGGGCGACGTGCTGGTGGGCGTTGCGTCGAGCGGCGTGCACTCCAACGGCTTCAGCCTCGTGCGCAAGATCGTCGCGGACAACTGCCTGAACCTGCGCGAGTCCTATCCCGAACTGTCGAACAAACAGCTCGGCGAGGTGCTGCTCACGCCGACGAAAATCTATGTGAAGCAGGTGCTGGAGGTGGTTCGCAACTGCGACGTGCACGGCATCAGCCACATCACGGGCGGCGGTTTCGACGAAAATATTCCCCGCATCCTCCACGAGGGGCAGGGGCTTGAGATCGACGAAGGGTCGTGGGAGATTCTGCCCGTGTTCCGCTTCCTCGAAAAGTACGGCAAGGTGGCCCACCGCGAGATGTTCAACATCTTCAACATGGGCATCGGCATGGTCATCGCCCTCGATGCCGCCGAGGCGCAGAAGGCCATCGGCATCCTCACGGAGCAGGGCGAGCGTGCCACGGTCATCGGACGCGTAACCGACACCGAGGGTGTCGTCATCCGATAGAGGGATGCGGCGCCTTGCGGTTTTCGCCAGCGGCAGCGGCACGAACTTCGAAGCCATCGTCACGGCCTGCGAGCGGGGCGTGCTGGATGCCGAAGTCGTGCTGATGGTCTGCGACAAACCCGGTGCGAAGGTGGTCGAAAGGGCTGCCGCTCACGGGGTCGGGGCGTTCGTCTTCGCGCCGAAGCAATATGCCTCGAAGGCCGACTACGAGCGGGAGATCGTCGCGCGGCTGGATGCCGCGGGCGTGGAGCTGGTCTGCCTGGCGGGCTATATGCGCATTGTGGGCGACGTGCTGCTGGGGGCCTACGGCGGGCGGATCATCAACATCCACCCCTCGCTGCTGCCGGCCTTCCGCGGGGCGCATGCCATCGAGCAGGCGCTGGAATACGGCGTCAAGGTCTTCGGCGTGACGATCCATTACGTCGACGCCGAGCTGGACGGCGGACGCATCATCGCCCAGCGGGCCTTTCCCTACGAGGGCGATGACATCGGGGAACTGGAAGCGATGATTCATGCCGTGGAATATCCGTTATACATTGAAACTATTAAAAAACTGATCGAATAATGCGCGCATTAATTAGTGTAAGTGACAAGACCGGTGTCGTGGAGTTTGCCAAAGGGCTGCGGACTCTGGGCTGGGAGGTGATCGCCACGGGCGGTACGATGAAGCTCCTGGCCGACAGCGGCGTGGAGGTAATCAACATCAGCGACGTGACGGGATTCCCCGAGATCTGCGACGGCCGCGTGAAGACCCTGCATCCCAACGTGCACGGCGGACTGCTGGCCCGCCGCGACGATCCGGAGCACCTGAAAGCCCTGAAGGATAATCATATCGAGTTCATCGACATGGTCTGTGTGAACCTTTATCCGTTCCGGGAGACGATTTCGAAACCCGGCGTGAAGATGGAGGACGCCATCGAGAACATCGACATCGGCGGACCTTCGATGCTTCGCTCGGCGGCCAAGAACTGGGCCGACGTGACGGTGGTGTGCGACCCCGCGGACTATGACGCGATTCTGGACGAGATTCGCGCCGGCGGCAATACCGAAAAGGCCACGCGCCTGAAGCTCTCGGCCAAAGCCTATACGCATACCGCCGAGTACGACGCGATGATCGCCGCCTATATGCGCGCGCAGGCGGGTCTGAACGAGAAGCTTTTCCTCGAGTTCGACCTCGTGCAGTCGCTGCGCTACGGCGAAAACCCCCACCAGTCGGCCAAATTCTACCGCGAGGGGAAGGAGGTGCCCTATTCGCTGGCATTCGCCAGACAGCTCAACGGCAAGGAGTTGTCGTACAACAATATCCAGGACGCCAACGCCGCGCTGTGCATCGTGCGCGAGTTCGACAAGCCGTTCTGCGTGGGCCTCAAACACATGAATCCCTGCGGCGCCGCGACGGGCAAGGATGTCGTCGAGGCATGGACGAAGGCCTACGAGGCCGACAAGGTGTCGATCTTTGGCGGCATCGTGGCGACGAACTGCACGGTGACGCGCGAAGCGGCCGAGCTGATGAAGCCGATCTTCCTCGAAATCATCATGGCCCCGAAATTCGACGAGGGGGCGCTCGAAGTGCTCTCGGCGAAGAAGAACCTGCGCCTGCTCGAGGTCAGCATGGACAAGGGCGACGTGGACCCGAAACAGTATGTGAGCGTCAACGGCGGCCTGCTGGTGCAGGACCTCGACGTGGCGACGAAGGCCGTTACGGCCGATATGTGCGTCACGAAGGCGAAGCCCGCTGCGGAGCAGATGGAGGATCTCAATTTCGGCTGGCATATCGTCAAACACGTGAAGTCGAACGCCATCGTGGCGGTGAAGGACGGCCGGACGCTGGGCGTCGGCGCCGGACAGATGAACCGCATCGGCTCGGCGGAGATCGCCCTGAAGCAGGCGCATGCCGCAGGCGTCACCGAGGGTCTCGTGCTGGCGTCGGACGGTTTCTTCCCCTTCGACGACTGTGTGACGCTGGCCGCCGAATACGGCGTGACGGCGATCGTGCAGCCCGGCGGTTCGGTCCGCGACGAGGATTCGATCCGGAAGGCCGACGAGAAGGGCATCGCCATGGTATTCACCGGTGAGAGGCACTTCAAGCATTAGTATCACCGGCGTTACCATTTTTGGGTAGTACAGAAATCCGACCGGATACCGGAGCCGTTGGCAAGGGACGGGCTAAAAGCGCGAGCGGAGGGGACGGTTTGTTTACAAACCCGCGAATAGTCGCCCGGAGCCAGCGTTAGACCGTTCCGGGCAGGCGGAGGTATCGTCGGAGAGTTTTTGTGGCACTTTTTGCGGAAAAAAGTGCCGGAATCTGCGGAGTTTATTCTGCGATAAAAAGGAATTTTGTTTATGAAGGTACTGGTTATCGGCGGCGGAGGCCGCGAACACGCCATTGTCGACGCGCTGTCGCGTTCGCCGCAGGTTGAAAAAATTTACTGCGCACCCGGGAATGCGGGCATCGCCCGGCAGGCCGAGTGCGTGGCCATTCGTGAAACCGAGGTGGAACGCCTGCGTGACTTTGCCGCGGAGCGGGGCATCGGCCTCACGGTCGTGGGTCCCGAAGTGGCGCTGGCGGCGGGTGTCGTCGACTGCTTCAGGGCCGCGGGGCTGCGCATCTTCGGTCCGACGAAGGCTGCGGCGCGCATCGAGTCGTCGAAGGAGTTCGCCAAACGGCTGATGGCTAAATATGCCATCCCGACAGCCGGATTCCGCGCATTCACCGACTATGCCGGGGCGCTGGCCTATGTGCAGGGGCGTCCTCTGCCCGCAGTGCTGAAATACGACGGACTGGCCGCCGGAAAAGGCGTGGTGATCGCCCGGACGATGGCCGAGGCCGAAGCGGCGTTGCGGGATATGTTGCTCGACGACAAGTTCGGCGAGGGCAAGGTGGTCGTCGAGGATTACCTCGAAGGTCCCGAGTTTTCGTTCATGTGCTTCGTTTCGGGACACAAGGTGTGGCCGATGGCGCTGGCGCAGGACCACAAACGGGCCTACGACGGCGACGAGGGTCCCAATACGGGCGGTATGGGCGCCTATTCGCCCCTGCCGTTCGTGACGGCGGAGGACGAACGCTATGCCCTGGAGAAGATCATGCAGCCCGTGGCCGACGCGATGATCGCCGAGGGGTGTCCCTTCGAGGGCGTGCTCTACGGCGGACTGATGAAGACTGCGCGGGGTATCGAGGTCATCGAGTTCAACGCCCGTTTCGGCGATCCCGAGACCGAGGTGGTGCTGCCGCGCCTGAAGAGCGACATCGTCGACATCTTCTGTGCCGTGGCCGAGGGACGCGATACGCAGCTGGAGTGGCACGATTTCGCCGCGCTGGGCATCGTGCTGGCCTCGAAGGGCTATCCGGGCGACTACGAAAAAGGACACGAGATCAAGGGCCTGGACCGCGTCGAAGGGGCTGTTTATCACATGGGAACCCGGGCCGACGGCGGGCGGATTCTCACCAACGGAGGCCGCGTGCTGTTCGTGGTGGGCAAGGGCAGGGACCTGGCCGAAGCGCGGAGGAATGCGCTGGCCGACGTGGCCCGCATCGACTGCGACAATCTGTTCCACCGCACCGACATCGGCCACCGGGCTTTCGACGATTTGGAAAGATAATACGAGCGATATATGGCAAAAATAATCAGCGGAAAAGAACTTTCAGCGAAACTGAAACTTGAAATGGCGGACGAGGTGAAGACCTTCCCCGCGAAATACGGCCGTGTGCCCCATCTGGTTGTCATCCTCGTGGGCGAGGACCCCGGCAGCGTGAGCTATGTGACGGGCAAGGCCAAGGCTTCGGCCGAGGTGGGCATCCGCAATACCACGATCCGAAAGCCCGAGTCCGTTTCCGAGGCCGAACTGCTGGACATCATCACGGCCCTGAACCTCGATGACGAGGTGGACGGCATTCTGGTCCAGCTGCCCCTTCCGAAACATATCGACGAGGACAAGGTGATCGCCGCCATCGACAAACAGAAGGATGTCGACGGCTTCCATCCCCTGAACGTTGCGGCGCTGTGGCAGAAACAGCCCTGCACGCTCCCCTGCACCCCGAAAGGCATTCTCAAGATGCTGCGGGCCGCAGGCGTGGAGATCGCCGGCAAGCGCGCCGTGGTGATCGGCCGCAGCAATATCGTGGGACTTCCCGTGTCGAAACTGCTCTTGGACGCGAACGCTACGGTGACGATGGCCCACAGTCGTACGCGCAACCTCGCCGAAGTGACGCGCGGGGCGGAGATTCTGGTGGTGGCCATCGGTCGGCCGAAGTTCGTCACGGCGGAGATGGTGTCGCCGGGCGCCGTGGTGATCGACGTGGGGGTGAACCGCGACCCGGAGACGGGCAAACTGTGCGGCGATGTCGATTTCGCGGCCATCGAACCCAAGGCCTCGGTGATCACGCCCGTGCCGGGCGGCGTCGGGCCTATGACGATCTGCTGCCTGATGGAGAACACGATCGAGTGTTTCCTCCGGCGAGCGGGCCGGTAGCCGGCGGAACGGAGCGAAAACTTCGGTTTTTTTTGCGCCTCCGCTGAAAAAAATCAGCCGTTGACTCACGGGTCAACGGCTGATTTCGTTTTACAGGGTTCCTGTTATCAGAGTTTGATCGGTTCGGATATTTTGATATTGTCGAGGAACCAGCGGTTGGCTGTTCCGACTTCCCACTGCGTCTGCGTAATGGTGATCTTCGTATCCTTGTTGACCGTAATGCCCTTCAGGCTGACTTCGGCGCGAACCCATTCGAGCTTGTGACCATCCTCCCATCCCAGTTCGGGTATGTCGATCTGCACTTTGTCGCTGCCGTTCTCGAAGATGACGATCAGATTGACGGGGTCGATCTTGCCGGACCCCTGGCGCATTCCGCACCAGTCGAACGAGAGTGTCACATTGTCCTTTGCTTCGGGAACCCCGTCTATCGGAGGAAGAATGATACCTGCGTGATTGCCGGTCTTGCCGAATTTGAGGTAGTTCTGCTGGAGGTAGATGCGTTTGTTGTCGTTCTTGTCGTAGATAAACTTGTAACCGAGTTTTTCGACAGCGTCGAATGCAGTCACTCCATCGACAGTTATGGAGGTAAGCGCTGTCGCTTTTGCATCGAGGTTATCCGTCTCGACCGTTTGGCCGACACCGCTTGCTACGGACCACGGTTCGAGCCATTCGAAGTTCTCCATGAAATAGACGATCTCGTTCAGGCCGTTGTCCTCGACATCGGTGGCCATGATGCGCTGTACAGGCTCGGCCAAACCGGCGTAGTAGCCGGTGACGGTTACGATATGGCCGGTCAGGGCGGAAAGGCCCAGACTCGACGGGGCGTCCACGACGCTGACCGAGTACTTGGCGTCCTCCGAAACGGTGAGGGTGCTGCCGTTGAAAACGCCCTTGACGGTGACGTAGCCCCGTTTGGAGGAGGTGTAGTCGTCGATCTTTGCGCTGATGTCCTCCGGTTCGGGGTAGTTCACCGCTCCGCCGGACAGAACCGTCACCTCGTCGCAGTCGATTACCGTAGCGAGTTTCTGCGAGTCGGATGACTTGGTGCCCAAGAGCGAAATCTTGTCGCCGACGGCAACCGTCGTGGCGTCCGAGACGAAGATATTGTCCGTGTTTTTGTCGTCGCTGATGACGAAGCCTTTGGTCGTCACGGCCACGACGATCGCCGACGGTACGGAAATGACCGTTTCGTCCGCCAGGGCGGCGAGTTCACCTGCCGTGTACTCCTTCACATCGCGGTATTTGTCTCCGTTCTGCGTGATGAGCACCTGTGCGCGGCTTGCAAGAGTCCGTCCCTTGAAGACGAGGGTGGCCTTGCGGGGGTTGTCCTCCGCGCCGTCGCGCATGTTGTCGGTCACCGAAACCGTCACGTCCATGACGCCGGTTCCCGAGTTGGGCGTGACCGTCACCCAGTCGGGGACTTCCGTCACCCAGTCGGCGTCGGCATAGATGGTGATGATCTTTTCCGCCGCTCTTTCCGCTTCGAAATTCAAGGTGTTGGCGCTCGCCAGAACAGCTTCGGAAAGGTGGTCCTCATCCTTGTCGCAGCCCCAGAAGGAACACAGGGCCGCCATGAGGATCGGGGCTGTCATATATTTTACAAATCTCATAATCTTGTTTTTTAGGTTATTTCCGACTTAAAAATCGAGTCCGTCGCTCCATCCCGGATTCTGCGTGAGGTTCGGGTTGAGCGAACGCTCGCCGCTGGGAATCGGGTAGAGGTAATCGCGTTCCTCGTTGAACGGAGTGCGCAGATTCTCTACGGTTTTGTGATAGTAGACATAGCCTTTGTTCCCCTCCGAGAGAATGATGTCCGAACCGAGTTCGTATACCGAAACACCTTCTTCGTCTTTGGGT
>RRZU010838009.1_pt1 | contig 12114 bp, 8 predicted proteins | sample 2165561 | NCBI WGS metagenome assembly RRZU01 (sample SAMN10456909, study PRJNA506462) | wastewater metagenome | isolation source: wastewater sludge | place: USA: Moscow, Idaho | reverse complement strand
GCCAACTGGAAAACGATTATCCCCGAGGCTGCTTCGGTGCTCGAAAGTGTGAACATTGCCGGAGGTAAATTCATTGCTAAATACATCGAGAATGCTTCCAATCATGTATATGCTTTTGAAATGGAAGGCAAAAAACTATATGAAATAAAACTACCAACCATCGGAACAGTTGCTTCGTTTTCGGGAACAAAGGAGGAAGAAACAGCTTATTATTCGTTCACTTCGTTTACCTATCCGCCCACCATTTACAAAATTAATCTGACTACCAACAGTTCGGAATTATTCCGCAAACCCGAAGTGGCCTTTAACCCTGATGAGTATGTGACTGAGCAAAAATTTTATGTAAGCAAGGACGGTACCAAAGTGCCTATGTTTATTACCCATAAAAAAGGGATTCGTTTGAATGGCAAAAATCCGGTGATGCTTTACGGGTACGGTGGCTTTAATATCAGTCTGAATCCGGGCTTTAATACGGGTCGCATTCCGTTTATCGAACAGGGTGGTGTGTATGTAGTGGCCAACATTCGCGGTGGAGGCGAATACGGCGAAAAATGGCATATGGCCGGTACCAAGCTAAAAAAACAAAATGTATTCGACGATTTTATTGCCGCAGGCGAATTTCTGATAAAAGAAGGCTACACTAATCCTAAAAAACTGGCCATCAACGGAGGTTCGAATGGTGGTTTGCTCGTAGGAGCCTGTTTGACACAACGCCCTGATTTATTCGCAGTAGCTATTCCTGAAGTAGGGGTGCTGGACATGCTCCGCTACCAGAAATTCACCATAGGTTGGGCCTGGGCTACCGATTTTGGTACAAGCGACGAAAGTGAGGAAATGTTCCGCTACCTGTTGGGCTATTCGCCGCTACACAATGTGAAAGCGGGTGTGAAATATCCTGCTACCATGGTTATGACAGGCGATCACGACGACCGCGTTGTACCGGCACACAGTTTCAAATTTGCGGCTACACTTCAGGCTGCCAACAAGGGCAATTATGTTTCGCTCATTCGTATCGACGAAAAAGCCGGACACGGCGCCGGAAAACCTATCGGTAAACTTATTGATGCACAGGGCGATATGTGGGCCTTTGTAATGTATAATTTAGGCATGAAAGTAAAATTCTGATTTGCGGAATCAGCAATCAATCTAAAGCCGGTGGATGTATTTTCACCGGCTTTTTTGTTGATAACCGGCCGGATGAATAAAATCAACAAAATCCGGCAAACCAATTCTTATTCTGCACATACAAGCGGACTTAGTCTTTTAAAAAAAGGAAGAGGATGCATCACGTACATTAGGACACCATAAATCAGTAAAAATTAACATTCAAAAATGTCAACATTTTAAATAATAATGCAAAATTTAATAAATAATTACTATCTTTCGGCAGTTAATTATCACATTTAAAAATAGGGTAAATATGGATAAGAATGTAACTGTACAGGAGGTGATAGAGTGGGGACGCGAATTCCTCGATAAATCAGAAAAAGCACTAACACCCGACGAACTGAAAGAGCAAAAAAAGTATGCCGACCTGATTCAACAGCCTAAGGATAAGATTCTTTTGTCGAAAATGCTTGATGAATCGTCGCAAATACGCAACAATAGACGTTTGGCCGAACGCATGAAATTACTGATCGATCGTTATGGTGTGCCCGGTTTTTTCAACAGCAGAGACGCGCTGTTACTTAAAATGTTTAGCTCTATAGGTTATAAGTTCGACAGCATAGCCATACCCATCTTTAAAAACCGTTTGCGAAGCGATACAGCCAAGGTAATTATCAACGAAAAGCCTTCATTTCTGAAAAAACACCTGGATGGTCGTTACAGTCAGCAAATAGGTCAGAACGTAAACCTGCTGGGCGAAGTGGTTTTGGGCGATGGTGAAGCCAATCATCGTTATCAGCATTACCTCGAGGCCCTGAAGGATCCGCGTATCAACTACATTTCCATCAAAATATCAGGTATTTATGCGCAGATCAATGCCCTGAACTATGCCCAAAATAAGAAAGACCTGTGCGAACGACTATCAACCATCTACCGTCAGGCCATGCAATATCCGTATACCGACTCAAAAGGCATGGTAGCACACAAATTTGTTAACCTCGATATGGAGGAATACAAAGATACAGAACTGACACTGGACGTATTTATGGAAGTGTTGAGTATGCCTGAGTTTAAAAACTACAAAGCAGGTATCGTTATTCAGGCTTATCTGCCCGATGCAGCAAATTTCCAGACTCAGTTGCTGAAGTTTGCACACCAGCGTGTGGCCGATGGTGGAGCAGCTCTTAAAATGCGTTTGGTAAAGGGTGCAAATTTGCAGATGGAAAGCATCGTATCGTCGCTCAAAGGATGGGAAAACCCCGTACTCGATACCAAAATTAAGGTTGATGCCAACTATCTGCATTTACTGGACATTGCCCTAAAACCCGAAAATGCAGCTGTAGTACACGTGGGTGTGGCATCACACAATTTTTTCAGCATAGGATATGCTTATCTGCTGGCAAAACAAAATGGGGTGGATGAATACATCACTTTTGAGATGCTCGAAGGGATGGCCAATCATTTGCCCCGCGTTATGCGTGAACTTGGAAATCAGATTATATTGTACACTCCCGTAGTGAAAGACGAGAATTTCCTGAACGCTGTATCCTATCTGGTTCGCCGTCTCGACGAGAATACAGGACCCGATAACTTTTTAAGCTACTCATTTAACCTCAAGGTGGATAGTGTGCAATGGGAATTTCTGAAAAAACAATTTGTGTCGGCCTTTGCCATGAAGGACAATATGGAACCCCACTCCAAACGCCGTCAAAACCGGTTGATTACAAGTGTGGTATCGCATACACAGGTACCCATACAGGAGAGTCCCTATCAGCCTCTGAATGAATTCATAAACGAACCTGATACTAATTTCGATTTGCGTGCCAACAGGGTATGGGCCGAGACTATCCGTGAAGCCTGGCAAAAAACACCCGGCAACGAACCACTGAAGATACCGGTTCAATTAGGCGAAGAGCAACTGGAAACAGAACATAAGCTGCAATTCACCGACCACAGCAACCCGCACGAAGTAGTGGTTTACGAAGCCAGCTTAAGTACTTTAGAGCATGTAAAGGAAATGCTGGTAATAGCCGGAAAAGACGAAAGCAGTTGGCGCGAATCGTCACTGGAAACACGGAAAGACATCCTGTTTCGCACTGCCGGATTGCTGGCTACACGCCGTGGATTGCTGATTGGCTGCATGTCGGCTGTAACGGGCAAAACATTTGCCGAAGGCGATGTGGAAGTGTCGGAAGCAATTGATTTTTGCCGCTATTATCCGCTTACTATGCAAAGCTTCGCGCAGCTCGAAACGGTGAAAATAAAACCAAAAGGAATTGTGTTGGTTATTCCGCCATGGAATTTTCCGTTGGCTATACCTGTAGGTGGTGTGGCAGCTGCCCTGGCATGTGGCAATACGGTTATACTTAAACCTGCCTCGGTAGCATTGCCTGTAGCATGGGAATTTGCTCAGTGCTTCTGGGACGCTGGTGTACCGAAAGATGCATTGCAAATAGTATGTACGCACGGTCGTGAACCACTGAATTACCTGACGGCTCATTCTTCCATAAAGCATATTATAATGACTGGTGGTACCGACACTGCATTTCATTTGCTTAAAAACAACCCGTCGTGCCCGCTTTCGGCCGAAACAGGCGGCAAAAACGCTATTATTGTCAGCGCAGCAGCCGACCGCGATCACGCCATTCAAAACATAGTAACATCGGCCTTTAGCAATGCCGGACAAAAATGTTCAGCCTGTTCGCTCTTAATTCTGGAAAAAGAGGTATACAACGACGAAAGTTTCCAAAGAAAACTGGTAGACGCTGTAACCAGCTTACATACCGGCAGTCCGTGGGATGGTGGTAACTATGTGGGTCCCATGATTACTCCAAAAAACGACAAATTACTGCATGCCATTTCTCATCTTGAAGAGGGAGAATGGTGGTTGGTGGCGCCCGAATTTGCCGACGAAAAGAAATACATGCTGAAACCCTGTGTAAAATGGGGTGTAAAACCGGGTAGTTTTTCGTTTGTAAACGAATTGTTTGCACCTATGCTTTCGGTAGTGTGTGCCGATAATTTCGAACATGCCATATCACTGGCAAATAGTTCAGAATATGGACTAACAGCCGGGCTTCAAACCCTCGACGAAAGTGAACGTGCTTTGTGGCGCGATAAAATTGAAGCCGGCAATCTGTATATCAACAGAGGTATAACCGGAGCTATTGTTAGCCGACAGCCTTTCGGAGGTATGAAACGTTCTGCGTTCGGAGGTGGAATAAAGGCCGGCGGACCGAACTATGTCAGTTCGTTCGTAGAAATTACCAACAGCGATTACCATAAAAAAGCCACTATTCCATCACCCGATGCAATGTTTAAAACCTGGTCAGGAATGTTACGTGACGATGAGCGCAGAAAATTTGAATTCGCTGTACATTCGTATATTCAAAACATGAAAACCGAGTTTTCGGTGGAGCGCGATATTCATAATTTGTATGGTGAGCAAAATATCTTCAGGTACCGTCCTCTGAAAAACATGTTATACAGAGTTTATCCTACTGATAAATTGCTGGATGTATTGATGGTACTTGCTGCTGCAAATATTGCCAATACTGCATTGTATGTGAGTATTTTGGCTACAGATGAAAAATTACATCTGATACGAACTATACTCGACCTGAAATACATTCTGGTTCAGCACGACGAAGTATTTATCGACCAGATTGAACAATACGAACGTATTCGTACCACCCACAATCATCTTTCGGATGCTGTTTACAAAAAAGCTGCACAATTGGGCAAATACATTGCCACTCAATCGCCCTTAATGGAAGGTCGTTTGGAATTGTTGCATTATTTCAAAGAGCAAAGTGTTACTTACGAATACCATCGTTATGGCGGTATTACGGAAACGCCGGAATAGAACCATCTGATTTTAGTTAAATAAATTAAATGCTTAAAACAACATTGAAACAAATGGGATTATAGGGCTACAAAGATTATATACAATTTAAACAGTATTTAAATGATTAAAAAAGTAGTATTTTTCGCATTTTGGATGGTGAGCATTAGTTTATTTGCTTCGGAACCAACCAGTTTCTACGACTTTAAAGTAAAATCAATCAGTGGGACCGATGTGTCGTTAAGTGCATACAAAGGGAAAGTGGTTTTAGTAGTGAATACGGCCAGTAAATGTGGTTTAACACCTCAATACGAAGGTTTGGAAGACTTGTATCAGCAATACGGTGCCGAAGGCTTTGTGATTCTGGCTTTCCCGTGTAATCAGTTTTTAGGACAGGAACCCGGAACAGCTGAAGAAATTCAGGAATTTTGTACTACCAAATACAATGTAACTTTTCCACTGTTCGAAAAAGTGAAAGTAAATGGCGACGACACACATCCTTTGTATGTGTTTCTGAAAACAAAACAGGCTTTAGAAGGGAAAAACGATATACGCTGGAATTTCGAGAAGTTTTTAATTGACCGGAAAGGCAATGTCGTGAAACGATTCTCGCCTAAAACCAAACCAGAGGATTTAAAAACGGACATAAAGGCCCTTTTATAAGGGTCTTTTGTGTTTTAGCTCTGTATTATTAACTTCAATAACTTCTAATAACCATGTCAAAAGTAAGCACTTATCTCAACTTTGTTTCTGAAACTGAAGAAGCATTTAATTTTTACAAAGTAGTATTTAAAACGGATTTTGAAGGTGGAATTATGCGTTATGGGGATATACCCGCTTCGCCAGATATGCCAGCCATGCCGGAGTCTGTTAAAAGTCTGGTGATGCATTGTATGATGCCTATTATGGACGGACATTATTTAATGGGCTCTGATGCTCCTGTCGAAATGGGATTTCAAGTACATAAAGGAAATAATTCGTACATAATGTTACAACCCGATACGCGTGAGGAAACTAAACAATTGTTTGATGCACTTGCTGTTGGAGGTGTTGTAGAACAGGAATTGCAGGATATGTTTTGGGGTGACTATTACGGAAGCCTGAAAGATAAATTTGGTGTACAGTGGATGTTTAACTGTTCAGCCAAACAGTAACAAAAAAAGTAACGGAATACCCGTTACTTTTTTTGTTTGTTTTAAATGGAATAAACAACATCATCCAGTTTTAACCGCTGTTTAGGAGTTACGGAAGGCTGATTACTATCATCCTCAGCACGGTAACCAATACTTACAGCAAACAATGGCTTGAATCCATCTGTTTTTAATATTGCCGAATAAGCATTTAAATCGATACCTTCCATAGGTGTAGAATCAATATTCATCGAGGCACAAGCACTTAAAAAGAAACCAAGCGATAAATACACCTGACGTGAAAGCCAGTTTTTAATATTGGCTTCAGGTTGTAACTTAACGTTTTGTTTGTAGTAAGCTACCGTAGCTTCAGGATAGTTCTTTGTTATTTGATCTTCAAATAAGTTCAGGTCGTCTACTACACAAAAAACCACCAAATGGCTTGAATTCAATATTTTGTTTTTGTTAAAATACGATGCATCGGCCAATTCTGCTTTTATTTTATCGTCGGAAACAACGTAAAAACGCCATGGCTGACTGTTGATGGAAGAAGGACTCAATCTTAAAATCTCTTTTAGTGCCTGAATATCAGCATCCGACACTTTGCGGGAATCATCATAATGTTTGGTTGTGTACCTATTTTCTGCTAGTTCTAAAAAATTACTCATATCTGTATATTTATTTTTTTTGTTGCCCATTAAACATTTCAATAAACAAAAAGTTTGCAGAATAAGTACTATTTATCGTATTTTTGAGTTTTAAACAAAAGTTAGTAAATGATAGAGTATCATCACTAAGTATTAGATACAATGATTCAGATACGAAAAACAGCACTGCATGAATCTGAGCAGTTAAAACCAATATTTGATTATGCTCGACAGTTAATGCGCTTATCGGGCAATTATCAGCAATGGACCAATGGCTATCCCACGGAGGAGCAAATCGAAGCCGATATTGTATCCGGGAATAGTTACGTTTGCATTGAAAACAACGAAATTATTGCCACATTTTATTTCAGGATAGGAGAGGATGCTACCTATAATTACATTGAAAACGGAGCGTGGCTCAACAACGAACCCTATGCGGTGGTACACCGTTTGGCCACAAATGGAAAAGTAAAAGGGGTTGGTAGTTATGTACTTAACTGGTGTTTTTTACAACATTCCAATATCCGTATCGATACGCATGCCGATAATATTATTATGCACAGTTTATTGTTGAAAGCCGGATATACGCGATGTGGCACAATTTATCTGGCCAACGGTGATGCACGAATTGCCTACCATAAATGCACTGATAGCGCTTTGTAATATAAAATGATTCATATTTTAAATGCCTGTTTTTTTATTGTTTCGTTTAAAATCATTACTTTTGCGGCTCTGATTGCAGGAAAATGGCTTATAATACTTAAAAATTATAAGTTAGTAAAAATCTGAAAAATACACATAAAATGCCGCAAACATCGCAGCGGGGCAAGGCTATGCCTGAGTCGCCCATTCGTAAATTAGTGCCACTGTCGGATAAGGCTAAGGCACGCGGAATAAAAGTTTATCATTTAAATATTGGTCAGCCCGACCTGAAAACACCTCAGGAAGCGCTCGATGCCATTCGTAACATCGATCGTACCGTGTTGGAATACAGTCCGAGCGATGGTATTAAAAGCCTGAAATCGAAACTGGCGGCCTATTATCATACATTCAATATTGATGTTACCGAGCAGGATATTATCATAACTACAGGCGGTTCGGAAGCCGTAAACTTTGCGTTTATGAGCTGTCTCGATCCGGGCGACGAAATTATTGTGCCCGAACCGGCATATGCCAACTACACTGCATTTGCTATTGCAGCCGGTGCTGTGGTAAAACCGGTGGTATCGACTATTGAGGAAGGGTTTTCGCTCCCTCATGTTGATCGTTTTGAGGAGTTGATTACACCCAAAACAAAAGGTATACTTATTTGTAACCCCAACAATCCTACTGGCTACCTGTATACACGTGCCGAAATGAACAAAATCCGTGATCTGGTTAAGAAGTACGATTTGTATTTGTTTTCGGATGAGGTTTATCGTGAGTTTTGCTATACAGGAGCACCCTATATTTCGGCTTTTCACCTGGATGGTATTGAAGACAATGTGGTACTTATCGATTCGGTTTCGAAACGCTATAGCATGACCGGTGTACGTATCGGAGCTATTGTAACTAAAAATGCCGATGTGAAAAAGAATGTCATCAAGTTCTGTCAGGCACGCTTAAGTCCGCCTTTATTGGGGCAAATTGCTTCGGAAGCAGCTATGAGTGCATCTGCCGATTATATGCTCGATACCTACAACGAATATGTGGAACGCAGAAAATTCCTGATTGACGGCTTGAACCGTATTCCGGGAGTGTATTCGCCTATACCAATGGGAGCATTTTACACCGTAGCCCGCTTACCAATTGACGATGCCGATAAGTTTTGTGCCTGGTTGTTGTCCGATTTTGAATTCGAAGGTCAAACCGTGATGATGGCACCTGCGTCGGGCTTTTACACCATAGATGGTATGGGTAAAGACGAAGTGCGCATTGCATACGTGCTTGATAAGGAAGATCTGAAACAGGCATTGGTAGTGTTGCGCAAAGCACTGGAAGTTTACCCCGGAAAAACAATATAACGAAACTATAGAAGCGGATGTAGCAACACAATATCCGCTTTTTATTTCATACTTCTAATTTTAAACTTCATACATCTGACTTAATCTTGAAGACCGAATTTTTCATAGCCAAGCGTATTTATTTTCAGCAGGGTAAAAAAAATGTTTCGCGACCTGCTGTACGCATTGCCATCATAGCCATTGCATTGGGTATGACGGTTATGTTGGCATCGGTAGCTGTGGTGCTGGGCTTTAAAAAGGAAGTTCGGAATAAGGTGGTAGGTTTTGGTGGACACATCAGGGTAAGTAGCTACGATCACAATAATTCTTTTGAAACCAATCCGGTAACGTACGATAAGAATTTTATTGCCGACCTCCAAAAAATTCAGGGTCTGCAAAAAATACAAACTTATGCTACCAAGCCCGGTATTATTAAAACCGATACTGAATTTCAGGGTATTGTTTTAAAAGGAGTAAGTAAGGATTTCGACTGGCAATTTTTTCAATCGGGCATGCAGGAGGGCTCAATTTTGCATTTGGATACCGACTTAAAAAACGAGGTGATACTATCGCAAAAACTGGCTGATATGCTACAGTTGAAACTGGGTGATAGTTTTTACACTTATTTTTTAAAAGATCAGGTAAAAGCACGAAAATTTAAAATTGCTGGCATTTACACTACCGGATTTGAGGAGTTTGATAAGCTTTTTGTTATCACAGACCTGCGCCATATACAACAATTAAATGGCTGGAATGCTGATCAATACAGTGGTTACGAATTAATAATAAATGATTTTGAGCAGCTTGAAGCAGTAACTGATGCGGTTCTTGGATTGCCGTCCATGAATCAGGATGTAATTGATATTCCACCCTATTTCGTACAAAATATAAAAGAACTCAATCCGGGTTTGTTTAGTTGGTTTGAGTTACTCGATTTGAATGTATGGATTATTTTGGGGCTGATGTTGGTTGTAGCAGGTTTTAACATGATTTCGGGCTTATTGATTCTGATACTTGAACGCACCAACATGATTGGTATTCTAAAATCACTGGGTGCCGGAAATTGGTCTATTCGTAAAGTTTTCCTGATTTATGCTGCTTTTCTGATTGCTCGTGGAATGTTCTGGGGCAATGTGATCGGTCTGTCATTATGTACTTTACAATATTATACCCACATAATTCCGCTTGATCCGGAAGGTTACTATGTCAACTTTGTACCTGTGCTTTTTAACTGGACGTTTATTCTACTCTTAAATGCCGGAACCTTTGTAGCATCGTTTTTAATGATGATTGCACCTTCGTACCTGATTGCTAAATTATCTCCTGCTAAAATTATCCGTTACGAATAAGAAATTCACTTTATTCTGTTTTACTAAAAAAAAAATCGAAAGCTAAGTTGCTGACTTCGATTAATATCAGCTGTGGAAAATTGAAATCAATACAAATGTAATACTGATAATTTGGCTTATCTGCACAATAATATTAATTTTGTGCAGATAATTCATGATTTTGAATACAATTATTAAAATGATGAACGATTCAGAATATTTTTTGTTACACCAATATTGTGTCGACAAAATTTGATAAACTAAATATTAGCTTAAAATAATATTGAAAACGAATGAATAAAAACATTGTTTTTGAGCAAAGATTAAAAGCTTTGCAGGAAATGGAAGACAACGCTGCACACAAGCAGCACCTGAAAGGGAAATTAACAGCCCGCGAACGCCTGAACATTCTGTTTGACGAAGGAACCTTTTTTGAACTCGATGCATTTGTATCGCCTTCGCAAAGCCCTGTTAGTAGTCGTCAAACCAATTTTGGCGATGGGGTAGTAGTGGGCAGGGGCCTTGTACAGGGCCGTAGTGTATTTGCATATGCACAGGATTTTACAGTGCTTGGAGGTTCGTTGGGCTATGCACACGGCATGAAAATAGCCAAAGTACAGGAAATGGCATTGAAACTAGGAGCGCCTATTGTTGGTTTAATGGACTCCGGTGGTGCCCGTATACAGGAAGGTGTGAAAAGTCTATCAGCCTATGCCACCATTTTTCGTAACAATGTTCAGTCGTCGGGTATTATTCCACAGATATCGGCCATATTAGGGCCTGCAGCTGGAGGAGCAGTATATTCGCCTGCATTAACCGATTTTATATTTATGACCAACCAAACATCTTATATGTTTGTAACCGGTCCTGATGTGGTTCGCGAAGTATTGAACGAAGATGTGGATATGGAAGGCCTTGGAGGCGGAAATGTACATGCCCAAAAGAGTGGTGTGGCTCAGTTTGTATCCGATGATGAAGAGCATACCATATTATTGATTCGTAAACTGCTTTCGTATATTCCATCCAATAATTATGATACTCTTCCGGTATCGAACATTGTGAATGTTTACAACAGTCGGCAGGAATACCTCAATAAAATAATACCTGACGACCCGAACCGTCCGTACGATATGAAGGAGATTATCAATATCCTGGTGGATAAAGATACTTTTATGGAAGTACACGAGCGTTTTGCACAAAACATTATTGTGGGTTTTGCACGCCTGAACGGAAAAACCATCGGTATAGTTGCCAATCAGCCCAAAGTAATGGCCGGTACGCTCGATATTAATGCCAGCATTAAAGGAGCTCGCTTTGTACGTTTTTGCGATGCATTTAATATCCCATTATTGATTTTGGAAGATGTTCCGGGTTTTTTACCGGGCGTAGAGCAGGAACACAATGGTATTATACGTAATGGAGCTAAACTTTTATATGCATTTTGCGAAGCTACAGTGCCTAAAATTACCATTATTACACGTAAAGCTTACGGAGGCGCATACATCGTAATGAGTAGTAAGAATACGGGTGGCGACTTTAACTTTGCATGGCCTTCGGCCGAAATTGCGGTTATGGGGCCTGCAGGAGCTATTAAAATTGTAAACAAGCATGAGTTAGCCAAAGCTGAGAATAAAGCTGAAATGGAAAAACTGCTCACCGAAAAATACAAAGAAGAAGTAGCGAACCCTTATAAAGCGGAAGAATTGGGACTGATTGACGAGGTTATTCTTCCTTCGAAGTCACGTGAGATATTGATTACGGCTTTTGAAATTCTATCGAATAAGCAATATCACAAACCAGCCCGCAAGCACGGTAGCATTCCATTGTAATAAAATCAACAGATTTACACATGAAAAAAAGACTTTTAATCGCCAACAGAGGCGAAATTGCTATACGAATTATTAAAGCTGCCCACAAATCAGGTATGGTGGCAGTTGTGTTTCAGAGCGACCGTGAACCGGAAGCTGTCTATCTATCGCATGCCGACGAGGTAATACCTGCAAGAGATGCCAATAATGCAAAAGCTGTTTTTTTAGATGCTGAGTTAATTGTAAAACTGGCCATCGAAAACAATAT
>RRZU010491957.1_pt1 | contig 12114 bp, 9 predicted proteins | sample 2165561 | NCBI WGS metagenome assembly RRZU01 (sample SAMN10456909, study PRJNA506462) | wastewater metagenome | isolation source: wastewater sludge | place: USA: Moscow, Idaho | reverse complement strand
CGCTCGGCGGGACCCGTGGATTCTGGGCCGGTCGCGGTCGTGCGGACAGGCGAGCGCGGGGCGCTAGGTAGGTCTGGCAGCGCGGAGTGCATGCAGGGCTGGGGCACCGCGCGGGCCGCACCCACGAAGGGACTCGTGGTCGGTGGGCTACAGTTCGGGCCCGCCGTCTGGTGGGACGGTGCCCCACTATCTGCCGGCACGGGGCCCAGCTCGGGAGGATTCGACGCGACCTGGGCCGGCGTGGCCGAGCAGCCGCAGGTTGGGTCCAACGGCAGGCCGGGTTGCGGGGCACCGTCCAGCAGGGAGGCCGCGAGACGCGGATCGAGCGTCAGCGCCTTCGCGCGGCGCTGGCTGTGTGTCAGCGTCGGATACCTGGCTTCGAGCAGCGCGGCGACCTGGTCGAGCCTGGACTCGAGGAGTTGGGCGTCTAGCACGTCGAGTCGGCCGGTGAGGTTCATCACCCCGTCGAACAGGCCCCAGGTCCAGACGCCACGATCGGCACGCGCCTTGCGTTCCTTCTCCGCCGCCAGCGCGGTGTCGGCCTGGATGATCAGCTTGTCGAGCAGGGTGAACGCGGCGCTCCACCCGAGGCCTTGTTGGCGACGCAGCCAGCGCGACGTGACCGGATCGGCAAGCGCCGGGTGCAGATCGCAGCAGCGGGCCGCCGCCTTGAGCGCGCGGGCGGCGTCGATCTCGAGGAGCTGGACCGCCTCGTACAGGCGCGGGTGGCGGTACTTCAGGTTGATCGCGTCTGCCAGCCGACCGGTGGCCGCCGCGGGCGTGCAGCCGAGCAGCCCGGCGATCTCCAGGCGGAGGTGCTCTGAAACAGACGGTGTGCCCTCGCCGCCGACCCGGACGCGACGCTCGGCCAGGCTGTCGAGGAGGTCGGCCTCGTCGAGCCGGTACGTCTCGGCCAGCTCGCAGAGCGCGGCGATGACCTGAGCCTCACCTCGGCGGCGCGTCTGATCGCCGACGATGAGCCGCTGCGCCGCGGCCCGCCCTTCGATCAGCGTCCTTGCCTCCATGATTCAACGCTACGGACAGGGTCTGACATTTTCTGCAGACAACGGGCCGCAGGCCGAAAAACTGTGGCGAGATTCGCATGGAGTTTCCAGGTCCCCGACGAGACGCCGTCGGTCCTTGCGGTTCGTCGGCCGTCCCCAGGGTGGGGATTCTGTGGACAACTCGCGTCCACAGGCCGCCCCCAACGCGGCGACGGTTGCAGGCGGATCGGGGTGGGTCAGCCTTCGACGACCACGACGTACTGCTGCACAGGCCCCATGGGTTCGCACTCGTCCCTGTTCGGCACGAAGCACTCCTGCACCTCGAAGGTGGCCTTACCAGGGGCGACGCCGGTGAGGTTGGCGTAGGTGGGTTCCTCGCAGCCGCCCGGGTTGCAGTCGGCCGGGGGATCCTCCCGGGTCACCTCGAGGGTGGCCACGCCCGGCTCGGGCTCCGTCACGATGACCGGCGTCCGTCGCGCGCTCTGATTGGTGGTGCCGATCAGCACGCGCTCCGTCTCACCGACCCGGACGACGACCTCGAAGTCCTGCGGCTCAGGCGGGTCGGGCGGCGTCGGGGTGACCGACGTCGTGATCCCGAACAGGCTCAGCAAAAAGGCGATGAGAACGGACAACATGATTCAGGTTCTCACGCGAGGGGCTCAGGAACACCCCTCAGCCTTGGTAGATGTTGACCATCCACTCGATGCCGTAGCGGTCCATGCAGAGGCCGAACACGGCGCCCCACTGCTGCGGCGCGAGCGGCACACCGACGTTGCCTCCTTCGGACAGCTTCTCGAACCAGCCGGTGAGCAACTCCTGTCTGTGCTGCCGAGCGAGATGTAGTTGCGGGTGCCGCCCCACGTTTCCTCGGCACGCGGCATCGCGTCGGAGGCCATGAGCACGAAGTCGGGCGTAGTCAGCATGGCGTGCATCGTCCCGCCAGACGGCATCTCCTCGTCCATCTGCGCGTCCGAGAAGCTGACGACGTTGAGCTCCCCGCCGGAGATCGACTGGTAGAACTCCATCCCCTCGCGGGCGTCGCCTGCGAAGTTGAGGCACGGGTTCATCTGGACTGCCATGGCTGCCTCCTGCTTGTGGGGTCGTCGCAAGCGTAAGTCCGGCCCCGACAATCCCGGCCGAACGGAGATATCCACCCGCCCTCCACAAGTTATCCACAGGGTTGTGCACACCGGGGGATAAGTTACACACGTGTCGTTAGGTGATCCGGTCCCCGCGGCCGGCGCTCTTGTCGAGATGCGCTCTACTTTGTATAAACGGGCCTCTATATAATGTAGATCACAAAGTTGGGGGCATCGTCCGTTGTCAGCGACACTTTGGGCATGGTTTCTCATCGAGAGTTCAGTGCATGAGTCCGCGACGGAGGCTCCGGGCCAATCGTGAACGGTGGCGTGCGCAGCAGGTCATGCGTGACTATCGACGACGCACGGCCGCTGACCTTGCCGGCGTCTTGGCTTTGTTCGGCCACTGTGCAGTCCCGGGCAATGCTTGGACGGCGGCAGGGGTGGCCCACCGTTTTGCGCGGGATGGGGCTGAGGCTGCTAGCGCGGCGGAGCCGGCCATGCGTTTGTGCTCGGGTTGCCCGGTGATCGAGGAATGTCGGCAGTGGGCGTCAATCGACCGTTACACGGGTTTGGCCGCGGGTAGTTCGTGGGTGCGCGGATCCGAGTATGACGCGGCGACGACCATCAACAATTCGCGGCCGAGAGTCTCCGCTTGATCCACTGTCTGGCGGCCAGTGCGTCTGCTGCGTCGATCATCTCTCGGCTTTGGAGACTGGACCGAAGTGCGTTCCAGAGTTCGCGGATGCCCATGGCTGTGCACCATGTGGCGAGGATTTCACAGCGCTCTTCGGGGGTGCTGGCCATAGCTAGAGGCGCAGCTGTGAGAAGCGCCCCGCATGCCGAGTGGCATGCGGGGCGCTTCTCCGTCCGAGCATGATCGTCGCGGATGCGCCGGCGGTTTCCCGCTGGTCAGGCCTCGGGGATGTCGCGGTGGAAGCTCTCCAGGGTGATGATGTCGGGGTCCGGGCCGCCGCGCACGCCGGTGTCGAGTACGTCGATCTTCGCCAGCTCGTCGGCGGTCAGCTCGAAGTTGAATACGTCGAAGTTGGCTGCGATGCGCTCGGGCTTGACCGACTTCGGGATCGCCGAGCGGCCCTCCTGCAGGTGCCAGCGCAGCATCACCTGCGCGGGGGTCTTGCCGTGCGTCTCGGCGATCTCGCCGATCACCGGGTCGTTGAACGTGGACCGGCTGGAGTCGCCGCGGTAGCTGGTGATGCCACCCATCGGCGACCACGCCTGGGTCACGATGCCGTGCTCTGCGTCCGCCTTCTGCACGTCCGGCTGCGAGAAGTAGGGGTGGACCTCGATCTGGTTGACGGCCGGGACGACGCCGGTCTCGGCGAGCAGCCGGTCGAGCACGTCGGGCATGAAGTTGCTGACGCCGATCGCGCGGACCTTCCCGTCGGCCAGCAGCTTCTCCAGCGCCTTGTACGCGCCGATCGTCTTGTTGAAGTCGGCCGTCAGCGGCTGGTGCAGCAGCAGGAGGTCGATCTGGTCGACGCCGAGCTTGCCTGCGGACTTGTCGAACGAGTGGAGTGCCTCGTCGTAGCCGTAGTCGGAGATCCACAGCTTGGTCTCGACGAACACCTCGGAGCGGTCCAGGCCGGACTGCTTGATGCCCTCGCCGACCTCGCGCTCGTTGAAGTACGACGCGGCGGTGTCGATCAGCCGGTAGCCGACGCGCAGCGCCTCGGCGACGGAGGCGACGGTCTCCTCGGGCGGGGTCTGGAAGACGCCGAAGCCCAGGGCGGGCATCTCGACGCCGTTGTTCAGTGTGATGTTCATGCTCTCTCCTCATGGTCGATGGTCTGGGGGCTGGCGGCGAGGCTGCCGAGCAGCTTCAGGCGGTCCTCGCTCGGGGTGCCGGGTTCGGCGGTGTAGCCGAACATGAACCACTCGGGGTTGGCCGGGAAGTCCATCGCCTCGTACACGAGCTCGAGGTCGCCGACCTCGGGGTGGTGGATGCGCTTGACGCCGCTGCGGTGGTGGCGCACGTCGTACGCGGCCCAGCGCACCCGGAAGTCGTCGCTGCGGGTCACGAGCTCGCCGATCAGGTCCGTCAGGCGCTTGTCCCGCGGGTTCTGCCCGGCGTAGGTGCGCAGCGAGGCGACGATGTTCGTGGCGCTCTCCTCCCAGTCGGGGAAGAAGTTCCGCGAGGCGGGGCTGAAGAAGACGAACCTCGCCGTGTTGCCCTGGCTCGCCGGATCCTGCAGCAGCGGCGCGTAGAGCGCGCGGCCCATCGGGTTGCCGGCCACGAAGTCCATCCGCCGGTCGCGCACCCACACGGGCATCGCGATCGCGTCGATGAACCGCTGCAGGCTAGGCCGGAACGGCTGCTCGGGGGTCTTCCTGCGGCGTCGGGCGGGCTGTGGCCCGGAGGCATCGGCCAGGGCGTGCAGATGGTCGGTTTCTGCGTCGTCCAGCTGCAGCGTTCGCGCAAGGCTGTCGAGGACCTCGACAGACACGCCGCGCAGATCGCCGCGCTCCATCCGGGCGTAGTACTCCACACTGACGCCGGTGAGCATCGCGACCTCTTCGCGGCGCAGGCCAGGCACGCGTCGGCGACCGCCGCCGATGATGCCCGCTTGCTCCGGCGTGATCCGGTCCCGCCTCGTGCGCAGGAAGTCGCCGACCTCGTCCTTCTGGTTCATGCCCTCAACGCTACGGGCCTGTGCCGCGAAGTGGGAGGAACTGCCAGTGCACGGATAAGCACGCCCTCCCAAAAGGAGAGAAGATGCGGTGCACTGGGAACGTGATCGAGATCAGCCGAAGAACCTTGGTGGGAGCCACAGGCCTGGCCGCGCTGGCGGTGCTGACCGGCTGCGCGCCGCGGGAAGAACCGACCCCCCGGACTCAGCCATCGGAAGGAACGAACCCCGAGATGACGCCCAGCACCCAGCCATCGGAAGGCACGAGCACCCTGCTGGTGTACTTCTCCCGTCCCGGCGAGAATTACTGGGAGGGCGGACGCCGCGACCTCGAGATCGGCAACACGAAGCGGCTCGCCGCGACGATCGCCGAGCTGATCGACTGCGACGAATACGAGATCCTCGCCGCTGACCCGTATCCCGACGCCTACGACCCCACCGTCGAGCGCAACCAGCGGGAGCAGAACGAGGACGTTCGCCCGGCGATCGCGGGAGAGCTGCCCGACATCAGCAGCTACAGCATGGTGATCATCGGCAGCCCGGTATGGAATGTCCGGGCCCCGATGATCATGTCAACCTTCGTCGAGAGCGTCGACCTCGCCGGCAAGCGCGTGCTGCCTTTCGTCACCTACGCCGTGTCGGGCATGAGCGGCGTCGACCAGGATTACCGCGACGCCCTCCCCAGCAGCGAAGTTGCCACTGGCCTCGCCGTTCGCGGAGAGGATGTCGACGGTGCACGGGCGGATGTCGAGGCATGGCTTCGGGGGAGTGGCCTGCTCTAGGGCGGCCTGGCCGGGAAGGTGGAACCGGGAGTTCCTCCCTCGGTCCCCACCGCACTGGTGGAATCGGGATCGAAGTTCACACGTCACAGAAGGAGCACAGATCATGAGCCACGAGCAGAGCATCGGACGCGTCGCAGTCATCACCGGAGCGTCCAGCGGAATCGGTGCGGCGACCGCACACGCCCTGGCCGCCGACGGATACGCGGTCGCGCTGCTCGCCCGCCGCCTTGACCGCATAGAAGCACTTGCCGCCGAGCTCGGTGGCGGGGCCATCGCCATCCAAGCCGACGTCACCGACCGCGACTCCCTCCTTGCTGCTGCTGCTCGTGTTCAGGACGAACTCGGCGGAGCAGACGTCCTGGTCAACAACGCCGGGATCATGCTCCTCGGCCCGTTCTCCTCGGAGCAGCACGCGGACTACCGGGCGATGATCGAGGCAAACCTGCTCGGTGCGATCACCGCCACCGAGATCTTCCTCGACCAGCTGAAGGACGGCGGTGGCGACCTCATCAACATCTCCTCAGTCGCCGGCCGCACAGCCCGTGCAGGAAACGGCGTCTACGCCGCTACCAAGTGGGGCATCAACGGATGGTCGGAATCCCTGCGCCAGGAGCTGCTGCCAGAGGTGCGCGTCACGCTCATCGAGCCTGGCGTTGTCGACACGGAGCTGCCCGCGCACATCACCCATCAGCAGACCAGGGAGGCCGTGCAGAAAGGCTACGACGTCGCCACCGTGAAGCCGGAGGAGATCGCCGAAGTCATAGCCTTCGTCCTTTCCCGGCCGCGGCACCTGGCCATCCACGAGGTCCTGTTGCGTCCAGCCGACCAGCTCGGCTGAGTTGATCGGCTGAAGCGGCAACGAGATACGTCCGCTCGTCGAAGGACGTCTTCGTTGGCGACCCGGGTCCGACCAACACCGAAGGCTCTTTTTCGAGGCAGGAAATCACTTCATCGCCTTATCCAGAACCGCCCTCTGCGCCCTCAACTCCAGCAACTAGCGTGCCTCATGCGAGCGCGATGAAGAAGCACCGCCGCAAGCAGGCCCGGAAGAGTCGGCGCGCGAATCGACGACGCTGAGGGAGGCCGCCCTACTTTGTACAAATCGCGGGCCAGCACCCTGATTCACAAACTGGTACGCGGGAAATCGTACAAACTGCAGTGCATCTCGACAAGCATTCTCTCCTGGGTGGTTGTCCTCCCGAGGCCGTATCGGCCACCCTTACCGGGATGCTGGGGCATCTCCGACAGAAATCCGGCACTCCGTGACAGGGCGGTATGCGGCCATCCACATCTGCTGAGAGGCAGGCCCGCAGCGGTTTCAAGTCCAAGGACGTGCAGGGCAATTAGGTCGGCGGATACCCGATCGACTCGCGAGGCCCACTCTCGGCTGGTCGTGGTGACTGTTGCAGCCCTGTTGAGATGCCGCTCGAACGGGCAAGGTGTGCCCATGGGAGCAGTTGTCTGGTACGCCGACTGGCAGATGGAGTGCTGCGGTGAGCCGTTCGAACTGGGTGACCGGGTGACCTGGACCGTCGAGGAGGCAGACGACCGGGAGTGGCTCGTGGCGGCGCTCGGCCCAGACCGCGGAGCGAGGGTCACCCATCTCGAGGAGCACCACGCGCAGGATGCTTCCCGACTGCTCACGATGACCGGCTTCGTGACCAAGATCGCCGGGGCCTGGTGCGCCTACGGGCCGCGACACGTCGGTGACGACGGCAGTTACCCGATACAGGGCACCGAGCGGTTCGTCGACCTCTACGGGTCCCACGACGTCGAGGGCCAGCCAGCGTCCGGCCAGTCCTTCAACGGCTGGCTCGTCGAGCTCGACACGGGCGACTGAGCCGCCGACCGAGACGATTGACATCCGTCGAGCACGTCTCTACTGTTTCCCTGTCGTCGATTCGAAGGAGGTGCCTTGATGGATATCAACGTCGGCACCTATGTCCTCGGTCGACTGCGCGCTCTCACAGCCTGATCGAAACGCGCCCCTGACGCCCTCCGCGTCCCCCTCCCGGACCTTTTCGCGTCGACGACGCCGTCCCACTCAGGACTCTCCTCATGCATGCAGCACCTCGCGGGCGCTACGACTTTCCGCCTGCCATCACCGCCGACTCGCGCCCGGACGTCACCTCACCGAGCCGGTTCCTGTTCTGGCTGATCCGTTCCTACGGGTGGGTCGTGCCCGTCATGACGCTGTCCGCGGCCACGTGGCTCATCCCCGCCGCCTTCACGCCCTGGCTGCTTGGGCGCGCCATCGACACGGGCATCGAACACGGCATCGCAGGGGCGCTCGGCTGGGTGCTGGGGCTGCTCGGCGTCATCGTCATCGGAGTGATGGGCGGCATCGCCTTCCACACCTTCGCGGTGCGCATGTGGCTACTCGGCATCTACGGCATCCAGCGCAGGGTCTCGCGGCAGTCGGTCCACCTCGGCCACGTGCTGAACCGGCGCGTCCCGACCGGTGAGGTGCTGAGCGTCTCGTCGTCGGACAGCGACCAGTTCGGCGCGACCATCGAGTCGTTCGGCCACGCCATCGCGGCCGCGATCAGCTTCCTGTTGGCCTCGGTGCTCATGCTCACGACCTCGCCGACCCTCGGGATCGTCGTCCTCGTCGCCGTGCCGCTGCTGGTCGCGGCCTCGACGCCCGTGCTGCGCCCGCTCACAAGGGCGCAGGAGGCGGAGCGGACCGAGTCCTCGTCGCTGACCTCGCTTGCCACCGACATCGCCACCGGCCTGCGCATCCTGCGCGGAGTCGGCGGCGAGCGCACCTTCGCCGCGAACTACGAACGCCAGTCGCAGAAGGTGCGTCGCCTCGGTGTGCGCCTCGGCACCTGGCAGGCAGTCGTCGAGGCGATCAGCATCCTGCTGTCCGGGCTGCTGCTCGTGGCGCTGGTCTACCTGGGGTCGCTGCGACTCCTGGAGGGGACCCTCAGCGTCGGCGAGCTGATCAGCTTCTTCGGCTACGCCGTCTTCCTGATCTCGCCCATGCAGACCTTCTTCGACTTCGCGCAGAAGTGGGTCCAGGGCCTTGTCGCCGCAAGCAAGACGATGGCCCTCCTCGGCGCCGACGTGCCGTGGGCCCCCGCCAGTCAGACGCTGGGCGACGCCCCCGTCCTGCACGACGAGGCCTCCGGGGTCTCGGTGCGCCCGGGCCGCATGCTCGGGGTGGTCTCGGCCGACCCCGACGCCTCGGCCGCGCTGGCCGACCGGCTCGGCCGCTACCTCCCCGAGGCGGTCTCCGAGACCGCCGACGACGAGGACCTGTCGGGTCGCGCCAAGCGACGCGCCCGCAGGGAGCGGCTCGCCGACCGCAGGCGCCGTGCCGAGGAGGACGCCGAGGCCGCGGCACGGCCGTGGGGCGTCACGGCCGACGGCGTGGACTACTCCGTGCTCGACATCGAGGATCTGCGGGAACGCGTCGTCGTGTCGCACACGGGAGCCATGCTGTTCGCGGGCACGCTGCAAAGTGCGGTCGACCCGTGGGGAACCCACTCCAGGACGGACGCCGAGGAGGCGCTCCGGGTCGCCTCCGCCGAGGACATCTACGCGTCGCTTCCGGAGGGCTGGCAGGGGCGCATCGACGAGAAGGGTCGCGGCCTCTCCGGGGGCCAGCGGCAGCGGCTCATCCTGGCGCGCTCGCTGCTCCTCGACCCCGACGTCCTCGTGCTCGTGGAGCCCACCTCCGCGGTGGACGCCCACACCGAGGCACGCATCTCCGAGCGGCTGGCCGCCCACCGCGCCGGCCGCACCACCGTCGTGGTTACCGCCTCGCCCCTGCTGCTGCGCCGCTGCGACGAGATTGCGGTGCTCGTCGACGGCCGGGAGGTCGCCCGCGGCACCCACGACGAACTACACGACAATCCTGACTACCGCGGCGTCATCGCACGCGGGATGGAGGACTCGCCATGAGCGAACAACTTCTGAACCTCACCTCCGCCGACACGTGGCGCGAGGCCCCCGAAGCGCCCCGGATGCCCGAGGGGCTCGACGTGCCGCGCGACGCCGGGCCACGGCGTCGCCTCTCCGCGCTGCGACGCCGTCACGGGATCCGTGGTGCGACGGCACGAGCCGTCTACGCTGACGCCCGCGCGCCCAGGCAGGGCTTCCCGGTGGCGACCTCCGGACAGGCGGCCGGCTTCCTGCGCGACCTGCTGCACGGACGCAAGGGCCCGCTTGCGCTTGCGATCGTGCTGAACCTGGCCGCGGCCGGCGTCGGGTTGGTCGCCCCGCTCCTGCTCGGGCAGCTTGTCGACGAGGTCACCGCCGGCGCCCTCGACCGATCGAACGTGACCACGATGGCGGGTGTGATCACCGGCCTGATCGTGGCCCAGGCGGTGCTGACGTTCGGCGCCAGAAGGGCCTCGGCCGTGCTCGGCTACGACCTGCTCGCCGCCGCGCGCGAAGAGGTGGTGCGGATCGTGCTGCGCCTCCCTCTCGGCCACGTCGAGTCGTCCGGGTCGGGAGACCTGCTGACCCGGATCACCTCCGACGTCGGCAAGATGGCGACGGCCGCCCGCTGGGCGCTGCCCAACCTGATCGTCTCCGTGGTGCTGATCGGCGCGACGCTCACCGCCATGGTCGTGAACTCGTGGCTGCTCGCCCTCCCGATGCTCGGCACCGCGCTGATCATGACGTTCGGCGGGCGCTACTACCTGGCGAGGGCCACGGCCGGCTACATCACCGAGTCGGCGTCGTACTCCGTCATCAACTCGACCACCACGGAGACGGTGGAGGGCGCGAGGACGGTCGAGGCCCTTCGCCTCGGGCGGCAGAGGATCGCCCAGGTGGACGAGGACACGGAGGTCTCGGCGCAGGCTGAGCGCTACACCATGACGCTGCGCAACATGCTCTTCGCCATGGTCGACTCGTCCTTCCAGCTGCCTCTGGTCGGGGTCGTGCTGCTCGGCATCTGGGGACACTCCCAGGGATGGGTCAGCATCGGCCAGATCACGACGGCGGCGCTGTACGTCTCGCAGCTGCAGGGCCCCCTCGACCGCGTGATCGCGGTGCTCGACCACCTGCAGCTCGGGATCGTGGCCACCGCCCGCCTGATCGGTGTCGCCCAGCTGGACGACGACCGGACCCCCGGCGAGGCGCAGCCCGACGGCGTGAAACTCACCGGACGCGACCTGCGGTTCGGCTACCGGGAGGGCATCGACGTCCTGCACGGCGTCGACGTCGACCTGCGTCCGGGGGAGCGCCTCGCCATCGTCGGCCCCTCGGGGTCGGGCAAGTCGACCCTCGGCCGACTGGTGGCGGGGATCAACCGCCCGCGGGTCGGCGACGTCACCGTCGGCGGCGTGGACGTGATGGACCTGCCGCTCGACCGGCTGCGCACCGAGGTGGCGCTCGTCACGCAGGAGCACCACGTGTTCGTCGGCACCGTCCGCGACAACGTCGTCCTCGCCCGCGAGACCAGCGCCTCCGACGCCGAGGTGCAGCAGGCGCTGGCCACGGTCGGCGCCTGGGGCTGGGTGTCGAAGCTGAACGGCGGGCTGAACGCGCAGCTCGGCCACGGGAAGACGTCGCTCACGCCTGCCCAGGCCCAGCAGGTCGCGCTCGCCCGGCTGATCATCGCCGACCCGCACACCCTCGTCCTCGACGAGGCGACGTCGCTGATCGACCCGTCCTCGGCCCGCAACCTCGAGGGTGCGATGGCCGCGCTGCTGGACGGGCGCGCCGTCATCGCCATCGCCCACCGGCTGCACACCGCCCACGACGCGGACCGGATCGCGGTCGTCGACGACGGGCGCATCGTCGAGCTGGGGGCGCACAACGAGCTCCTCGAACTCGACGGTCAGTACGCCCACCTGTGGCGCACCTGGCGCGACTGAGCCCCGCGTGACCCTCCCCTGAGGGTCGCGCGGGCCTCCCGGCCCGACTGTCCGAACCGGGCTGGCGATGCGGACAACGACGCTCCGCGACCGAGACCGGAGGACATTGATGGCTGAACAGGGCTCCGAGCAGCGCCGAACGCGCCAGGACCGCGCTCGTGGTGCGCGACGGATGGGACGGACACGAGCCGGTGGAGAGCACCGAGGTGTTGATCCCCTTCCTGGAGGCTGAGGGCTTCGACGTCAGGGTCGAGGGAGACACGGCCGTCTACGCCGACGTCGACTACATGCGTGGCGTCGCCTCGTGGTCAGGTCAGGCTGACAGGTCAGTCCTTCGAGATCTCCTTGACGACCTCGCCCGTCTCGGCGGCAGCCAGGTCGCGAGCCACGTCGGCCTGGGAGATGACGCCGACGAGGACCTCACCGTCGACCACGGGTACGCGTCGGATCTGGTGGCGGGAGAGGGTCTCGGCGACGACGTCGGCCGAGTCGTCCTGGTTCACCGTCACCACGTTGCCGGAGGCGATCTCGGCCACCGTCGCGGTGTTGACGTCCAGCCCGGCCGCCACCCCCGACACGACGATGTCGCGGTCGGTGATGATGCCGACGAGGGAGTCGCCGTCGGCTACCGGCATCGAGCCGATCCCCAGTTCGGCGAGGCTGCGGGCAGCGTCGACGAGGGTCGCGTCAGCGGCAAGCGTCTGCGCGGGTGACGTCATCAGGTCCTTGGCGGTGGTCATCGTGTCCTCCGTGTGGTTGGTGTG
>RRZU010242434.1_pt1 | contig 12114 bp, 9 predicted proteins | sample 2165561 | NCBI WGS metagenome assembly RRZU01 (sample SAMN10456909, study PRJNA506462) | wastewater metagenome | isolation source: wastewater sludge | place: USA: Moscow, Idaho | reverse complement strand
GCAGCAGCGGCCTGCTCGACCAGCGCAGCATTCTGTTGTGTCGCCTTGTCCATCTGCATCACGGCCTCACTGACCTGCTCGATGCCCATGCTCTGCTCGCGACTGGCAACGGCAATGTCATTGACGATCGCCGCAACGCGGCCAATGCTCTGTGAGATTTCCTCCATTGTCACCCCGGCCTGTCCGACCAGCTTGCTACCGGCATCGACCCGCGCCACCGAATCAGAAATCAGGTTCTTGATTTCCTTGGCCGCAGTCGCGCTACGCTGCGCCAGGCTGCGCACTTCGCTCGCAACCACAGCAAAACCACGCCCCTGCTCGCCGGCTCGCGCCGCTTCAACCGCCGCATTCAGCGCCAGAATATTGGTCTGAAACGCGATGCCGTCGATCACCCCAATAATGTCGGCGATCCGTGTGCTGGCCTGCTGAATGGATTCCATGGTGGCCACCACCCGACCCACCACCTCGCTCCCGGTCACCACGACAGATTGGGCATTGGCACCAAGCTGGCTGGCCTGGCGGGCATTTTCCGCATTCTGCTTCACGGTCGCGGCGAGCTCTTCCATGCTCGACGCAGTTTCTTCCAGGCTGCTCGCCTGCTCCTCGGTGCGTGCTGACAAATCCTGGTTACCCAGCGCGATCTCCTTGGAAGCGACGGTGATCATCTCTGCCGCCCCCTGGATTTCTCCGACCAGTTCGCGCAAACGATTGAGTGTCTGGTTGGCATCATTACGCAATTGGCCAAACAGCCCCTTGAATTCGCCATCAACTGTCTGCAACAAATCACCCGCCGCGATTCGCGACAGCAGTTCGGCAATCTGCCTGATAGCCGAGGCCGTGGTCTCGAGCAGGGTATTGATACCCACCCCCAGTTCGGCATAAAAACCTTCCATGGCCGAAGGGTCGAGCCGTGCGTCGAGATCCCCGGCAGCGGCCCGCTGGATCAGCTTCGCCATTTCGCGCTGCGCCAGCACTTCCGCTGTCCGGTCCACCCACTCACCCACGGTGCCCAGGCGCTCACCCCGTTCATTGATGATGGGGTTGGTGACGACATTGAAGATACGTCCACCAATTTCCATCTCAATGGTACGCAACCCGGACAACTCGCGTAAACCACGCAAGGCAGATTGTGGATCAGCATAAAAATTGCCGATATTGCTGCCCACAAAATGGTCAACCGAGAAACCGGGCTGCTGTTCGCGCAAATTCGGTTCGATCCGCCGCAACAGATCGAGTAGTCCTTTGTTGGCGTAAAGCACGGTGCCATTCATGTCGGCAATGCGCAAATTGGCATTGACGCAGTCGAATGCAATACGCACCCGCAGATTGTCGTTGGCTACTCGATGCACTTCCGCCAGATTGAAGCTCTGGTGCATCTGCATGGTCTGCAACCCCTGCAGCACTCTACCCATTTCGTCGTTGCGCGAGACATCGGCATTGCGGCTGAAATCGCCGTTGGCCAGCGCCCGGAATACCGCGAGTATTTCAGCAATCGGCCGCCCGATCGCCGCCATGATCGCCGCGGCAATCCCGATCCCCATGCCCAGCGCAATCGCGAGAATCGCCAGTCCCCACAGCAGGTTATCGTGATAGATCGCATCGCCCTGGTCAGCCAGCTTTTGCGCTGTCTCTGCCTGCGCCCGGGTCAACATTTCGACGCTCCCGACCGCTTCCAGATAGGCGGGGTTAACCTGCTCCAGCAAGATCCGGTTGGCTTCTGCATAATCGCCGGCCAGCAAGGCCTCCTTGGCAGGCAACAAACCATTCTTGACATAATTCAGGCGTGCTGCGGCATAGCGGTCTGCCAGCTCTCGCTCCACCGGCGTAGCAATGTGTTCGGTAAACAGCTCCCACTGGCGGGAAATTTCCGCAATATTGCTATCCAGCTGCCGTAGGTGAAAATCCAGTTCGTGGTCGTGTGACGTGTAGTAGGTTCCCGCAGGATCATGCTGCAATGACAAAAGGATCTGAGCACGATTCTCGGCCATCAGGCGGCTGACGACGGCCAGAGATTGTGCCGGCTTGACGCTGTTTTCGTTGAGTGCCACGGCACTTTCGTGCACGCGGTGAATCCCCCACAAGCCCAGAGACGCCACCAGCACCATCCCCAGCAGCAAGACGGAAAATCCAGTACGGACCTTGTACCGCAAGGACCAGCCTGCGAACCAGCCCGGCCCTCCCTCGACCGCCGCCCCGTGCCGGATACGCAGACGTCCGGCACGACCTTCGCGGATGCGCTGGTAAGCACTGTCGGCAGCCATGATCTGTTCCCGGCTGGCCTGTCGGCGCACCGACATGTAACCGGTCACCTTGCCGTTCTCATAGAGTGGCGCAACCGCAGCAGCCACCCAGTAAAACCCCCCATCCTTGCGCCGGTTCTTTACCAGCCCAACCCAGGGGCGCCGTGCCTGCAGGTCCCGCCACAGATCGGCAAACGCCTCACTGGGCATGTCCGGATGACGGATCAGGTTGTGCGGCTGACCAATCAATTCCTCTTCGCCGTAGCCGCTGATTTCGACAAAGTCGCGGTTAACGTAGGTGATGATGCCCTTGAGATCGGTTTTCGAAACGATCAGATGCTCACTCGTCAGCAGCACTTCATTATCGTTGACCGGCTGGTTGTTACGCATACGGTAGTCCTTGTCGCTCGCAGGTTAGAACTCGGCCCAATCGTCGTCTTCAGCAGACGCCAGAGCAGGTGGTGCGGAAAGTAAGGCATCCGAACGCGGCTCAATCTCTCCACTGAGCGCGGGCGGCGCATTCCATTCCGGCGCATGTCGGGATACCGCAACGTCAATACCAAGACGGCTCGCTGCCAGAGCCCCGGTTGCCGGCAGATGCTCGGACGCCACGCCCCAGCCTGCCTGCCCGGTGTTTGCCAGGCGGAACACCGACACCAGACTGACCAGCGACTCGGCCTGTTCCTGCAGGCTTTCCGCTGCTGCAGCGGCCTCTTCGACCAGCGCTGCATTTTGCTGCGTGACCTCGTCCATCTGCGTGATAGCCTGCCCCACCTGCTCGATGCCACTGCTCTGCTCCCTGCTCGCGTGCGAGATATCGGCCATCAGGCGGGCCAGCGTCTGCACACTGCTCACCACATTCTGCATGGTGCCGCCCGCCTGTTCGACCAGCTTGTTACCGGCCGCCACCTTGCTCACCGAATCGTCGATCAAGCCCTTGATTTCCTTGGCGGCAGCGGCACTTCGCTGCGCCAGATTACGCACTTCGCTCGCCACCACGGCAAACCCGCGCCCCTGCTCGCCGGCACGTGCCGCTTCCACGGCCGCATTCAGTGCCAGGATGTTGGTCTGGAAGGCAATGCCGTCAATCACGCCGATGATGTCGGCAATACGGTTGCTCGACTGCTGAATGGCACTCATCGTCGCCACCACCTGCCCGACCACCTCGCCTCCCACCTCGGCCACATTGCGCGCATCTTCAGCCAGACTGTGCGCACGCTGCGCTGTACTGGCATTCTGCAGCACGGTACTGGTCAACTGTTCCATGCTGGAAGCAGTTTCTTCCAGGCTGGAGGCCTGGTGCTCGGTGCGTGCAGAGAGATCCTGGTTGCCCTGGGCAATTTCCAGAGCAGCGGTGTTGATCGCATCGCTCGCCTGTTTGATGGAAATGACAATTTCACGCAAATGATCGATGGTGCCGTTGGCATCGTTGCGCACGCGCTCCAGGTCGCCCTGATACGCCGTCTCGATTTTCTCGGTCAGATCGCCTTCTGCCAGACGCGCCAGCATCTCGCCGACCGCCTGCAGCGCCTGACTGTTGGTTTCCAGCATATGGTTGATGGCGGTGGACAACTGCAAGAAGAAGCCACGCTTGTCCGCCAAGGCCACGCGCAAGGAAAAATTGCCATTGGCTGCCGCCTCGACGATCGCCGCGACCTCGCGCTCGATGGCTATCTCACCGGTCCGGTCCAGCCACTCGATCACCGTGCTCAGGCGCTGCCTGCTGGCATCGATCACCGGCGTGATCACCAGGGCAAATACCCGTCGGCCAATCTCAACCTCGGTACGCCAGGGATGTTCCAGTTGTCGCAGGCGCTCCACGCCCAATTCCTGGTGCAGGCGTGCGACCGCGAAATTGCCAGCATCGAGCAGGTTGGCCTGGAATTCCGGCACGACCGCGCGCAAATCAACTTCCGCCACCCGCAGCATCTCGAGCATCGCTGCATTGGCATAAATCACCAGCCCCTGATCGTCGACCAGGGTCACACAATTGGACCCCACATCAAGCGCCACCTTGATCCGCAGTATTTCTGCCGCAACCCGCCGTTCACTGGCTGTCCGCGCAGCCAGATCGCTCTGCATGCGTGCCAGCGACTGCAGCAGGTGAGCTGGTTCATCACGCCCACCCGTTTCAATCGGATTGTCAAACTTTCCACCGGCAACCGCACCGGCAATACTCACCGCCTGCCCCAGCGGCCGGGTAATGCCACGCGTCACCCAGATCCCGGAAGGAATCATCACCAGCACGGCAAAGATGATGAGCCCGAACAAAATGATGCGCGCCTCCTCACGAATCGCAGCAATTTCCTCCAGAGCCACATCATTGGCCTGACGCTGCAGCACGACCAGGGCATCGAGACGTTTTTCCCACTCATCGAGTGCCGGGGCAAGATAACTTTCAAAATGTGTTTCTATCGCCGGGCGACTACCCGCAGCCACCAGCATGAACAGGCGCTGCAAGGCACGCTCGGAGCGGCTTTGCACCGCTGGCAGTGTACTCATGGCGGCGCGCATCTCGGCATTGAGTTCTCGCCCCAGCATGCGCTGTTCGCTTGCCCGGTAACGAGTCAGTGCCGCGAGCATTTCCTTTTCTTCGGCGTTCTGCCGAGCCGTTTCTTCGTACAGGATGGCATTGCGGGCGCGAATGTTCGCCTCCTCGACGGCGGCACGCATTTCGCCAATGATGTCGGCAGTCGCCGCATTTTCCACCGCAATCACCTGCGCTTTTTCTCCCACCTTGCTCAAGCCGATCAAAGCGATGATGACAAAAGCGATCATCAAACCCAACGCACCGATCGTAGTGGAAATCAACCGACTACCGATCTTGAAGTTACGTACATTCAGCATCTCAAGCGCCTCCCTCTTCTTGTTCTACCGCCTCGTCAAGCAAGGCCATTTCGCTGCTGCGCATCAGGCGCTCGATATCGGTGACGATCAACATGCGGTCATCCACTGTCGCCAGCCCCACGATGTAACGCGTATCGAATGCTCCGGAAAACTCCGGCGCAGTGCGGATTTCGTCCGGTGTCAGGCGCAGTACGTCGGACACGCTATCCACCACCGCGCCCACCACCCGCCCGGCGACATTGAGGATGATCACCACGGTAAACGGCGTGTACTCGACCCGGGGCAGGTTGAGCTTAAGGCGCAGATCAACGATCGGCACGATGATGCCACGCAAATTGATGACGCCCTTGATGAAAGGCGGCGTGTTGGCGATCAGGGTCGGCTGATCGTAGCCCCGGATTTCCTGCACCTTGAGAATATCGATGGCGTACTCCTCCTCGCCCAGAGTGAAAGTCAGATACTCTCGCGAATCGTTCCGGACCGCCTCGGATTCCCGTTGCTGCACACGGTTCATTGCCTACTCCTCATCCGCCGCCCATCCGGCTTTTCTTGATTTCCTTGCGCGCCATGCTGGCTATCGCCGTCACGTCGAGAATCAGGGCAACCCGCCCGTCTCCCATGATGGTCGCGCCGGCCACACCATTGACCTTGCGGTAATTGGCTTCCAGGCTCTTGATCACCACCTGGTGCTGCCCCACCAGCGCATCGACAAACAAGGCCACGCGGACGCCGTCAGCATCGAGCACAACCATGATGCCTTGTGAAAAATCCTGCCAGGCCGACTGCAAATTGAACATTTCGTGCAGCGCCACAACCGGCAGATACTCCCCCCGCACCTGCACCAGATGCGCCTGGTTACCCATGGTGCGGATATCCTGCGCCGTTGCCTGCAGGGATTCGAGCACGCAGGCCAAGGGCAGGATGTACAACTGGTCGCCAACGGCCACCGACATGCCATCAAGAATAGCCAGCGTCAGTGGCAGGCGTACCCGCATGCAAGTACCGACGCCGGGTTCCGACTCGATATCGACCCGCCCGCCCAGGCCCTGGATATTGCGCCGCACGACATCCATGCCGACACCGCGACCCGATACATCGCTGACGACATCGGCAGTGGAAAACCCCGGTTCAAAAATAAGGTGACACACCTCGTTGTCGCTCATCGCATCCGACACGGGCAGACCCCGCTCGCGTGCTTTCTGGAGGATTCGCTCGCGTGGCAAGCCGGCGCCGTCATCTTCAACTTCGATCACGATGTTGCCGCCTTGATGGAAAGCCCGCAGGAAGATGGTGCCTTGCGCCGGCTTGCCGGCCGCCAGGCGGGCCTCGGGCATTTCGATGCCGTGATCGAGACTGTTGCGTATCAGGTGGGTCAGTGGGTCGGCGATCTGCTCGATCAAGCCCTTGTCGAGCTCCGTGGCTTCCCCTACGGTTTTCAGTTCGACCTGCTTGCCGAGTTTGCCCGAAACATCACGCACCACCCGGGGAAAGCGCGAGAACACCGACGAAATTGGCAGCATGCGGATCGACATAACTGACTCCTGCAGATCACGCGTATTGCGCTCCAACTGAATCAGTCCGGTGTGCAGGGTTTCGGGCAGGGTCTCGGCAAACTGCAGGGACGACTGCAGCAGCATGGCCTGCGTAATGACCAGTTCGCCAACCAGATTGATGAGCTGGTCGACCTTTTCCACGCTGACGCGGATCGAGGAATCGGCACTGCCGCCCTGCTTGCTCCGGCGGGGCACGGGCGGCGTCGGTGTACTACCTGCCGCCGCTGCGGGCGGGCTGGCCGGAGAGGAAGGAAGCAGTGCGGGCGGCGTCAGTTCCGGCAAGGGAGAAAAAAACCCGAAGCCATCACCTTCCTCTATCCCGCCCGCAGCGTCAGGTACCACACTCTCCACTGCGGTGATCTGCTCCCCTGCGTCGAAGAGTCCGAAACCGGCGTCCTGTTCAACCGCCCCCTCGTCCAGCAACTGCCAGCGGCCACTTTCGGCAACGAATTCGAGCACTTCCGATAGTGTCGAGCGCGCCTGGCTGGTGCTGACCCGCACCTCCCAGGTCAGATCGTCATCCGTCGCCAGCGGCTGACGCAAGACCTCCACCGTGCCTTGTTCGCGCCATTCATCCAGCAACTGCGGAATGGCATTCGATGTCACGGCATGCGCCGTCGGCACAAAGCGCAGCAGATAGCGCCCCATCGTCGCAACGGAATCCTCAGACGGCGAAGCCGCTGCGGGCGTGTCTGCCGCTGGCGCAACAGTAGCGGGCGGACCGCTCTCCAGCTGCTGCAAGGTTGTACACAACGCAGCCACTGCTACTGGATCACTGCTGCCATGCCCTTGATGCGCCGCCAGCATGCCGCGCAAAACATCCCCTGCTTTGAGAAACACATCCACCATATCGGCGCGCAGGGCAAGTTGCCCCTTGCGGATGCGATCCAGCACATTTTCAAGCACGTGCGTGGTTTCCGCCAGATCAGCAAAGCCAAAGGTGCCCGCACTCCCCTTGATTGAGTGGGCTGCTCGAAAAATGGCGTTGAGCTGTTCCGGATCCGGCTGCGCGACATCCAGCTCCAGCAACAGAGATTCCATGGTCGCCAGATGCTCTTCCGATTCCTCGAAAAAGATCTGGAAAAACTGACTCATGTCGATGGCCATGCCCGCTCCCTTAGGCGCCACTGCGTAGTGTTCGATGCGGCCCCTGCAGCTTCCGCCTCCCGTCCGTCATCTGTATCAGCCGATGACCTTGCGCACCACATCAATCAGACGCTGCGGATCAAACGGCTTGACCAGCCAGCCCGTTGCCCCGGCCGCCCGACCCTGCGTTTTCATGGCGTCGGAGGACTCGGTAGTGAGCATCAGAATCGGGGTTTTTGCATATTGCGGCATCGCCCGCAGGGTCTTGATCAAGCTCAGACCATCCATGCGTGGCATGTTCTGGTCGGTCAGGATCAGATCGACTGCATGGGCATTCGCCTTCTCCAGCCCATCCTGCCCATCGACGGCATCGAGAACTTCGTAGCCGGCGCTTTTCAGGGTAAACGACACCATTTGCCGGATGGAGGCCGAATCGTCGACCGCAAGAATGACTTTGGCCATTACCTTCTTTCCTTTTACTCATCAGGACAAACGTTGCATTATCCGTCAATACGGCCGTTCATCCAGTCCTGCCATCAAAATTAGCGTAACTCGGGCGCTGGCAACCCCGGCACATAGGGTATCTCGTCACCATCAGTATCGCTGGTCGGGCCTTCTTCATTAAGAATTGCCCGCTCCGTACGCTGATTGAGCACGACAATGCTGATCCGCCGGTTAACCGGATTTAGTGGATCATTCTTGTCGAACAACACCGTCGCCCCCAGCCCAACCACCCGGATCACCTTGTGCGCCTCCAGGCTACCGGCCACCAGCTCACGCCGCGAGGCATTGGCGCGATTGGCTGAAAGTTCCCAGTTCGAAAACCCCTGAATGCCGCCGCTGAACGGAGCGGCATCGGTATGCCCGGCCAGGCTGACGCGGTTGGAAACCCCATTGAGCAATCTGCCGATCTGCCGCAGCAAGTCGCGGGCATACGGTTTGATCTGATCCCCGCCAAGGTCGAACATCGGACGATTCTGCTCGTCCACGATCTGGATGCGCAGGCCTTCCGAGGTGATATCGAGCAGCAACTGTTTCTTGAACTGCAGCAGTTGCGGCGTTTCCTCGATCATCTTCTCGATATCGGCCTTCAGCTTTTCCAGTCGCGCGCGCTCCTGGCGCAGGAATTCCGCTTGTGCTTCCTTTGAAAAGGTCGTGCGCTTGGCTTCCACATCTCCCTTTTCTCCCTTTTTCACCTGCCCGGCCTGCCGCGTCAGATCCTGGCCGCCGCCCTTGAGGATGCTGGTTGCATCACCACTCCCATCCCCTCCTTGCATCGACACCTTCAGCGGGTTCTGGAAATAATCGGCAATCCCCTGCAAGTCTCCCTTGGAAGTGGACCCCAGCAGCCACATCAGCAGGAAGAAAGCCATCATCGCCGTCACGAAATCGGCATAGGCAATTTTCCAGGCGCCGCCATGGCCACCGCCGGCGACCACTTTTTTGCGCTTGATGACTATCGGGCGGGTATCGTCTGCCATATTGAGTCTCAGGTCTGCAACGGCAATTACTTGCCCTTGCGTGCCTTGAGCTCTTCCTCAAGCTCGCTGAATGTCGGCCGGTCGTGCGCACCGAGGGTTTTACGTCCGAATTCGATCGCCACCTGCGGCGCATAGCCAGACATGGACGCGAGCAGGACCATCTTGATGGTCTTGAAGATCGTGCCGGACTCTTCCGCCCGCTGCGTCATGATCCCCGCCAGTGGCGAGATGAAGCCGTAGGAAACAAGAATGCCGAGAAAGGTACCGACCAGCGCCCCACCAATCATCTTGCCAAGCACTGCGGGCGGCTCGCCCACCGAACCCATCACATTGACCACCCCCATCACCGCCACGACAATACCGAACGCGGGCGTCGCATCGCCCAGCTTGGACATGACATGCCCGGGTTCCGCCGCCTCGTGATGATGCGTCTCCAGTTCGACATCCATCAGGCTCTCGATTTCGACAGTATTCAAATTGCCACCGACCATCATGCGCAGGTAATCCGTCATGAACTCCAGCACGTGGTGATCAGCAGCGATGTTCGGGTATTTGGTGAAGATCGGACTGGCATCCGGATTTTCCACGTCGTTTTCGATCGACATCAAGCCTTCTTTACGCACTTTGCTCAGAATCTCGAACAGCAGGGCAAGCACATCGACGTAGTACGCCTTGTTGTAAGGCGAACTTTTGAGCACCCCCGGGATGGCTGCCAGCGTGGACTTGATGACCTTGACGTTATTACCCGCGACGAAGCCGCCAATGGTCAGGCCGACAATGGCGAGATACTCCATCGGCACCCACAATGCCAGCAGACTGCCGTGCACCGCATAGGTCCCCACCGATGCAAGCAATACGATGATGTAGCCAACGAACAAAATCATGCAGAACCTCTCAGGTCACCGACATAGCCGGCCCGGATAATTTTTCTTGGTCGGCGCTATTGTAGCCACAGCCTTTCCAAACGCGCAAAAGAACTTGCAGGGAAACGGGGATATTGCCGGGAAATGTTAGACTCATGGCGTTTCATGCCTGCAAACCCGCCTTTACCCCACCCTGACATGTCGTTCTGTATCGTTTGCGGCGCTGCTGGCCAGCGTCTGGTGCCTCCAGGTGACAACCTGCCGCGTCTGGTCTGCTCACGCTGTGGACATATTCATTACGAGAACCCCCGCATGGTCGTTGGCTGTGTTGCCGAATGGGACGGACAAATTCTTCTGTGCCGGCGCGCCATTGAACCACGCCGCGGCTTTTGGACACTACCTGCCGGCTTCATGGAAAACGGCGAAAGTACCGCTGCGGCCGCACGCCGGGAGACGCATGAGGAAGCTGGCGCCCTGGTTGCCATCGATGCCGCCTTTGCCATGGTCAGCATTGCCCACATCAACCAGATTCACCTGTTTTACCGTGGTCACCTCACCTCTGCCAGCTACTGTGCCGGCGAGGAAAGTCTTGAGGTTGCCCTGTTCCGGCCAGAAGCCATTCCGTGGGAAGAACTCTCATTTCGCAGCGTGCGCTTCTGCCTGGAGGTGTATCTGCGCGACCGGAGACACCGCGAATTCGGTTTTTATGAGCACGAACTCTTACCGGAATCCTGATCTGAAATCAAAAGCCCCGCCAGTGCACTTGCTCTGGCGGGGCGGTTCATTCTGTCTGTTCAACAGCCAAGAATGATGGGCATTTATTTACCCTGTGCATCCTCTTTGATCTTGTCGGAGACAATTTTCCCCATGACTGCACCAATTACCACGACACCCACAATGACAACCAGGCTCATCAGGCCGTAGTCACTGGAAAACAAGTCAGTCCAAGCCATTTAACACCTCCCTTATTGAAAAGTTATTCCGCTCTAGCGCGCAGGCGCAGCGGCTCATCAAGATCAGCACGCCAGTCTCCCTGAAGGCGCCACTGCCCCGCAGGATCCTCCAGGCTGACGTGCCAACGCCCGGCCACGTCTGCGGCCAGAACCCCGTTATAGAAACCCGCCCCTTCGGATTTCATTTCGATGTGCTGATCCCGCCCATCAATGGTCGGATGCGTCAGATGCAGGGTCAGCGCCTCAGGGTAGAAGCGCGCCTGATCTGCCGACAGCAGCAAGCGCAGCTTGTTGTCGGCCCGCATCAGATCCGCCTGCAACCCAAGCGCCGCTGCCTGCTGGTCGCGATGCAGGCGCTGGTTGATCCCCAGGCCTTCCTTGTAATAGTCATCCGAAACCAGACCGTCGGCACTTTTGACTGCCAGCACAATGGTAATGATGGCGGCAACGATGACCAAGCCTGGTCCCGCCATAAGCAGCCAGGGCCAAGGCTCTTTGTACCAGGGTTTATTTTGTACTTGCAAGGTCATGCTGTTCATTCTCATGGCTTCAGGAAAGTGGCTTTTTCGCGCACGGCAATTTTCGCGTCGCTTTCTGCCTGGATGTTGAAGTAAATGGGGTTAGCCCCGCTCTTGCCCGATTCTGGCGGCACCTGCACCACTACCGTCACTTCATGATTCTCGGCCGACCGGACTTCAATCGGCGCCTCCTCACTCAGGCGAATGCCAGCCAGACCGTCCACGGTCAACCGGTAGCGCTGGGCGCTTTCGGTGGTGTTCATGAGCTTCAGGTTGTAAACGTTTTCGATCGAACCGTCGTCCGCCTCGCGCGACAGGGTGGAACGATCCCGGATGACATCAACCATCAGCGGCACACGTGTCGCCATCGACCAGGCTGTCGCCAGACAGATCAACACCAGAACCGCGGAGTAGAGCACGATGCGGGGGCGTGCCAGATGACTGAGCACATCCTTCTTGGTGAAATGTTGCGCCAGGGCATTCTCGGTCGTGTAGCGAATCAGCCCCCGCGGTTTGCCGATCTTGTCCATCACTGGCTCACAGGCATCAATACATGCGCCACAACCGATACAT
>RRZU012461869.1_pt1 | contig 12115 bp, 9 predicted proteins | sample 2165561 | NCBI WGS metagenome assembly RRZU01 (sample SAMN10456909, study PRJNA506462) | wastewater metagenome | isolation source: wastewater sludge | place: USA: Moscow, Idaho | reverse complement strand
TCACGGTGATGGGCGTCGAGCCAGGCGAGGGCCTTGCGAAAGTTGGCCAGGTAATAGAGTTCGGGGGCATCGAGGCTGAGCATGGGCGAAGTTTTACTGGTTTTTTATACAGATGCCAGTGCCGCCGAGCTGCTGGATGACAAATCGGCGTACAGCGCTCCCGCATTCTCCACACAATCTCCACGTGCGCCCCACACGCCTCCCATCATCGCTGCCCAGACTCTGCCGTACTTTCACTCGCTACGGAGAGCCGTACCCATGAGCAGTTCCCTGAGTTTCAAGCTGGGCGCCATTGGCCTGTTGATTCTGCTGCTGATGATTCCCCTGTTGATGATCGATGGCCTGGTCGATGAGCGCCAGGGCCTGCGCTATGAGGTGATGCAGGGCATTACCCGCAGTTCCAGCTACAGCCAGCAGATCACCGGGCCCTGGTGTTGCCTTACATCAAGACCACCCATGAATGGAAGACCAACGAAAAGACCGGCGAGCGCTATAGCGAAAAGCGTCAACGGCGTGGTCGCCTGTACTTCCTGCCGGAGCGCTTCGTGCTTGAAGGAGCGGTTGGCACCGAGCTGCGTGCCCGTGGCATCTATGAGGCGCGCCTGTACCGCAGCGACAGCCAGGTCAGCGGCCAATTCCGCCTGCCGGCGCGCCTGGGGCTGGGCGACGACCTCGGTTTCTACCGCTTCGAGAAACCCTTCCTCTCGGTCGGCATCAGCGATATCCGTGGCATCAGCAACGACCTGCAACTGCGCCTCAATGGCCAGACCCAGAGCTTCGCGCCGGGCAGCGGTGACGACAATTTCGGTGCCGGCGTGCATGCGCCGCTTCCTGCGCTGGACGCGCAGAGTGGGCAGACGCTCGACTTCGCCTTCGACCTCAAGCTGCAGGGCACCGAGCAACTGTCGGTGGTGCCGGTCGGGCGCGACAGCCGGGTCAAGCTGAGTTCCGACTGGCCGCACCCGAGCTTCGTCGGTGAATACCTGCCGAGCCGCCGCGAAATCTCTGACAAGGGCTTCAGCGCCGAGTGGCAGACCAGCTTCTTCGCCACCAACCTGGAAGAGGCATTGCGCGACTGCGTGGGCGCCGAGCGTTGCCAGGCTTTGTTCGGCCGCAACTTCGGGGTGAGTTTTGTCGACCCGGTGGATCAGTACCTGAAGACCGACCGCGCGATCAAATATGCGCTGCTGTTCATCGCCCTGACCTTCGCCACCTTCTTCCTCTTCGAGGTGCTCAAACGCCTGGCCGTGCATCCGATGCAGTACGCCCTGGTCGGCCTGCTGCTGGCGCTGGGCTTTATGCGCCTGTGGTATCGCTCATGGGCGGGCATATCGGTCTGCGCGAGGAGGCGCGTGCCGGGCATCTGCTGGCGCGGCGGATTGCCGGATTGTTTCGTCAATGGCAGACGCAACAACGGACCTGTCAGAGGTTATATACCGAGGTGCGGCAGAAGGCGTGCTTGCATGGTGAGACGAGGTGGCAAGCCAGATGAACCGGGTTCACCTGGCGCCCGTTTTTACAGGCTGAGCGAAATCCCCGCATGCAGGGTGCGCGGTTCGCCCGGATAGCTCCAGACGTTCCTCGTAGTGCTTGTCGAAGACGTTGTTGAGGTTGAGGTTCAGGCGCACGTTCTCGGTCAGCGGGTAGTAGGCCAGCAGGTCGACCAGGCCGTAGCCGTCCATGTCGAAGGTGCTGTTGCTGGCCTGGCCCTGACGCTCGCTGACATATTTCAGACCAACGCCCAGGCCCAGGCCGGCCAGTGCGCCGCTGTCGAACTCGTAGGTGTCGAGCAGGTTGAAGCTATGCCGTGGCACGTTGGCCAGGCGCGAGCCCACCGGTATGGTGGTCGTGGTGCTTTCGGTCACTTCGGCGTCGACATAGGCATAGCCGCCGATCACCCGCCATGCGGGGTGATGTTGCCGGTCACCTTTGAAAACGCCACTTTTCTTCTACAGTTCTGGCAGGCCGTTGATGGTTCGGGCAACAACTGCATGGGGCAGGGGGCCAGTGCCGGGGGGGGTGTTCAGCAGCCTGCTAATACCAATGTCTAGCTGTCGGTAGGTGCTGGCCTGCTGCTAGCTTGAAGATGCATCAGAATAACAATAACCGGAGGCGTCTATGACTTCTGAACAAAGCAATGCCGCGGCCTATTGGAAGGCCAATGTGCGGCTCATCACCTGGAGCCTGATTGTCTGGGCGCTGGTTTCCTACGGATTCGCCATGATCCTGCGTCCGATGGTCGCGGGAATCTCCGTTGGCGGTTCCGACCTCGGATTCTGGTTCGCCCAGCAAGGCTCAATCCTCTTCTTTATCGGGCTCATTTTTCACTACGCGTGGAGACTGAACAAACTTGATAAAGAATTTGGCGTTGAGGAGTAAGTGGTCATGAGCCAGTTCGTTATCAACATGTTGTTCGTAGGGGCGTCCTTCGTGCTCTATATCGGCATCGCCATCTGGGCGCGTGCCGGCTCCACCAAGGAGTTCTACGTCGCTGGCGGTGGTGTGCATCCGATCACCAACGGCATGGCGACGGCCGCTGACTGGATGTCCGCTGCTTCCTTCATTTCCATGGCGGGCCTGATTGCCGCCGGTGGTTATGCCAACTCCACCTTCCTCATGGGCTGGACCGGTGGCTACGTGCTGCTGGCGATGCTGCTGGCACCGTACCTGCGCAAGTTCGGCAAGTTCACCGTGCCGGATTTCATCGGTGATCGCTTCTACAGTCGAGGCGCACGCCTGACTGCGGTGATCTGCCTGGTGATCATCTCCGTGACCTACGTGATCGGCCAGATGGCCGGTGCCGGTGTTGCCTTCTCGCGCTTCCTCGAAGTGAGCAACTCCACTGGTATCTGGATCGCTGCGGCGGTGGTCTTCGCCTACGCCGTATTCGGTGGCATGAAGGGCATCACCTACACTCAGGTCGCTCAGTACGTGGTACTGATCGTGGCCTACACCATCCCGGCCATCTTTATCTCCCTGCAGCTGACCGGTAACCCGATCCCGCCGCTGGGCCTGTTCGGTGACCACGTCGAGTCCGGCGTGCCGCTGCTGCAGAAACTCGATGAAGTGGTGCGTGACCTGGGCTTCGCTGCCTACACCGCGGATGTCGACAACAAGCTAAACATGGTGCTGTTCACCCTGTCGCTGATGATCGGTACTGCCGGTCTGCCGCACGTGATCATTCGCTTCTTCACCGTACCGAAGGTAGCCGATGCGCGCTGGTCCGCTGGCTGGACCCTGATCTTCATCGCCATGCTGTACCTCACCGCTCCGGCCGTTGCCTCGATGGCGCGCCTGAACCTGATGACCACTATTTATCCGGAAGGCGCTTCCGCCCCGGCTCTGTCCTATGAAGAGCGTCCTGAGTGGGTCAAGACCTGGGAACAGACCGGCCTGATCAAGTGGGAAGACAAGAACGGTGACGGCCGCATCCAGATGTACAACGATGCTGCACCGGCCTTCACCGCGACCGCTCAGGAGCGTGGCTGGAACGGTAACGAGCTGACCGTGAACAACGACATCCTGGTTCTGGCCAACCCGGAGATTGCCAACCTGCCTGGCTGGGTAATCGGTCTTATCGCGGCCGGTGCAATTGCAGCGGCGCTATCGACGGCGGCTGGTTTGTTGCTGGCGATTTCTTCGGCGATCAGTCATGACCTGATCAAGACCTTGATCAATCCGAAGATCAGCGAGAAGAACGAGATGTTGGCAGCGCGGCTGTCGATGGCTGCAGCGATCCTGCTGGCGACCTACCTGGGCTTGAATCCACCCGGATTCGCCGCGCAGGTGGTGGCATTGGCCTTCGGTATCGCGGCGGCGACCCTGTTCCCGGTGCTGATGATGGGGATCTTCTCCAAGCGCATGAACGACAAGGGCGCGATCTGCGGTATGGTTGCCGGTCTGGTGGTCACCCTGCTGTACATCTTCACCTACCTGGGCTGGTTCTTCATTCCGGAGACCAACATGCTGCCCAACACTCCGGACCAGTGGTTCATGGGTATCTCCCCGGCTTCCTTCGGTTCCGTTGGTGCGCTGATCAACTTCGCCGTGGCTTACGCGGTGTCGAGCGTCACTGCTGCCCCACCGCAGGAAATCCAGGACCTGGTGGAAAGCGTGCGTACCCCCAAAGGTGCTGGTGCCGCTCTGAACCACTAAGCATAATCCTGGCCTGAGGCCATCTTCCGATGGTCCAGGGTCTGACAGACGGGCCTCCAGTGGAGGCCCGTCTTTTTTCGGGAACAGTCATATGTTGTGGACTTTGCTTGCCATCGTGGTCGCGGGGCTCGGCGCTGCCGGTATCGCTCTGCTGCTACGCAAATTGACGCGCAACAAGCTGCCGCGGTGGATCGTGCCACTGTTTGGTGGTCTGGGGATGCTGGGCTATCAGGTGTTCTACGAGTACTCCTGGTTCGAGCATCAGCAGGCACGTCAGCCCGCGGAATCGGTCGTCGTTGCGACCGAGGCGGGTCATGTGTTCTGGCGCCCGTGGAGCTACTTCGTGCCGATGGTCACCGCGTTCACCGTGCTCGACAGCAAGAGCGTCGTGCGCGAGCAGGTGGCGGACGCGCAAGTGGCCGAGTTCATGCTCTATCGTTTCGAGAAGCAGCACATCGACCACGTATCGCACCGCGCTCATCTGCTCAATTGCACAACTGGCGAGTTGCTGCCGCTGGACGAGAAGAAACAGCCTCAGCTTGCCCAGCTCAAGCGCATCGACAAGGACGACGCGCTGTACCGCCAAGTGTGTCGCTAGCCCGCCATTCTTGTGTCGCGGCAGTGGTGCGCACGGCGCACCCTACGCGACCGCCTGATCCATTTAACCCACCAGGTGCTTCTCCGCGCCCGATAGACCCAGATCAATATCCACGCCTGCCACCTGCATAGAATCGCCAGCCCCTGATTTTCGAGCGTGCGGTCATGCCCCGTTTCCCTGAGCTGTTGTCGCCAGCCGGCACCCTGAAGAACATGCGTTATGCCTTCGCCTACGGCGCCGATGCGGTGTATGCCGGGCAGCCGCGTTACAGCCTGCGCGTGCGCAATAACGAGTTCGACCACGCCAACCTGGCCCTGGGCATCGCCGAGGCACATGCGCAGGGCAAGCAGTTCTATGTGGTGGTCAACATCGCCCCGCACAATGCCAAGCTCAGGACCTTCCTCAAGGATCTGGCGCCGGTGATCGAGATGGCGCCCGATGCGCTGATCATGTCCGACCCGGGCCTGATCATGCTGGTGCGTCAGCACTATCCGCAGGTGCCGATTCACCTCTCGGTGCAGGCCAACGCGGTGAACTGGGCCAGTGTCGAGTTCTGGCGTCAGCAGGGGCTGAGCCGGGTGATCCTCTCGCGCGAGCTGGCGCTGGAAGAGATCGAGGAAATCCGCAGTCAGGTACCGGACATGGAGCTGGAGGTGTTCGTCCATGGCGCGTTGTGCATGGCCTATTCCGGGCGTTGCCTGTTGTCGGGCTACATCAACCGCCGCGATCCGAACCAGGGCACCTGCACCAACGCCTGCCGCTGGCAGTACCAGGCGACCCCGGCGAACGAGAACGAGCTGGGTGAGATCGTTCGCGTGGTCGAGCCGACGCTTGGCCAGGGTGCGCCGACTGCGCAAGCCTTCGTGCTCGAAGAGGCCGGCCGGCCGGGCGAGGAAATGGCCGCCTTCGAGGACGAGCACGGTACTTACATCATGAACTCCAAGGACTTGCGCGCGGTGCAGCACGTCGAGCGCCTGGTGCGCATGGGCGTGCATTCGCTAAAGATCGAGGGGCGCACCAAGAGCCATTTCTACGTGGCGCGCACGGCGCAGGTCTACCGCCGAGCCATCGACGATGCGCTGGCCGGAAAGCCATTCGACCCGAGCCTGCTGGGCAGCCTGGAGTCATTGGCGCATCGCGGTTACACCGAAGGCTTTCTGCGTCGTCATGTGCACGACGAATACCAGAATTACGAGCGCGGCAGCTCGGTCGCGGAGCGCCAGCAGTTCGTTGGCGAGCTCACCGGCGAGCGCCGTGGCGAGCTGGTCGAGGTGCGGGTGAAGAACCGCTTCGCCGTGGGTGACGGCCTGGAGCTGATGACGCCGCAGGGCAATCTGCGTTTCACGTTGGAACACCTGCAGAACGCGCAGGGCCAGGCGCAGCAGGTGGCGCCGGGGGACGGTCACGTGCTGTACCTGCCGTTGCCGGCGGAAGTGGGGTTGGATTATGGATTGCTGATGCGCGATCTGTAGAGCGGCCAAGATGGATCGCCGGCAAGCCGGCTCCTACGGGGGATTGCGTCGTGGGAGCCCGCTTGCGGGCGATGTGCTGTATATGGCCTGCCGACGCCGACGCCGGCTGGCCAGTCCGTAGGGTGCGCTGTGCGCACCTTGAAGTTGTGGATAAGCTTCGTAGGGTGGATGACGCTTCACCCATTCACCAGGTTTGTTGCCCTCGAGGTGGATGAAAAGAGCGTCGACTACGCGCCCCGATCCCCCCTACGAGCCGACGTGGCGTCTGTTTACATGGCGTGTTGACGCCGGCGTTGGCTGGCCAGTTGGCGCTCTAGATCGCAAAGACTGTCGATGCCCTGACGGCGCGCCTTGCTGAACAGCATCAGCGCCAGTTCAGCGGTCACCAGCGCATCGGCACTGGCGTTGTGGCGCTGGTGCACCTGCAGGCCGAATTCGGCGACCCAGTCATCGAGCCCGCCCTGACGAATGCGCGCTTGCGGGCACAGCAGCGGGGCGATTTCGGCGACATCGAAGAAATGGTGCTGCAGGCGATAGCCCAGGCTTTGGCGCAGTGCGCGAGCCAGCATGCGCTGGTCGAATTCGGCATGAAAGGCCAGCAGCGGGCTGCTGCCGACGAACTCCATGAAATCCAGCAGCGCCTCAGCCGGTTCCACACCCCGGGCCACTGCGCTGGGCGCGATGCCATGGATCAGCGTGCTGGCGCTGGCCTGATGGTCGGGGCGGTGCAGGGTGCATTCGAACTGTTCGGCGAAATTGATGGCGCCGTTGTCGATCACCACCGCGCCGATGGCCAGCACCTGATCACGGCGCATGTTCAGCCCGGTGGTTTCCAGGTCGAGGACGACGAAGCGCTGCTGGTGCAGCGGACGTTCGTCGAACAGCGCCGGGGCGCTCAAGGCCTCGCGGCGCTGCAACTGCTGCTGGGTCAGGGCCGGACCGCGGCCGGTGAACCAGGTGAACTTGCTCATAACTGATACCTCATGGCCAGGCTGCTCTGCAGGCGCTGCGCCTGGCGGAACGACTCGCGCAGAATACGCCGGTCCAGGTGGTTGAGGTGGTCGGGGTCGACCCGATTGGAGTAGGGCAGCTCGTCGCGTGCCTGCAGTTGATGCTGCTGCATGCGCGTCTGCTGAATGAAGTGGTAGGCCTCTTCATAGGCGGCGCCGTCCAGGGCCTCGATCACGCCCTTGGTGATCAGCGCGCGCAGGCGCTCCAGGGTGCCGACCGCACTGATGCCGTTGGCCAACGCGAGCAAACGGGCGCCGTCGACGAAGGGCGTCAGGCCCTGCACCTTGAGGTCGAGAGTGTCCTTGTCGGCGCCCGAACGGGCCACCACGAAGTCGCGGAAGCGTCCAACCGGCGGGCGGTGGCGCAGGGCGTTCTCCGCCATCATGCGCTGGAACAGGCTGTTGTTGGCGATGCGTCCGAGCAGCTCCTCGCGTAGCTGTTCGCAGCCTTCGTCCGGGCCCCAGATCGCGCGCAGGTCGAAATAGATGGTCGAGCCCAGCAGATTTTCCGGCGTGGCTTCGAGGACGAAGCCGGCGAAGCGCCGCGACCACTCCTCGCGCGACAGGCACAGCTCGGGGTTGCCGGCCATGATATTGCCCTTGCACAGGGTGAAGCCGCACTGCGCCAGGCGCTGGTTGATCTCGCGGGCGATCGGCAGCAGGCGCTCGCGGATGGCAGCAGACTCGCTGGCGCTTTCGGCCTCGAAGAGAATGCCGTTGTCCTGATCGGTGTGCAGGGTCTGCTCGCGGCGGCCTTCGCTGCCGAAGCACAGCCAGGTGAAGGGAATGCCCGGATCGCCCATTTCTTCAGGGGTCAGTTCGATCACTCGGCATACGGTGTGGTCGTTGAGCAGGGTGACGATATGGGTGATCTGCGTCGGGCTGGCGCCGTGGGCGAGCATGCGGTCGACCAGCAGGCGGATGTCGCTGCGCAGCCCGGCCAGGGTCTCGACTTTGCCGGCGTGGCGGATGGTGCGTGCCAGATGCACCAGGTCGACGCGCTGCAGGCTGAACAGGTCGCGCTCGGAAATCACCCCGCAGAGTTTTTCGTGCTCCACCAGGCAGACGTGAGCGATATGCCGCTCGGTCATGGCGATGGCGGCGTCGAAGGCGCTGGCGTCCGGCGCCAGGTGGAAGGGCCTGGGGGTCATCAGGTTGCTGATCGGCTGGGCCAGGTCGACGCCGTCAGCGACCACCCGGCGCAGGTCGCGCAGGGTGAATATGCCCAGCGGTTTGTCGGCCGGATCAAGCACCACGATGCTGCCCACGTGCTGCTCGTGCATCAGCCGCACGGCATCGCGAACAGGCGTGTCGGGCGCGCAGCCGATGGGTTGGCGCATGGCCAGTTCGCCCAGACGGGTGTCCAGCGAGTATTGCGCGCCGAGGGTTTCCACCGCGCGCAGCTGTACCTGCTGGTTGACCTGATCGAGCAGGCTGCTGACCCCGCGCAGGGCGAAGTCGCGCAGCGGGTTGGAAACGGCGAACAGCTTGATGAAGGCGTGTTTGGCCAACAGCAGGCAGAAGGTGTCCTCGGCGGCCAGGTGCTCGGTACGCGTGGCGCGTTCGCCGATCAGCGCCGCCAGGGGGAAGCACTCGCCGGCGGTGATCTCGAAGGTAGTTTCCGTACCGCGCCGGGCGCTGTGTGGGCGCTCACCGTGCACGCGGCCCTGTTTGACGATGTAGAAGTGCTCGACCGGGCCATCGCTGGGTTTGATGATCGAGTCGCCCTCGGCATAGAAGCGCAGCTGGCAGTGCTCGACCAGAAACGCCAGGTGGGCGGTGTCCATCTGGTTGAAGGGCGGAAACTTCTGCAGGAACTCCATGGTGCCGTGGATGTTCTGCAGCACCGCTGTCTTGCCCGCATCGGCCATCGCGTCGGCCTTGCTCATGGGCGTGCGCCTCGCAGTTTCGGGACGCTGTCAGCGTGGCCCTGGCTGGCCGGCTTGCCCATTGCACCTAAGTAGGGTGCAGACAACGCAGTTTTGACGAAATTTTGACCTGCACTCAGGCAAGCTGCACCGGCCCTCCTATGCCATAAAGAGCAAGGCACATCCATGCAGTCATCCGTACCAGCTGCCCGCAAGGCGGCGCAGGTCAGTGTTGGTAGTCACCTGGCTTTCATCCTCGGCAGCGCGCTGTGCATGCTGCTGCTTTTCGCCCTGGCTCGGCTGGGCTTGCTGGCCTACAACCAGGCGCTGATCGCCGATACATCGGTCAGCACCTTCGCCGAGGCCTTCGTCAATGGCGCGCGCTTCGACCTGCGTCTGGTCGTCTACCTGTGCATTCCGCTGAGTCTGTCGCTGCTGAGTGTGACTGCGATGCGCGCGCGGCGTCTGCATGTAGCCTGGCTGACCGTCGTCACCAGCCTGTGTCTGTTTTTTGCCGTGGTCGAGCTGAATTTCTACCGCGAATTCCATCAGCGCCTGAACAGTCTGGTGTTCCAGTACATGCAGGAGGACCTGGGCACCGTCACCAGCATGATCTGGAACGGTTTCCCGGTGTTGCGCCTGCTGCTGGCCTGGGCCCTGGCCACGCTGCTGCTGGCCTGGCTGTTCCGCTGTATCGAGCGCGCCACGCGTGCGCACGGGCATGCTGCGCCGCCGCGCTGGCCGGCTCGCATCGCCGTGTTTGTGATGTTCCTGCTGGTCTGCGTGGTCGCTGCGCGTGGCACCCTGCGCTCCGGCCCGCCGCTACGCTGGGGCGACGCCTACACCACCGATTCGATGTTCGCCAATCACCTGGGCCTCAATGGCACCCTGACCCTGGTCGATGCCGCCGAGAACTTCTTCTCCGATCACCGCGACAACAGCTGGAAGGCCACCCTGCCGGCTGACGAAGCGCGGCAGATCACCCGCGACCTGCTGCTGACCCCACGCGATCAGTTGCTCGATGCCGACCTGGCCGCCGTGCGCCGCGTATACACGCCACCGGCCGAAGGCCAACTGCCGCAGGTGCGCAACGTGGTGGTCATTCTCATTGAGAGCATGGCCGGCCGTTACATCGGCGCCATGGGCAACCAGGACGGCATTACCCCCAACTTCGATGCCCTGGCCAAGGAGGGGCTGCTGTTCCAGCGCGTGTTCTCCAACGGCACCCACACCCACCAGGGCATGTTCGCCACCATGGCCTGCTTCCCCAACCTGCCGGCGTTCGAATACCTGATGCGCATGCCCGAAGGTGGCCACCAGTTCTCCGGCCTGCCGCAGTTGCTCAGTGCCCGTGGTTATGACGATGTGTACGTGTACAACGGCAGCTTCGCCTGGGATAACCAGTCCGGCTTCTTCGCCAACCAGGGCATGCGCAACTTCGTCGGCCGCGACGATTTCGTCGACCCGGTCTTCATCGACCCGACCTGGGGCGTGTCCGACCAGGACATGTTCAGCCGCGGTGCCGACGAGCTGACCAAGCTCGGCAGCCAGGGCAAGCCGTTCTATGCACTGCTGCAGACGCTGTCCAACCACACGCCTTACGCGCTGCCGGAAGACCTGCCGGTCGAGCGCGTCACCGGCCACGGTTCACTGGACGAACACCTGACTGCCATGCGCTACGCCGACTGGGCGCTCGGCCAGTTCTTCGCCAAGGCGCGCCAGGAGCCCTACTTCAAGGACACCCTGTTCGTGGTGCTGGGTGACCATGGCTTCGGCAACGACGAGCAGATCACCGAGATGGACCTGTCGCGCTTCAGCATCCCGCTGCTGCTGATTGGCCCCGGCGTGCAGGAAACCTTCGGCAATAACCGCGACACCGTTGGCAGCCAGATCGACGTGGTGCCGACCATCATGGGCCGCCTCGGTCAGCCGGTGCAGCAGCAATGCTGGGGCCGCGACCTGCTGGCGCTGCCAGAGGGCGATGCCGGCGTGGCGGTGATCAAACCGTCCGGGAGCGACCAGGCCGTGGGTTTGGTGACCGGTGACAACATCCTGGTCAAACCGCGTGATCGTGATGCGCGCCTGTATCGCTACCAGCTTGGCCATGATGCGCGCGGCGAAGTGATCGACGATGCGCAGCGGCGCAGTGATCTGGAGCGCAAACTGTCGGCCTTCGTGCAGACTGCCACCGCCAGCCTGCTGAGCAATACCACCGGCGTGACGGAGGACAAGGCGGCGCAGGCCACGCGCTAGTTGTATGTCGCGGCTAAAGCCCCTCCCACAAAGTTGAGTGCCCTGTGGGAGGGGCTTTAGCCGCGACACTCCCCATAAAAAAACCGCCCCGAAGGGCGGTTTTTTATGGTCGAGGTGCCAGGCGAATCACAGGCCGTTCTTTTCCTTGAATTCGCGACGACGGCGATGCAGCACCGGCTCGGTGTAGCCGTTGGGCTGCTTGGTGCCCTCGATCACCAACTCCAGCGCGGCCTGGAAGGCGACGTTGTTGTCGAAATCCGGGGCCATCGGGCGATACAGCGGGTCGCCCGCGTTCTGGCGATCGACCACCGGTGCCATGCGCTTGAGGCTTTCGACCACCTGCGCTTCGGTAACGATGCCGTGGCGCAGCCAGTTGGCCAGCAACTGACTGGAGATGCGCAGGGTGGCGCGGTCTTCCATCAGGCCGACGTCGTTGATGTCCGGCACCTTGGAGCAGCCCACGCCCTGGTCGATCCAGCGCACCACGTAACCGAGGATGCCTTGCGAGTTGTTGTCCAGCTCGTTGCGGATTTCCTCGTCGCTCCAGCTGGTGTCCTTGGCCAGCGGGATGGTCAGGATGTCGTCAACCGAAGCCGGGGTGCGCTTGGCCAGTTCGGCCTGACGGGCGAACACGTCGACCTTGTGGTAGTGCAGCGCGTGCAGGGTGGCGGCGGTCGGCGACGGCACCCAGGCGGTGTTGGCGCCGGACAGCGGGTGGGCGATCTTCTGCTCGAGCATGGCGGCCATCAGGTCCGGCAT
>RRZU010616883.1_pt1 | contig 12115 bp, 14 predicted proteins | sample 2165561 | NCBI WGS metagenome assembly RRZU01 (sample SAMN10456909, study PRJNA506462) | wastewater metagenome | isolation source: wastewater sludge | place: USA: Moscow, Idaho | reverse complement strand
CACGATTCGATTGGTTTCGGCGCGCAAATCCAGATAGAACGCTTGGCCGACCTCGACTCGCGGCAGGTCGGCGGCCAACAGCCGGGCATCGCGAACGCCGCTCAGCGGCAACAGCGCGGTCCAGCCGCGCTCGCCGGGAAACAGCAGGGCGCCGACCCGCGTCCCCAGCAAAGTGCCGCTCAAATCCTCGGGCCGCAGCGGCGGCGCGGTGCGCGCGGCGGCGACGGCATCGAGGAAAGGCGCGAACAAGCCGGGCTTGAACGGCAATCCCGCCACGGCGGCGGTCAGGTTCGCCGTTAAGGATTCGGTGTCCGGCAACGACGCCTGCCGTTGCCGTTGGGCGTGAGCGCTGGGCAAATAGCGCATGGCGCCGTCGTAACCGGCCAGCGCGCCTTCGGTCTGGCGGCGATCCAGATACGCCGCCAGGCGTTCGCTGTCCCGCAAGGCGGTTTCCGCGTCCGGCGCCGTGACGACGATCAGATGGCCGACCTCCGGTGCTCCCAGCGCGGTCCGCAGCTCCTGATCCAGCCGCAACAGTTCGCGCGGCACCGGACTGAGCGCGGCCAGATCGTTCTCCCACAGCGGCGGTGCCCTGACGATCAAAACCAGCAACACCAGCAAGCCACCACCACCGAGCGCCAGCGCCAACCGGGGACGCGGGCGCAACAGCGTGTCCGCCCAGTCGCCGACGCTGACCGGTCGCGGCGGCGCCCAGCTGGGCGCCACCAGCGCCGGCAGCAACCAGCGAGTCGCGGCCAAGGCGGCGGCGACACCGGCGATGGTGAAAACACCCAACTGGCTCAACCCCGGAAAGCCGGAATCCAGCATCGCCAGACACCCCAGCAGGGTGGTGGCGGCGCACAACCGCAGCGTCGGCCACAATTGCCGCAAGGTTCCTTCTACCGTCTCCGTCGCACGGCGATGGCTGAACAGGTAAGTAGGATAGTCCAGTGTCTCCCCCAGCAAGGTCATGCTGAAGGCGAGCGTGATCAGGTACATCTTGCCGAAGATCAAATCGACCGCCGCCGCGCCGACCAGCAGAGCCGTCAACATCGGCAACGCGCCGAGCCAGACCGTCTTCCCCGACCGGTAAACCAGGAGCAGAATCAGCACCACCGCCGCCAGGGCCAGCGCGCTCAGCCATTCCGCGCCCGCGCGCACTCGGTCCTCGGCCAGCGTCGCCAGCACGCCGGGGCCGCTCATCGTCAAGCGCACGCTGGGGCCGGCACCGGCGTCGGCGAACGCCCGGCGAATCGCGGTCACGACCTCGCGCTGGGCGACCAGATCGTAGCCGGAGGCGCGGGTTTCGACCAACAGCAGGGCGCGGTCGCCGGCCGGCGAGAACCAGACACCCAGCCGCTTGGCCGGTTCCCGTATGCCGCCCTGCCACAGCCGCAGCAGACCGAGCAACTCGCCGGTCGGGTCGCCGGCCAGCCAGCGTTTCTGGAACACCGCCAGCGGCGATTGCAGCTCGCCCAGCCGCTGTCGCAAAGCCGCGCGCAAACCTTCCACCGTGAAGCGTTCTGGCGGGACGGGCGGACCCAGCAAATAGCGGCGAGCGAACAGCGCTTGCAGCTCCGTTTCCGGCAACGCATCCGCGCCGTTGGCCACCCGCGCGAACAAAGCCGTCGAGCGCAGTCGCTCGGCCAGTTGGCGGCTGGCGGCGGCACGGGCGGTTTCGGAATCGCCGTCCAGACCGAGCAAAATCAGCCGGGTGGTCGGACCGCTGCGCAACTGTTCCAGCAACAGTTCCGCCACGGGATCGGCGCGGGGCACGAACAGGGTCAAATCGGCGACGACCGGCGTGGTCAGCACGATCCCGCCGCAAGCCAGCATGGCCAGCAGCCAGAGAGACACGATCAGCCGACGCGGCACGAAACACCACCATTCACTCCCCTCTCCCGGCGGGAGAGGGGCCGGGGATGAGGGCAAGACGCTCGGGGCGAGGCCATTTCACCGAACCGTGATGCTCATCAAACTGCGGTCGCCGTCGGGCTCCAGCGTTTCCATGCTGGAAATCGACCCGTCCCGGCCACGCAGGATGATCGCGGTCAAATAACCGGCGGCTTGCGGGTCGCGCGGAGTCAGCCGCAGGCTCCAGTCGGCGGGCGTCCCCTGAAACTCCAAGCGGTAATAGCGCTCCAGCGTCGTCCGGTCGCCGGCTTGCGTCGCGCGAATCGCCTCCACGAAGGGTCGCAGTTGGGGATAACCGTTCAGGTCGAACTGGCGGCGGCCGGCGGCCGGCGTCTCGACGGTCAACCAATCGCCGTCGGCCTCGTAATCCTCCGGTTGCGGGGATAAGGTCCGTTTGCGCAGAAAAGCCGGGGCGCGGTAGTACAGCAGTCCGGTGGCGATCAGGGGCTCTTGCAACATGGCGAGGTTTTTTTCTTCCCGGAAAGTGCCTTCCACCGCCGGCACCGCCGCCAGCATCCGCATCACCTCGGCCAGCGCATCGCCGGCCGCGCTCGCCAGCGGCCAACACGCCAGCAACAACCACGCCCAGCGCATCACGGACCAACCCCGATCTTCGGCTGCAACGCGATAGTGATCCGGGCTTCCGCCAGCAACCGGCCAGCGGCGCCGACCTGAATCGCATAGATCCAGTAACCGACATCGCCCAGCAACGGGCGAGCGACCACCTCCAGCGGCGCGGCGACCGTGTCCAGTTCGGCGACGAACCAGCGCACGTCGCGTAACCCGGCCAAATAGCCAGGCGATGCCGTTTGTCCCGCTGCCCGAGCGCGCAGGGCGCCGTGAACCGCCGCCGCCTGGGCGCCGTACTCCACCGCGTGTAGCGCCGACAGCCGCCCATGCCGGCGCAGGGGATTGGCCGGGTCGCGATGGGTCTCGGTCAGACAGGTGATGGTCTGCTCGTCCCAAGCGATCACCTTCTCCAGCAGGCACATGGCGCCGGCATGGGGAATCAGGCCGCGAATTTCGGCTTGGCCGATCAACATGGTTCCAGTTCCAGTTCGAGCCGGGTATCGGGCAGATAGGGCAATGCGACCGCGCCAGCCCGTCCGGCGGCCAGTCGTCGCAACAGCGGCAAGCTTCGCGCGGCGGGATTGCTCAGCCGTAACCGTTCCAACCCGACATCGAGCAGAGCGTCGGCCGCACCGGCTCGAATCCGCAATCCGCGCAAGCGGGCGATACTACCGGGAATCGCTCGGGGAGTCAGCAGCAAGGCGACGCCAAACGGAACGGCAACCGGGCGAAACGCTTGCAGGGCGGTCGGCGGCGGGGTGTCGTAGGCCACCAACAGGACCGGCCGGTTTTCCGACCGCGCCAGCGCGAACGCTTCCAGCAGGCCGGCGGCGAAGGAGGCATCGTAAGCGCCGACGCTGGCCGCCGGCTGGACCGAGCCGGTCGCGATGCTCCAGTAGCCCAGCGGCGCGTTGTGGACCGAGTGATTGAACTGGCTGGGGGATATCGGCCGCTCGGTCTCGATCAGCGCCCGGCACAGCGCGTCCAGGGCTTCCGTATTGCCGCCGGAGCAGGCGAACACCGCGCCGCACCCCGCAGCGTCCAAGCCGACGGCATCCAGCGCCTCCGCCGCCGCTTGCAGCGCCAAGCGGACGGTCAGGGTCGCCCGCCGCGCTTCGTTGCGCGGCAGGCGCACGCGGTCAAAAACCATCGCCTCGTCCGGCCGGTACGGTCGCCGGTCGGCCAGCACCGCGCAACCCGTCGGCCAGTCCGGCAGACCGGGGGCGCACAGGCCGACGCCGCTCGCGAACACGGTCATTCAGGTGATTCGCGCCAAGCTGCGGCGGTTGCCGGTCCAGCGGGACCACGCCTTGCCGACCGCATACCAATGCAGATAGCAGGCTTCCAGCCCGAGCCGCCAGAGCAGCGCCGGGCCATAGCGCAACCGCTCTTCGGCGGCGCACAGCACCGGTCGCAACTCCAGCCCGCGCGCCAGGACTTCGCTGCGGGCGAGGTGATAGCGGCTGGTCACCAGCACGAAAGGGCGCTCTCGAATCTCGGCCCGCAACTGCCGGGCATGGCGCAGATTATCGAGCGTGTTCAAGGACTGCTCCTCGACGAACAAACTCGACGCGGGCAAGCCGAGTTCCCGCAGAAATTCCCCGCCCCGCGCCGCCTCGCTGACGCTGCCGCCGGTAGGGCCGCCGACCAGCAGAATGCGTCGCCGGGGATCGGCCCGGTACAGCGCGGCGGCGCGGTGCAGCCGACGGGCGTAACCGGGCGCCACCCGGTCGTGGAGCAAGCGCGCGCCCAGCACCACCACCCAATCGCCCTCGACACCGGCGAACGGCGCATCGCGAGCGGTTCGCCAGACCCGATACAGCATCCACAGCCCGCTCATTCCCGCCGTGGCCACCAGCACCAGATTGGATAAGACCAGCATCGCCAAGCCATCCCAGCCCATGTCGCGCTGGCGGGAGAACCGCCGGCCGGGCGTCGCCACCGGATTCACGACGATTCTTCCGCCCAATAATCGTAGAAATTGAACCAATTGTAGGGGGCCAGCCGCGCGTGATGCTCCAGGCGATCCGCGTAACGCTGAACCCAAAGCCCGAGCTGCTCCTGACGGCGGCGCGGCTCCAGCGCGATCCGCTCCGCCAGGCTCTCAAAATGCACGTCGTAGCGGTTACCGCCCCGATACAGGCCAAAAAACAGGATGACCGGACACCCCATCAGCGCCGCCAGCAGGATCGGACCGATCGGAAAAGCGGTTTCCCGGCCGAAAAACCGGCAGCGCACCGTTTTTTCGCCCTGCGCCACCCGGTCGCCGAGCGCGCCGACCATAAAGCCTCGCTCCAAGCTCTCTCGAACTTCGAGCAGGGTTTCGGGCCGGCCGATGGGAATGATGGCTTGCGCCAGCGCGGGATTCAGCGCATCGAGCAGTTGAGTCATGGCTCGATTGTGTTCGACGTTCATCAATATCCTGATCGGAAAGTGGCGCAACGTCACCCCGATCGCCCGCAGCGCCTCGAAACTGCCCAGATGCGAGCCCAGCAGAATGCAGCCTTGGCCGGAAGCGGCCTGATCCAGAATCGCTTGGCCGCCGAAAATCTCGATCTCGAAGCGATCCAGCCGTCCGGTCAGAAAATAAACCCGATCCAGAATGGTGGCGGCGAAACAGTGGATGTGGCGGAACAGATCCCGCCCGCCCGGCTCCCGCCCCAGCGCCCGCCGCAGAAAGCGCCGCGAGCCGCGCCGGGCCACCGTGGCGGTCGCCAGAAAATACCCGGTGATCGGGTACAGCAGGATGCGGCCCACGGGTCGGCCGATATGGAGAGCGATCCAACAAATCAACCGCAGCGCCAGCAGGTTCCCCCGCTCCGGCAGCCGCGCCCACTGCTGGCTCACGGGCGTTCCCGATCCGGCGGCGCCGGGATAACCGCGCGCAACGTCAAGCGGTCCGCTGCTGCTCTATGTGCTGGCTCAAGGCTCGCACCGAAGCGAACACGCGGCGGTTCTCCTTGTCGTCCGACCGCAGTTGAAAACCGTAGGTTTTGGAAATCGCCAGCGCCAGCTCCAGCGCGTCGATGGAATCCAGGCCGAGCCCCTCGCCGAACAGCGGTTCTTCCGGAGCGATGTCCTCCGGCTTGATGTCTTCCAGATGCAGGGTCTCGACCAACAGTCGAGCCACCTCCAACTCGAACGGCGAAAGAACTTCCATTGGTGACCTCGTCGGAATGGGATGGAATGCAAACGAGCGGCGGTGCTACAGAGGTTGCGAATTCGCCGGTAAACTATACCATGCCTCATGATAATAACTCTCCACCGCCCAAATCGCCGCCGTAAACGCTGGCGCCCGACCTCCGCCGAATGCCGAAATCGACCCCATAATCCAGAACAAACCTTGAGATTTTCTTATTTTCGAGACGGATTTGCATGACTCCCTTCACCGTCTTTTACTGCGACGCCGCGCGAGCCGGCCAGTGGCTGGACGATGCGCGGTTGCTGGCGCTGGTTCGATTTGGCGAACCCGCCTCGACCGAACCGGACGCGCGGGTCGGCGCGGTCGCCTTGGCCGAGTTGGGTGGAACCGCGACCACCGAAGTGTGGCTCGGCGCGCGGCCGGCGCGAGTCGGCGTCAGGGAAGGGATTCACCACGCCAGCGACGGCGAGGTGCTGTCTCTCCAACTGCGCCTGGACGAATACGCCCCGGATGCCTTGCAACCCCTGACCGCCGTGGCCTACCGGCGCCTGTTCGCCACGGCCCGCGCCTTGGGCTATCCGCATTTCCTGCGCATCTGGAACTATTTTCCCCAGATCAACCGGGAATGCGAGGGCTTGGAGCGCTATCGGGCTTTTTGCGCTGGCCGGCATCAAGCGCTGGTGGCGGAACTGGCCGAGTTCGAGACCCGGCTACCCGCCGCTTCGGCCATCGGGACCCACGGTCCGGGCCTGCAACTGTACGCGCTGGCCGCGAAGGAGCCGGCGGTGCAGATCGAAAATCCGCGCCAGGTCAGCGCCTTTCATTATCCCCGCCAATACGGCCGCCGCAGCCCCTCGTTTTCGCGCGCCGTGCTGAAAGCCTGGGGCGAAGGCCGCGAGCACCTTTACATCTCCGGCACGGCCAGCATCGTCGGCCACGCCAGCCAGCACCGCGATCTCCTGCCGCAACTGGACGAAACCCTCGCCAATCTGGAAGCGCTGCTCGCCGAAGCCAACCGGCGGGCGGCGGCGCCGCTGGAATTGGCGCTGCTGAAAATCTACGTTCGGCCGGACCTCGACCCGGCGCCTTGGCGCGACCGGATCGTCCAGGCATTCGGAGCCGGCGTGCCGATGCTGTTTTTGCGCGCCGATATCTGCCGCCGGGAACTCCTCATCGAAATCGAAGGGCTGGCGACCGGCAGCGCCGCCCGCCACTCTCGGGACACCGCCTCGTGAAATCCGACAAACCGCTCGAACCCCATCCGACCTTGCCGGATTACTACCCGGACTTGGCGCAACGGCCGGCTTTCGTGCGCGGGCTGTTCGACCGCACCGCCCGCTACTACGATCACGTCAACCGGCTGCTGTCGTTCGGGTCCGGCGGCTGGTATCGGCGGCGGGCCTTGGAGCGGGTCGGTCTGCGACCCGGCATGACCGTGCTCGATGTCGCCATCGGCACCGGGCTGGTCGCCCGGCAAGCCCTGGCCATCACCGGCGATCCGCGAGCGGTGATCGGGCTGGACGTGAGCGCGGGGATGCTGGCCGAGGTGCGGCGGTTGTTGGGCCTTCCGCTGATCCAGGGCTTGATGGAGCAGTTGCCGGTCGCCGACGCCTGTTGCGACCTGGTGAGCATGGGCTACGCGCTGCGGCACGTCGCCGATCTCAACGTCACCTTCCGCGAATTTCACCGCGCGCTGCGGCCGGGCGGGGTGCTGTTGATCCTGGAAATCGCCCGGCCCGCCACGCCGTTCAAGCGCGGGCTGCTCAAATTCTATCTGGGGCGGCTGATCCCGCTGCTCGGCCGGCTGACCACCGGCGAGCGCGACCTGCAAACCCTGATGCACTATTACTGGGACACCATCGAAAACTGCGTTCCGCCCGAAACCATCATCCGGGCGATTCGCGACGCGGGCTTTGCCGAGGCCGGCTGCGACGTGGAGTTCGATCTGTTCCGGGCTTATTTCGGGCGCAAGGGTTGACGGGGATCTCGCTCCGACACCCTCTCGCCGAACCCGGCATTTGCACCGGCCCGAACGTCACTTTTTGATGCCTTTGTAGGCCCGAGGCGTGGCGAGGCTGCCGGCGTAATCCGGCACCGCTTTGATGGCGGCACGCAAATCGATCCATTCTCGCCAGAAGGATTTGCGCGCCGAAATCAAATCGGCGATCAGGAATGCTTTTTGAAAAATCGCATCCTTTTTGCTGTCCTTGTCCGTCAGGCGCAAGCCAGTGGATACCGGATAACCATGCCCCCGAATGTAAAGCGCTTGCGCGACAAACGCGGCGACTTCGTCATCTATGGTAGCGATTTTGCTGCGTTTCTTGATGTCGTTAATCGCGTGAACGCCTTCATGGACGATAAGAGCGCACAGCAACAGATCGTTAAAATCGTAGCTCTTCAGAACCATCTTATTGTCTTTGAAAAAATAAACGGCGTCGCCTTGCGCTAGCTTCGGATCGATTTCGAGGGTAATTCTACCTTCTCGGACCGCCTTGCCGACTTCCACAAAATGGCTGGGCCTAATCGAAATCCCGATGATGCTGAAGGTGATGTTGCTATTCTTCGAATCTTCAAAAATGGCCGCAACGCCGAGCGGTAGCGTCAACATCAAAGGGGTCGTCATAGTTTGGCACCACGATTTGAATGGAAAAAAGCTATTATCCGAAAAATCTACAACAAATGCTTGCCATCCAAAACATCCGCCTGAAGCGAAAAGATATCGATCCCATCGATACACGCCAAATTAACTCGAAAATAGCCGGGTTTCGTAGCGGTTTCGTGAAATGGATAAATTCCACAATTGTTGCAAAAGTAGTGTTTGGCCGTTTTCAAACCAAACTGATAAAGTCCTAATGTCCCATCCATGGCTTCGATCTTGAGTTTCTCCGCCAGAATGGTCTCCGCAGATGCCATCGCTCCTCTGCGCGAACAGAAAGGGCAATTGCAGCGAACCCCTTTGGTAATCGATTCGCCTTCATAGGAAAAACGAACCGCGCCACAGTGACAAGAGCCTTGATAGAAGTGGGTCATAACCGGTTTCTCGCATTTAGTGGTATTCGATCTGTCACGGGTCGCTATCGGGCACACGGGCGACAGCGGGTAACGCTCAGGGCCGGGTCGCTCCCACGGCGGCCACAACAAATGACGGATAGCGCTCGCGAATTCGGGGAATATCCGGCCACACGAACGGGTCCACGAATCCCGCCGCGCGGAACGCCGCCATCCACTGCTCGGGCGTCAGGAAACCGCCGGTCGGCCGCCACCCCGGATCAAGGATGGGCGACCGAAAGGACTCCAGCAAGGCGAAGACGAACTCGACGTAGACCGTTCGACCGGGGAAAGGCCGCACGCATTCGGACGCGATCAGCAACCCGCCCGGCGCGAGGGCTTCGCGAGCCTCTCCCAGCGTGAACGCGAGGTCGTGCGCCACATGCAAGGTGTTCACTCCATAGACGACCGAAAGGCTGGCCGGCTCCACCCCCGCTTCGGCGAACGGCCGGTTCATGTCGAGGCGGGCATAGCTGATCCGGCCCCGCGCGTCGGGGCGGGACGCCAGGGCGCGCTGGCCGCGCCGCAGGAAAATCGGCGACAGTTCGGTGAATCGGTACGCCGCGATGCGAGCCGCCGCGCCCGCCTCCGCCAAGCAGTCGAGCAATGCCGCCGCGCCGCTGCCGAATCCGCCGCCGATTTCGAGCAGGGTTCCGCGCAGGTGCGGGAAACGCGCCCGAACCGCCCTGGCCCCGATTTGGTTGCTGATCGCGTACAGGGGATTTTGATTCGAGAAGTACTCGGACCAAGCCGCGACTCGATCTGCGGTGAACAGGACCGATTCCCCGGATGTCTCGCCGCGCATGACCGGCGGATAGCCTTCCGCCGCGAGGTCGGCCAGCCGGAAGGAAGGGAGCGCGGCGGCGTCGTGAACGGCCTGCGCCCTTTCCACCTCGGCTGGGTCCAGATCGGGCAGCGGCATCGACAACCGAAAGCGGGCCGGAACACCGTCCAGGCGCGCGATGGCGCCCCGCTCGGCGAGCAGGCGCAGCAGCCAATCGGCGAGCGCCGGGCCGGCCGCCGGGTCCAGTCTCGCGCGCATCGCGATCTCCGTGGCGGTGCCGCCCTCGGCGAGAGCGGCGGCCAGTCCCGCCTCGCGCGCGACCCTGATCGCGAGCCGGAAGACGTATTCCTCGATGAGATCGCAGGAAACCACGAACCGATCATCGAACAGCGGCAGCAACTCGGCGGGCAGCAGCTCGGCGCGACGGTCTTGGCCTGTATCGAGCGGGCGGGTGGTCATTAAACCGACTCCTCGATCCGCCAGTTCGCCGGCGGAGGATGGCGCTGTGGACAATTCACCGCGAATTCCGGCTAGCCGCCGGCACCGGCCAAGAGCAGATAACCTTGCGCCAGCGGTTGGCCGCTGTCCCGAACGCACTCGAACCGGACCCGGTCGGAACCGGACTCCGCGAACCGAACGGCGAAAGGCTGCTCCGGCCGCAACGGCGCCAGAAATTTCACCATCGGCATTCCGATCAGGCGCTGATCCGGTCGCCAGTCCTGGAATGCGCGCACCACTTCGTCCAAGATCACCACGCCGGGCACGATGGGATCACCGGGGAAGTGCCCCGCCAGACTGGGATGATCGGCGGGAATGGCGCAGCGGCGCTCAGGTTTCATGGCGGGCGGCCGCGGCGGGAGAAAGTCGCGCTATCAGCGCCAGCAAAAGATCCCGCGTCACCTTGCCGGTCTCGGTGCGCGGCAGCGCTTTGACTTTGACCAGCGGCCGGGGCAGAAACACCGGATCGAGCCGTTGGGCCAGCGCGGCGAGCAGTTGCCGTTCGCTCAATTCCGGCGCGACCACCACAGCCGCGAGTCGCTCGACTTCGGCCCCGACGGGGTCCGGCGCCAAAAACACCCCTTCCACCACGCCCTCGATTTCGTTGAGCTGGTGGTTGAGATAGCCCAGCGAGCTTCGCTTGCCGGCGATGTTGACCAAATCCTCCCGGCGACCGAGCAGCTTGAGTTCCGTCTCGCCACACGCCTCCACGATGTCGCTCAAGGGCACGGGTTCCGGCAAATGCGCGCCCGACAAGCGGCCGTCGCGCAGGCGAAAGCCGTCGTAGAGCCGCCAGCGGTCGCCGTCCAAGGTGCGGCGGCTGGCGATGGAACCGGCCTCGGTACACCCGTAGATTTCCAGCACCGGCGCGTCGAAGGCCGTCTCGGCCTGGGCCGCGAGCGCCGGGGACAAGGGCGCGGTCGCGGAGATCAGGAAGGCCGTTTGCGGCCAGCGCAAATCCGCCCGGACGCAGGCTCGCAGGTGGATCGGCGCGGTCACCAACACCCGCGGCGCGGGGACCGCCTCCAGCGCCGCGCGCACGTCGGCCGGGAAGAACGGCCGGCCGCCATGGACGCGAGCGCCGCTGGCCAGCGCGGTCATGACGGAGGTTTCCAGCCCGTACATGTGCTGGGGCGGCACGGTCGCCACGATGCTGGTGGTCCGGTCGAACCCGAAGCGCATTTGCGCCTGCCGCGCGCCGCCGACCAGCTCGCGCCAGGTTTTGGGGTTGGGTTTGGCGCGGCCGGTGCTGCCGGAGGTGAACGCGATCGCCATGACGTGCTCGCCGGGCAACTCGGGCACGACCGGGGCCGCTCGATCCGCGACATCCGCCATCAACCAGGACGCGACAGCCTCGTCCTCGATTCGGGCGCTGTCGGGATACTCCTCGGCCAAGCGTTGCAGGTGCAGGCTGGCGCGATTGGACGGCAGCAGGTTGGTCTGGCCGTTCGCGCCTACGGCGGCGAACGCCACCAGGAACAAATAGCGGTCTTCGCACAGGTTGAGGATGAAACGCGCGGAGGGCAGGCGGCGGGCGACGCGAGCGACGTGACCCAAGAACGCGGCGCGGCGCACGGCTTGCGACCGCCACCACGCGATCCCGTCGTCCGGCGCGTCCGCTGACAGCAAGGGCAGTTTGGCTGGTATCATGGAAGTCGGACAGGTTGATGCTTTACTGTAGCAAAGTTCGGCGGCAATTCATGCCTGCCGCCGGCTTGAGGCAGGAACTCGGGTCAACCCACCGAATCGTGCCCCTCCACCAACCGCATCGAAACGACATCCGCGCCATGACCGACCCCGACACCCCTCCCACCAAACCCGATCCCGAGGATTCCCGCCGGCAGCCCGGCGCGCTCGACATCGTGATCAGCGTGCTGTCCTCCTTCTTCGGCGTGCAAAGCGCGCGCAATCAAGAGCGGGATTTCCGGCACGGCCGGGCCGTTCATTTCATCATCGTCGGGCTGGGTTTGACCGCGCTGCTGATTCTGGGCATTTGGCTGGCGGTGAAATTCGCCTTGCGCGCGGCCGGCGTCTAGGCTCGGGCGCGGCGCTTCGCGCCGACCGACAACCAACCGTAACGGATTGATCACGATGAGCCGCGTCGTTCTCACCGAGGAATTGCGAGCCGAATACGGGCGCTTGTTCTCCGCCTGCGATAT
>RRZU011830292.1_pt1 | contig 12116 bp, 11 predicted proteins | sample 2165561 | NCBI WGS metagenome assembly RRZU01 (sample SAMN10456909, study PRJNA506462) | wastewater metagenome | isolation source: wastewater sludge | place: USA: Moscow, Idaho | reverse complement strand
TTTATTTTATAACAAACATAGGTGGAATTATTAAGAACTTTGAAGTTCTCTCTAAAGATTTTAAAACCTTAATAAACTATGCTTTTGGTGGATATGTTTTCTATGGCGGACTTATAGGCGGATTAATTGCAGGTATTTTATATGCAAAATATTATAAAATAAACGCTTTTAAACTTATCGATAGTTTCGCTCCATCCATTCCCCTTATTCACGCCTTTGGTAGAATTGGATGTTTTTTTGCAGGTTGCTGTTACGGTAGACCTTCGGAAAAATTCGGCGTATTTTTCAACAGTCCTCAAATAGCTCCTACAGATATTAAACTTTTTCCTATTCAACTAGTTGAAAGTGGCATAAATTTTATAGTCTTTTTGTTTTTATTTATTTATTCATATAGGAAGCCACCTTTAGGTAGATTAGCTGGGCTATATTTATCTATCTACGCTATAGAAAGGTTTATTCTAGAATTTTTCCGTTATGATTATATCAGAGGAAGTTTACTAGGTATAACCACTTCTCAATGGATAAGTATTTTAATGTTACCAGTTGGAATATATCTAATTTTATCTGTAAATAAAAAATCAACTGAAAATTAAATAAAAAACCTTCTTAATATAATTTTAAGAAGGTTTTTTATTTTTAAATTTCAAAAATATATTGACAACTAAATTTAAATTATGTATAATGTATATAATGTATATATACAATTTGAGGTGAACTATGGATATTATAATAAGCAACTCCTCCGGAGAACCTATTTATCAACAAATTTATTACCAAATAAAATTGCTAATAATGAATGGCACACTTAAAGAAGGTGATGCATTACCTTCTATGAGAACACTGGCAATGCAACTGCGAATTAGCGTTATTACAACCAAAAGAGCATATGACGACTTAGAAAGAGACGGATTTATAGAATCATATACGGGTAAAGGAAGCTTTGTAAAAGCACAAAATTCCGAACTTATACATGAGGAAAATTTACGTCAAATAGAAACCTTTCTTTTAGGGGCATGTGATCGAGCAAAAATGTGTGATATAAGTATTACAGAATTAAAAGAAATACTAGAAATAGTATATAGAGGTGAGGAAAATGAATGATTATACCAACGCAATTGAAATAAGTAATTTAACTAAAAAATTTGATGGATTTACTTTAAACAGCCTAAATATGTCTGTTCCAAAAGGAAGCATCATGGGTTTCATTGGACAAAATGGTTCTGGCAAAACTACTACAATAAAACTGCTATTAAACATATTGCACCGTAATTCAGGCAATATAAAAATATTTGGAATGGATAATACGTTAAACGAAAAAGAAATTAAAGAGAACATTTCTGTTGTTTTTGACGAATTACCATTTCATGATGAATTAAATCCAACACAAATCAATACAATACTCCGTAACATCTATAAAGAATGGAATAGTGAAACCTATAAATCATATCTTGATAGATTTTCTTTGCCACAAAAAAAGAAATTAGGCAAGTTTTCTAAAGGGATGAAAATGAAACTTCAAATAGCTACTGCTCTTTCTCATAACGCAAAACTTCTTATTATGGATGAAGCCACTACAGGACTTGATCCAGTTGTGAGAAGCGAAATACTTGATATTTTTCTGGAATTTTTACAAGAAGAAGATCATACTATTTTTATGTCATCACATATAACTTCTGATTTAGAAAAAATAGCTGACAGCATAACTTTTATAGATAAGGGTGAGCTACTTATTTCAGGGTATAAAGATGATATTTTAGAAAATCATGGTGTTATGAAGTGTAGCAAAAACGATTATAAAAATATAGATATCGAAGATGTTGTAAGTGTTAGAACAAACGAATTTAATATAGATGTCATGGTTAAAGACAAGGCCTTATGTAGAAAAAAATATTCAGGTCTTATTATGGATAATACCACGCTTGAAGAAATAATGCTTTTCTATATCAAGAACAAAAAAAGGAGTTTTGAAAATGAAAGGATTAATATATAAAGATTTTTGCCTGTCTAGGAAAAAACTTTTTTTAGCAACTATTTTATACTTTTATGGTATGATAATCGGAATACTGTTTAGACTAAGTATGATTTATGGAAACCTATCCTTACTAATAAATGATAAAATCGCTTTTTCTATGCTTGATATGTTTATATATTACGGCTCCATATATTCCCCTTTGCTGTTTTTGTTTTCTGTAAATACGGAGTTTAATCACTGTATTTTTCACGACTACAAAGTTAAATGGAACATATTTTCAACTTCTTTACCTATTAAAAAAAGTGATATTATCATTTCAAGATACCTAATCATAATTATAAACACTCTTATTATATTTATTTTTTCAACAATAAATGCAGTTATAATCAGTCATTTGAGCAATAGAAATTTCAGTTTAGATATAATAAAAAATTTCTTAATCATTTCTATTTTCTTTTTTTTAGTAAATGTATTATATATGATTTTAGCATATAAGTATAGACAAAGAAACATTGTTGAGTTTATATTTGTTGTATCATTCTTTGTTTTTACCGGTACATTTCTTATCTTTCAAAACAATTACAAATACAACCCTAAATTTATAAATGAACGGTTTTCTGAAATAAGAGATGCCATTCTTCCGTTTTCTATATTTATTTTATTATTTATATCATTTTTGGGTTATATTATTTCTTTAAACATATTAAAAAGAGGTGAAAACTAATGATTGGACTTCTTTATAAAGAGATATTGTTACAAAGAACGAATATTTTTGCTCTTTTTAGCATAATAGTTTTTTTCTTATCATTTATTTTTATTTGGACTAAAATCAACTCAGAAGTATATTTTTTTATGTTTATTATACTTTATTCTGTAATTTTTTTGATGATTCGAGCTGTTCAACAAAACATATTTATCCCAGATGAAAGAAAACTTTGGGCCTTTTATATTATTTCTAGTCCACAAAATCACAAAGGACAAGTCCTCTCAAAATATTACTTTTCATTGATTATGTCCCTAACATCAGTTATATGCTTATATATATGTGATTTAATATGCTCCATTATCTTAAAAGAGACAGTAAACAACACGCCTATTATAATCGCTTTATTTGGCATAAATATATTTTTTAACGCTGTTGAATATCCCTTTATTATACGTTTCGGAGTTAAATATGGAAATATTTTTAAGAGTATTTTTTTAGTATTTTTATCTTCTCTTTTTGTGATTTATTTGCTTTTTTGTAATTTACCTAATTTGAATCTTGAACCTTTTTTCAACCAAACAACTGAATATGAATTTGCAGATAATATATTTGATAAACTAGATTTTTACAATTATTTTTCTGTTTTTATTTCGTTACTCTTATATTTTGTTTCTTATAAATTATCCTGTATATTATACAAAAATGGGATAGACCAATATGAAAAATAAAAAAATCAACTGAAAATTTTTAATAAAATTTTCAGTTGATTTTTTTATTTTACTACTTTACACACTAATTTTTCATTTGTATTTACACTTGATATATCTCCTGCTTTTTGTAAAGCGATTTTTGCAGTTATTGGACCTATCAACGAATAAATAAATGTCGAACACAATATTACTACTCTTATTTTTGATTCATATTGAGGAACTATATTTCCTGCAACCACTACTAATCCTAAAGCAACTCCAGCCTGTGGCATTAATGTCGGGCCAAGATATTTGCATATTTTATCATCTTGATTAGTTAATTTACAACCCATCCATGCACCAAACCATTTACCTATAACTCTAAATACTACATACAATATTCCGATTAATCCAATAGCAGGTAAAGCTTTTATTTCAAATCCCGCTCCTGAAATAACGAAAAACATCATAAATATTGGTGCAGTAAACCCTTCCGAAACCTTCATTATTTTCCCTATTTCAAAATAAATATTCGCTAAAAAAGCACCTAATGACATACAGGCTAACAAAGGTGAACCATGACTTATTTCTGCAATCCAGTATGAAAATAATATGCAGGAAATAGTTATGGATAGAACATTTGAAGGCTTTTTAAATCTTTTAAACAATATTTTCATAACTAAAGAAAAAACAAAACCTATTATCACAGAAATCAAAATTTCATATATGGGTTTTAAAAGCGAAAGAATTAAGTTCGAATTATTTCCAACTGTTAAATTAACAATAGTTACTGCAAATCCAAAACCAATTAAAGCTACTGCGTCATCTATGGCTATAACACTCATAAGCAACGATGTCAATTTTCCTTTAGCTTTATATTGGTTTATAACCATTATTGTTTGTGCTGGAGCTGTTGCCGCAGCAATTGCACCTAAAAGCAATGACAATTTCATATCAAACCCAACCAATATTAATATACCTGTTACCAAAATTACAGCAATAATAGCTTCAAATATTGCAATTATTATCGGTGCTTTTCCTACTTTTTTAAAGTAATCTAAACTAAACTCACTTCCTATAGAAAAAGCAATAAAAGCAAGTGCTATATCTGATATTACAGCAAAACCATCTAGCATGTCGGATGGAATTATGTTTAGAAAAGAAGGTCCTAAAAGCAACCCTGCTATTAAATAGCCTGTTACATTTGGCGACTTCAGTTTCTTTGCAATTCTTCCAAATATAATTCCAACCATCAACATTACCGCAATTTCAAGTAAAATTTTGTTTTCCAATTTAAATTATCCCCTTTACATAATCAACAGGTACACTAAAAACAACGCCTGTATCCTTAGTGCACAAATCACCTATTACATTTTCGATTGATTTTACAGCTATGTCCAACATATTATCCTCAATTACTGTAAAAACGATATTGTTTTTTTCACGTTCTGGATTCAAAAAAGAACGCAACGAACTCAAAAAAGAAAGTTCATCTTCATCATATTTAGCATTAAGTAATTGTGCCATTCCCATGCTGTCAATAATAGTTGCACCTTTTATATTGTTTTTTACAAACTCAGATAAAATTTCATCCAATTTTTCTGTTTTATTTAAAACTAAAAATAAAAGTTTCATATTATATATTTTCCCCCCTTTCTTTAATTTTCAGTCAATTGATAACCATAAAAAATACTATTAGATATTTTTTACACAAAAGACTTTTTTTAGATTAGTATTAAATCTAAGATTTTATACTTCTTATATAATTATATCACTATTACGTAAATAAATCAAACGTACCTATCTTTGTTTTTTAATTATACGTTACTATTTAGCCATATGTATTAAGAGAGCTGTATTTTACCGAAGGTCCAAGGCACTTAGAAAGCTCTGACGAATCCACAGAGTCGAAACTCCTATAAATAGTAAATTTAATCTGCATATTTTAAGACTGTTTTTAAATATTTTTTGCATATTTTTAAGCTATTTTTAAAAGAAAAATGCATATTTTTATTTTGGGAATAAAAATAAAACAAACCGCCTAGAAATAAATCTAAGGCGGTTTGTTTTATAGGAATATGTGAATAATTTCTCAAATTACTATAGCGGTATAAAAACGTTATCATTCATCTGTTAAAGGTAATTTTACGGTTTCTAAAAGGTTTCGACTCTGCGGAGTAGACCGGGCTTTCCGGTAGACCTGGACCTTCGGTAAAATATCTCCGCCTTACACATATAGCTGAACAGTAACATTCAATCAAGTATTTTAGAATATTAGTAGTATTAACCTCTATTTTATCTCTGCAACATATAATGATATTTTATTTTGCAATAACTCTGCTGTTCTCTCTGCTGAATTACCTAAATCAAAATAATTCAAAAGTTCCTCTTCAAATATTTTATTTAACTTCATATCTTCACGATAAACATTATTTATAGAAGAAATAAACTCTAATGAATCATCTATTTCATTTTGGCTTAATTGACCGAAATAATTACCGTTAATATATTTGCTTGCATATTCTACTGTTTTCCCATTTTCATCAACAAAAACATTAATTTGATTTTGGGTTTCTATTCTACTAAAAAGAGAATTTTTAATTATAGGGAAAGTATCTAACTTTGTATTTTGATACTTTTCTGATAAAAAATGCTTTATAAATTCCCATGAGGCATCCTTATTTTTAGATTTTTGAAATATTGATATTTCAAAACCAGGGCAGATCACAGAACTACCTTCCCCTTCCACAGAAGGAACTCCAACTAAACTAAATTCATCTTCAAAATCCACCTCAAGCTCTTTCATGAAAAATAAATTCTGTATGTCTTTTCTCTTCATTATTATTTTATCGTTTTTGTAACCCTCTATATACTCAGCATTTTTATATTTCACATCATCATTTTCATCAAATTTATAATTTTTGAATAACTCCAACAATTTTACAAAACTTTCATTTTCAAAATAGCATTCACCTTTTTCAAAATCAATATATTCATTTATATTAAAGTATATAAATTCCTTAAATAATTGCATTCTATCTAATGAAACCATAAATTGTGCATCTGAACCTTGAGAACTCATAATATCATTTAAATTATTGATCGTCCAAATCGAAGAATTATTAACAAACTTTGATTTAACTGCATATGTTTTAACGCCAAATCCAGTAGGCATTGAATATAGAGATCCATTTTTAAACTCAAAAGCTTTTAAAACTCCTTCAAAAAAGTCTTCCCTATTTAAGTCTTTATCTTTGTCTATAAAAGTATAAATATCTTCAAACATATTTTTTGAACAGAAATTTTGAAACGGTATATCATTATTAATAAACATCATATCCGGAATGTTTCCAGATACATAATCTTTATATAAATTAGTTGCATAATCTTCTACTGGATATTCTTTCAACACAACATTATACGAATTATTCGCTTTATTGAAATCATTTATAATTTTATTAATTTCTAAATCCACATTACTTACAGCTAGAACTATTTCCTCTTTATCTTTAACTGCATTTTCACTTCTATTCAAAATACATATGGTTGGCTTTTCATCTTCTAAATACATTATCAGAATAGTTTTATCATCAATAAAACTAAAGTCATAAATGCTTGTATTTAAATAATTTTGAGCTAAATCTAAAATAATTTCATCATCTTTATTAACACCATATATCTTATTATTCTTCTTTTTTATAAACTTATAATCTCCATATCCATTAAAAATTTCTTCATCATTTAGTTCCTCTTGTTTTTGAATTATGCTTTTTTCTACATCAATATCTCCCATATAGAGTTTATATTGTCCAACAGTATTTTCAGAAAAGATAACACTAATATGGTTTTCATTTGAAATAATAAATTTATCAATCGACATATCTTCAGGTATATTTATAATACTTTTAAATTTAAAATTTTCATCATAAACATAAATTTTTTCTTCTATTACTATGTATTTATAACTATTTTTATCTATATACATTTTTGCATCAAATTGCCCAAAATTTGATGCATATGTAGAAACTAGACTTTGAATATTTTCATCATCTAACAAGTTGGAATTGATCAGATTCCCATTTATATCGTATTCGTCAATTGACATGCTTGGTTTTATATTTTGAAAAAATTCATCCATATCAGGATTTTCATTTTCTATAGAAACATCTTGTACTCCTGAATAATTTAGTTTATACGATAAAGTTAAAATATTATCACCATAATTACAAGTACTTAAAACATTATCTTCTAGTATATTTTTACTTAAAATAACTTCTGTTTTAAAATTATTTAAATCCACTTTATAAATTTTATTTTCTATATCTATATTTTCTAAAATAAACAAATTATTATTTATTTTAAAGTTAGATTTGATTTCACCAGAAATATCACTTAGTTCAAACTCATTATTTGAATAACTAATAGCTTGAATTGTATTTTCATCTTTTGAATTATTTTCTATATTGTTTTTCTCCTCTGCACATGAGGAAAATGTTATTAAAGCAATCATCAACAACAAACAAACTTTTCTTATTTTTTTCATATTATTTTTTCACCCTTTATAGTTTGTTAAAATTAATATTTTTGTAACGTTACTATAATATTTTACTATATTTCTTTTTTTGTCAATAGCATTTTGTTAAATTATTATTTTTCATATAATTATACCAAATTTAATCTTGACTGTCAATTCGTTTGTTGTTATTTTTTTAACCAATTAACGTTATAAAAATAAAGCCATTATACTATTGCATTTAGTTTTTTCAAACTTAATTCAAGTACAATGACTCTATTTAAAAAAATTGTAATTCTAATAAACAACCATATCTACAAAACTATCATATTTTACTGGAAACTTATCAATCAACTCAAAGGTTTTGCTATCTATAACTACTATATATCCATTCTCACTTTTTTCAGTTCTTTCATGAATATACAATCTATTATTATATTCATCACAGTAAAGTAATTCGTGTGGCGAGTTACTATCCAAAAAATTAGGTTCAAATGGTTCAAACGTAGGGTTCTCCTTATCAAGATGTATAAAGCCCAAAATATACTTTTTAAGATCAAAATTATATATTTCATGAAACGCTGTTTTTTCATCTAACATAAGGGATGAATCAGAATCATAATATGTATAATAACTTTCAAAATTACTTCCAGTATAATTATCAAAAATTCTAAATGATTTATATGTTAAATCTTCATTCAAAACATACAGATTCCCAAATTCTCCAATGATATATGTTTGTTTATTACTTAAATATGCAGTATACATTCTTTCATTTAAATTACCAAAATTCATGTAACTTATTTTTGATTTTTCTTCATCTACAATCGCAACATAAGATTTAACTTCTTCATAACTTTTTGAAGACAATACTGTAAAAATAATTTTATTGTCTATGTTTATTAATGACGACCACGTTGGAACATGATTATATTCAGTTTCTATACTATATTTTTTATCATAATTTGAAATAGACGTAATGAAACTCTCCTCTTCTTCATCATATCTTTGATCTCCCGTTATATGTGAAGCTATAGTATTAAAAACAACATTTTCACCATAATGCATTATATGATTAACACCCACATCTAAGTTGAAATATGGTATATCTACCTTAGCAAATTTCCTATTTCTTATATCATATGTATAATAAAAATTATCTAAAACTGGTTCCCCAAAAAAAGATACATATAACAAATTTTTATTATTAGGTTTTTGAAAAAAAATCGCTCTATTGAAATTATTATCTACAATATCATATTTTGCAATTTGTTTTCCTTGAGGTGATATTTCTCTTACAACAGTTATATCTTGTGAGTATCTAGAATCTTTAGGGTAAATAACCAAATACGAATCTTTATGTTTCTTTTTTATTTCATTAAAACTTTCTATTCCATATAGTACTTTGCTCGTTTCTTTTTTATCACCGCTATTTTTGTTAACAAAAATAGCGGTGATAACTATAAATAAAAATGCAAAGACAAAAACCAACCAACTTTTTCTTATTTTATGCATAAGTCGGATCCGTTTTATCCCAATTTTTGTACGTCCAGGTGTTAGCATCTACAGCTATATCATTAGGTGTAATGATTAAATATCCACCTATATTCAAATAATTTTTTAGTGGTCTCAAATTATACCCAGCCGTATCCCACATTTTACAAGTTAATTTTGAGCAATACCATTTATCCTCATTATCAAGTGTGGTTTTTAAAGAATATGTCTCTCCAACCTGATTTAACCCATATTTAACTGCTGCTTTCCTTTCACTTTCGCTGGCATCTTTCCCTAAGACAGATGCTATTTTATATTGCTTTACTCCAGAGGCTTCTTTCCATAATTTATCCACACTCCAATGAAATACCTTTGCACCATTGCTTGATGTTGTTGCGGCTTCTATAACATATTTATCTGTTGTTGATAATATAGCTGTATGCCCTGTTAGCGATTTTTCTGCATTCCCATTGTTACAAAAAGGTCCATAATACAAAACATCTCCATATCTCCAAGTACCACTTTTAGCAACAGCTGTTTTTGCATAATTTAATGAATTGTATTGATTATCTATACTGGATTTTAATTCTATTATCTTATCAATATATTGCTGATTATTTTTATTTTTTTTATCTAAAGTTTCCATATAAATTTCTATATTTTTATGTACATTAATACTAACTGTTTTCATTTCAGAGCTCAAATATTTTTTACCTGCAACCTTATTTAAAGATGTATAAAAATCATAAATAGAAGTTTTTGAAAAAACCTCTTTTGAACTTATAGAAGAAGTCGAAGACGTTATATATGAACTAACATCTTTATCAGTCGATAATGCAAAACTTTTATAACCATTATTTTGACCAATAAAGTTCAAACATATAGAAAGTGATATTATTATTTTTAAGAAATTTTTCATTGAAAATATACTCCTTTTTAAATATAGTATAAGTAACGTTACTATAATATTTTACTATATTTCTTTTTTTTGTCAATAGTATTTTGTTAAATTATTATTTTTCATATAATTATACCAAATTTGATCTTGACTGTCAATTCGTTTTCTGTTGTTTTTTAACAAATTTATTAGTTGATTTTTTAATTGCCATTGATTTTACTATATTTAAATAGTATAATATATTTATCAACAAATAAAGGAGTAAAAACATGGCAGAAATAAAATATGAAATAACCGAAAATATTGGAATAATCTCAACATCACCAAAAGGATGGAACAAAGAATTAAACTTGGTTTCATGGAATGATCGTGAAGCAAAATATGATATTCGTGAATGGGATCCAGAACACGAAAAAATGGGTAAAGGTTTGACTTTTAGCAAAGACGAAATAATTCAATTAAAAGAACTTATAAATAATCTTGACTTATAAAAATATTTGTAAACCAAAAACAAGAATTCTAATTTAGTTTAATTAGAATTCTTGTTTTTTATTTATTCGAAATATTATTTTATGCATTTATAATATTATGTGTTGCCTCATAAATTCTTTTTGCTATATATGGATTATTCATTGTATATAAGTGTATACCATCTACCCCTTGGGAAACTAAATCAACTATTTGATCTACCGCATATGCAATACCTGCATCACGCATAGCCAAGGCATTGTGTTCATATTTCTCCATCATTTTAATGAATTTCTTTGGTAGTTGAACTCCGCATAATGTAGCCATTTTTTCTATTTGCTTTTTATTGGTTACTGGCATAATTCCAGCTTCAACAGGAACATTTATTCCTGTTTTTTTTATTTTATCTTGAAAATTATAAAAATAGTTATTATCAAAAAACAGCTGGGTTACTAAGTGTTCTGCACCTGCGTCAACTTTTATTTTAAGATTTTCTATATCCTTATCTAAGTCCTTGTTTTCTGTATGCCCTTCTGGGTAACAAGCACCTATTATATTAAAATTGCCATTCGCCTTTATAAATGTTATAAGGTCGCTTGCATGTTTAAAATCATCCTTAGGTGTTATTTCTGGATTTATATCACCTCTAAGTGCAAGAATGTTTTCTATACCATTTTCCTTGAACTTTTCTAAATTTAAAAGTACTTCTTCTTTAGAAAGATTTATAGATGGTAAATGTGCTACACTTTCTACACCGTACTTATGTTTTATTGCAGATGCAATTTCAATAGTTGTATTACAGTTTTCGCTACCACCTGCACCGTATGTAACACTTATAAAATCAGGTTTTAAATCCTTTAACTCTTCAAGTGTCGAATAAATTGTGTCAACAGAAGACGTTCTTTTTGGTGGGAAAATCTCAAAAGACAGCACTTTTTTATTTTTAAATAATTCAGTTGTTTTCATAATATATCTCCTTAAAGTTTCTATATGAGATTATACCATAATAAAGACTTAAAATCAATCATTTTTAAAAACCACCAATTTATTCAAGTCAAGTTTATAAACTCTTTTACCCTTTTTACTTGTAAAATATGTACTTAAACAACATTTTTCGTTGTAAAAAGTGTGTTATTAAATCGTTTTTTCGTTGTAATTTATGTTTTATAATGATATAATATAAATAGAAATAAGTTACTATTCAACTTCTAATGGTAAAGGTTACGGTTTTGCAAGGGTTTCTACTCTTCGTAGTCGACTGGGCTTTCCAGTCATCCTGGACCTTCGGGATGAACATTCAAGTCTTATCATATGGATGAATAGTAACAGAAATAAAAAAAGGAGCGACTATAATATGTATAGATATGCAATAGAAC
>RRZU011777178.1_pt1 | contig 12116 bp, 9 predicted proteins | sample 2165561 | NCBI WGS metagenome assembly RRZU01 (sample SAMN10456909, study PRJNA506462) | wastewater metagenome | isolation source: wastewater sludge | place: USA: Moscow, Idaho | reverse complement strand
GAACCTGATACTAAAGTGGAAAATCAAAAAAGGATATCAATTGTAAGTGGTATCCATGGTGATGAACTTGAAGGACAACTTGCTATCTATCTCCTTGCAAAATGGTTAAATGAAAATGGAGATAAGTTAAGAGGTGTCGCTGACATCTATCCAGCTGTAAATGCACTTGGAGTAGATACAATTACAAGAGGTTTTCCTATCTATGAAGTGGATCTCAATCGTGCTTTTCCAGGTGGGAAAAATGATTTTTTACCAGGGCAAATTGTTCATGCTTTGACAAAAGATATACAAGGGAGTGATATCGCTATTGATATCCATTCAAGTAATATTTTTCTTCGCGAAATCCCACAAATTCGTATCAATAAAGAATTTAGTCCATCAACACTTCCACTCGCAAAAGAGTTGAATTGTGATTTTATCTGGATTCATGATGCAGTTACAGTTCTTGAAGCGACTTTTTCTCATACTTTGAACTCTTTAGGGACAAAAACTTTAGTTGTTGAGATGGGTGTTGGGATGCGACTTACAAATAGATATGGTGCTCAACTTCTAGCTGGGATGCTTAATCTTATGAAAAAAGAGGGAATTATTGAGACTGATGAGGAGTTTGAATCGAGAATTCCTTTTACTTCTGAATCTGGAGAAGTTTATTATATGAATGCACCTAAAAGTGGATTGTTTGTTCAGTTTTTAGACCATTGTGCAGTTGTAAAAAAAGATGACAAAATTGGAGATATCGTTAGTCCACTTACAGGAGAGGTTCTGGCTGAACTCAAAGCTCCAAATGATGGAATATTATTTACTTTACGAGAATATCCTGTAGTCTATGAAGGTTCTTTGATAGCTAGAATTTTTGGAGAAAGTAAGTGAAAAAGATAGAAATATTAAGGATTGAGTCACTTAGTCGTGCACCTTTAGTTATTGAAGGATATTTATTTGAAGGAAGTGATCCAAAAGCTCCTTCGTTAGCAATAGTTGGAGCGATGGATGGAGATGCTATTTTACCACTGTTTTGTGCTTCTCAAATGGTCGATTTTTTAAAAAATACCATTGACAAAAAAGAGATAAAAGGAAATATTTTAGTTATTCCATCAATTAATCATTATGCTTTAAATATTAATGAAAGATTTTGGCCGTTGGATAAAACGGATTTAAATATGATGTTCCCGGGATACAGTGAAGGGGAAACAACGCAAAGAATAGCCGCAAAGGTTTTTGAAGCGATTAGTGGATATACCTATGGAATAAATCTTGAAAGGAGAAGAGATCCTTCTAATTGTATACCTTATATAAAACTTTTTAAAAGCGGGTATGAAGATCTAAAGGGAGCTAAAAAATTTGGCTTTAAAATCATCCATCATAGTGAACTCCGTTCAATTGATACTGTGACTTTGCAATATAATTGGCAACTTTGGGGTACAAAAGCTTATTCTATCGTATGTCCTATCGCTAATTTAGTTGATGCAAATATATCAAATCAAATTCATCAAGCAATGGTAAGATTTATGGATAAATCTGGTGTTATTGAACATAAAATTTTTAATGCCTATGAATCAAATGTTGTCACAAAATTAAATTTGAGAATAATTAAAGCAAAAAAAAGTGGTATTTTTATTCCAAAAGAGACAGTTGGAAACTATGTAGTGAAGGGTCAAACGATAGGAGTTATTATCCATTCTTTAAGAGGTGATGTGATACATGAGATAGTAGCATCTTGTGATGGAATGATAACTTGTTGTTTCAGTAATTCACTTATTTTAGAAAATGCAGTTGCTTTTAGACTCGCTAAAGTGAAGTAAAAGAAGTTACTAAAAAATTACTTTTTAAAGGATATCATTTAAGCTATATTAGTTATCATTATGCAATTTTTTATATAAGGAAAAATGATGTTTTTTGGAAATACTAAAGCAAAAGATGAAGAGATTGAGCAATTAAAAAAGCAAATCACAATTCTAAGAAGTGAAGCAGAAGAAAAAGAGAAAGTAATATCAAGGTTACAGAGTGAATTACTTGTTGTAAATAAAAACGAGTTAGAAGTAATTTCACTTGAAAACAAAAGATTAAAAGAGATAGCAACTTTTTCTCAAGAAGAGGGCTTGATCGCTTTTAAGGCGGATGGTACAGTTTTCTTTATTAATAATCGAGCGAAAGAAAATATCGACTCAAGTAATACGTCTAGTGTTTTTAAAGCTGTAACAAATGGCGAGAATAAAGTCATTCTTCAAGATTGTGAAGCCTCAATAGCTACAAAAAAAGTAGATGATATTTATATTGTTTCATTACGAAAAACATCCATCCATGATAATAAAGATGATGGACTTCTTTCAAAACACAATCACAATATCAATCATGCCCTAACTGACACGCAAAATGTGTATCTTGCTCTCTTAGATGAATTACAAAGTATGATGAAAGAATCTAAAGCAACTGCAAAAGGTTCAAATGAGGGGCTTAATCTTACTCAAGATATTGTTCATGATACAACAAATCTTTATCAACAAATAGAAACGGAAGAGGAGATAGTAAACTCTTTAGTGAAAAAAAGTAGTGATATTTCAGAAGCTATCACTGTGATTGACCAAATAGCATTTCAAACAAATATCCTATCTTTAAATGCAGCAGTGGAAGCAGCAACTGCAGGTGAAGCTGGAAAAGGGTTTGCCGTTGTCGCACAAGAAGTGAGAAATCTAGCAACAAGAAGTGCAGATGCAGCAAAAACTATTAAAACAGTTGTAGAAGCTATACAAGCTGAAACAGCAAGGATGAAAAAAAGTTCAGATGTAGTCTCAGATGTAGTTAATCAAACTAAGAAAAGAGTTGATGTTCTGATAACTTTAATGAATCAATTCCAAAAAAACTCTTCAAGATCTGTGTATGAAGTAGAAAGTATTAGCAATAGAATCTTTATAAATTTAGCGAAATTAGACCATGTTATTTATAAAAATAATTTGTATCAATTGATTTTTGGTGATGATAACCAATTCCATGGGGTTGACCATCATAATTGTCGACTTGGAAAATGGTATGATACGGGGCTTGGAAAAGAACAATTTAGCCATGTGAAGTCATTTAAGGGATTAGAACCATTCCATAAAATTGTTCATGATGAAGCAAATGCTTTAGCCCACGAGTGTGCAGGAAATCAAGTGGTGTGTACAAAACAGATTATAGAAGAAAAAATAGAAAAAATAGAAAATAGTAGTCGAGGTGTTTTTGAATATTTAGATAGAATTTTAGAAGAGAAAAATATTGATGTAATGAAAGTTGCAGCAAAAGATTTATTTGAAAACAAAGAGGGAGGAAAAAATGCAAAATAACCAATACACAGTAGCTGTTATTGATGATGAAACAGAAGTTTTAAGCATGATTGATAGGTTTTTAGGAAGAAGTAACAGATATAAAGTACAAACTTTTTCAAATCCAGTTACTGCTCTAACTCATATTGATAATAACTTTGATGTCATTTTACTTGATATTATGATGCCTCAAATGAATGGTTTGGATGTTTTAGAAAAAATAATGACTAAAAATCCAAATCAAAAAGTGATTATGATGACAGCATTTTCTACACTTGATAAAGTACTTAAGTCTCATAAATACGGTGCTACACATTATCTTATGAAGCCTTTTGACTCTTTAGAAGCACTTGAGAGAAAAATATCAGAAGTATTAAAAGCTTAATGACTATCAACAAAAAGTGGACATACTTTTTAGTTTTTAGTTTTTTCTGTGTAATTATTTTATTTTTAATGTATAAAAATAAAGAACATAGAATTGAAGAGTTTCAAGAAGCAGAATTGGAACATTTTGAGTTAAATATTGCTCAAGAGTATGAGGCTTCCAAAAAACTTATGAAATTACTTCTTCCTTTTATCTCAAAGAGGGATAATAATCAAACATTTGAATCTCTCATATCATTTCAATCCCAACTCGATAGAATGAAAGAATCTCCTACAAATCAAATCTTTTTTATTATTGGGAAAAAAATAGTAAAAAAAGAAAAATCCAAAGAAAATTATATTGAACTTGTTAATCTTAATGATTTTTTGATTTCTGATTTGGTTGTTCATAAAAATAAAAAGATTTGGGATGTTTTTAATCAACTATCTCTGAAAGATGCTGAAATCATCAATCAAAATTTGGCTAAAAATAAAAGTTTTAATATTGCAATTGTTCATAATTTTCAATATAGATTATTGCAATTTGTCCCGCAGAAGCTTTTTGGTAATGATAAAATAAATGGATATTATGTTTATTATGATAATGCCGAGTATTTGGATGAGATGAATAAAGATTTTAAGATTGCTATGTTGGGTGTATATCTTATTTTGGTTGTGATATTTTATTTTTTATATTATCAATCGAAAACTAAAGATGTTTTAAATAAGAAAAATAGAGAGTTAGAAGAGAGTTGGAAAATCGTTGATAAGTATGTTATCTTCTCAATAACAGATACAGATGGGATTATAACTGAGGTAAGTTCTGCTTTTTGTGATATTAGTGGATTTAGCAAAGAGGAAATTATTGGTAATACCCATCGAATAGTAAGACATCCTGATACAACAAATGAATATTTTGAACAACTTTGGAGTGCTCTTATTGCCGATAAGATATGGATTGGTTTCGTAAAAAATAGAAAGAAAAATGGTGATAAATATTGGATTAAAACATTTATTGAACCTTTATTTGATAAAAATGGGATAAAAATAGGGTATAAAAATATTGCCATTGATATAAGTGATTCAAAAGCTTTAGAAAAAGCAAATAAAACTCTAAAAAAGAAGATAAAAAGGGCTGTTAAACTCAATATAAGACAATATAAAAAGCGACAAGAAGAGCAACTTCAGAATATTAAATTAAGTTCAATAGGGGCTTTATCAGCAGGTATCACACATGAGATAAATACTCCTCTTACCTACATAAAAGGTAATTTTGAGATGATGAAATATGATATTATGGATTTGGAAAATAATGATACTTTAAAAGAGAATCTTTTGTCAAATCATAAAAGAATTACTGATGGAATTTTACGAATTTCAAATATTATAGAAGCTATGAGAGAGATAGCTTCTAGTAGCAAAGAGGATATAAAAGTTGAAACAAATGTATATCGTTCTTTGATAACTGCTTTAACTATGGTACATAATAAGTCAAAACAGATTTCAAAAATTTATCTTGATGGTAGTTTATTTGATATTAGTATGTGTGACTCTATTGGTAGTGATTCTACAATTTTTGTGAATAAACAAAGAATTGAACAAGTGTGGATAGTGATTATTAATAATGCACTTGATGAGCTTGTTAAAATTGAAGAGTATGAAGAGAGACGATTATCCATTACTATAGAAGAGAGTAAAGATAAAATTATGATCTATTTTAAAGATAATGCAGGGGGAATTGATGAAAAAATTCTCGGAAATCTTTTTGACCCGTTTGTAAGTACAAAAGAATCTGGTGGAATGGGGATTGGCTTGAATATAGCTAAAAAGATTATTGATAGTAATGATGGGAAAATTGAAGCTTATAATAAAAATAATGGAGCTGTTTTTAAAATCACTTTTCAAAAAAGTAGCTAATTTTTTGTAAAGAAACAAATAAGCTGAAAAAAATCAGCTTATGAGATTTTTGGATATATTGTTAAAAAAATCCCACTTTATGCTCTTTATCAAACATATTTTTTTTCTCTTTTTCAATTTGCTCAATAAAATCTTCAGTACTAAAAATTGGTTCATCGCTCACTGCGATTTTATAAGCTGTATTTTTGATAATCATCTCTATTTGTCCACCAGTAAGCTCAAAAGTAGATAGTTTTTCAGTATCTATTGGGATTTTGACTGGTAAAGTGATAGGGAGCATACTTTCCCAAAGTTTTTTTCTTTGTTCATTTGTTGGTTTGGTAAATTCGATTTTGTAGTTAAATCTTCTACTAAAAGCTTTATCAATACTATCAAGTAAGTTTGTCGTAGCTATCAGTATCCCATCAAATCTTTCAATTTGCTCCAAAAAAATATTTTGCATTTGGTTGTGCATCTTTTCACTTCCACTTGAGTTTCCTGTCACTCGATTACTCAAAAATTGGTCCGCTTCATTAAGGAGTAGGATTGGTTCAGATTTTGTTTTGATGCAAAGTTCTTTATAGCTATCAAAGATTTTTCGTACATTTTTTTCACTCTCCCCAACATACATCGAGAGAATTTTACTACAGTCAAAACTCAAAATTTGTTTTTTCATAGATTTTGCGATAGCAAGTGCTGTGATAGTTTTTCCAGTTCCAGCTGCTCCATAAAAAATAATTCGTGCATCAATCCCTTTTCGTTTATCTTTTATCCCCCAATCTTTCAAACGATTGACCACAGTTTTATCCATTTGTTTGAGGAGTGCTTTTAGAGTCTCTTCTGTTTTTGGATTTAAAACAACTTCATCAAGGTCTTTTTTTGGCTCGATGAGTTCAAAAATCTCTTGTTCCCCAATCAGCATATCAAGTTTAATTTTTTGTTTTCTTTTATCTTTTTTATTTGGATGAGATATCTTGTATAAAATTTGCTCAGGGATAAAAAAGTTACGATTTATCCCACCAAAAGGGGTAAGCATCTCATCATAATCTATCAAACCTTTTGAGATAAGATTTCCACTCTCTTCAAGTAAACTTCTATGTTTTATCTTTTCATAGTCATCACTTGAAATAAGAGTGATAAGGGAAGTCATATCCCTTATTGACTCATCCCCACCGCTATATTCCTCTTTTAAAAGAGCTAAAAAGAGCATTTGCTCTTTTTCTTCAAGATTGTGTTCTTTAAAAAAGGTTTCTAACATTATCTCATGACTTGTCGCTGCGATTCTCTCTTTGATTCTATTTTCCAATAAAGTAAGTTTTGATTTGAGACGATTGATATTTGGTGAATTTTCATCAAAACTATTTTTGACAACATTGAGTTTTTGAGCTAAATCAATCTTAAAAAATTGGTCTTGAAGATATTCAAGATGGTCGTTGTACTCTTTTACTTCAGGTAAAACAAGGTCAAGTGAACCAACTTCTAAGAGTTTTAAAAATGCAGGACTTAAAGAGATAGAAGTGTTGAGAAGTTCAAGATTTGACATCTCGCTCACTTTTGTAGGCATCATACTATTTTGAACTATCCAACCAAGTTCTAAAAGGTTTTTGATAAGAAAGATTTTTTCAAGGTGTAAAAACTCCCCGACATTGTAAAAATCACCAAGTAAGTCAACTACCATTATGCTTGTCGCACCGCTTACATACTGTTTTGTAAGTGCTTGTAAAAGTTGTGCTTCATCTTTGTGGCATTTGAGTTGCACAAATATATCAAGTTGTTCTAAAGTATCAGATTTGATAAAATCTATCGTATTTTTCATATTGTTATTCATAATTTTTATATCCATATATTATCGATTAATCTTGTAGCACCAATTTTTACAGCTACTAAAATAATCGTATTTTTAAGTTCAATTTGGTTCAGTATAAAAAGTTCTCTTGAGACTATTTCGATATATTCAACATCAATCCCCTCTAAAGTTTCTATCATCGTTTTTTTAATTTCAGTTATATCGAGATTGCCAGCAACTATCAGTTTTGTTGCATTTTGGAGACTTCGTGAAATTTTGAGTGCTTCCTCTTTTTCGCTCTCACTTAAATATGCATTTCTACTACTCAAAGCTAATCCATTGTTATCTCTTATAAGTGGACAATCAATAACATTTATAGGTAAAAAAAGATTTTCAACCATCTGTTTTATCAGTATCACTTGTTGAGCATCTTTTCTTCCAAAATAAGCATTAGTTGGTCGAACTAGATTGAAAAGTTTTAGAACGATTTGAAGCACTCCATCAAAATGTGTTGGTCGTTTGAAACCATCCAAAACAAACCCTCTAATATTCGGAGCTTTGATAGTTACTTCATCTTTTTCATACATCATATCTATATTTGGCATAAAAAGGATATCAACCCCTGCAAGTTCACAAATCTTTTTATCTGCCTCATCTCTTTTTGGATATTTTGCGAAATCTTCACTAGCTAAAAACTGTGTTGGATTGACAAAGATAGAGACAATTACAAGCTCATTTTCCTCTCTTGCTTTTTTAATAAGGGAGATATGCCCCTCATGTAAAGCTCCCATAGTTGGGACGAAACCTATTGTTTGTGTTGTATTTTTTGTAATATTTTGTAGTTCTTTTTTATCTGTAATTATTTTCATAAAGCGGATTATAGCTTATGGTTTGTTAAATATTATGAATCGCTCTGGTATTTTTTCCAAAAACTACAAAAAAGTTACAAGCTATTTTTAAGCTTTTAAGAATAGTTTTAACTAAACAATCCTAAAATCCAATATTGACAAAGCAAAAAAATAAAAAATAAAGGATTTCCAAATGCAACAACATCGCACCAAAAAGTCGTCTCTCTCTCTCTCTCTCTCTCTCTTCTAAACAGCAAAAAATAATACTTTCACTAGCAACAGCTAGTTTACTCCTCACAGGTTGTGGTGGCGGAGGTGGTGAAACTGCACCAGATGCTCCAACACCAAGTTCAACACAAACAGGGATACTTATGGACTCACATGTTAGTGGGTTAAGGTATATATCAAAAGGTACAAATGGTGAATTAACTGAAGATGTTACAAATGAAGCTGGTGAATTTAAATATTATGAAGGGGGTACTGTAGAGTTTTTCGTGGGAAATATCTCACTTGGAAAAACTCAGCCATCTTCGATTACTTCAGCTATGGATTTAGCTGCAGATGATACTCAAAAATCAAATATAGTAAGACTTCTACAAACACTTGATAGCGATGGTGACCCATCAAATGGAATTGCTATCCCAAGTACAGTAGCTCAAAATGCTACAAACAATACATTAAATATTGATATAAAAAGCTCAAACTTTGAGTTACAGTTTAATTTGGTAAAAAGTACATTGCTTAAAGACACAGCTTTTGAAACTAGAAGTTTAGTTGCAGAAAATACTGCCTTAGAACATGCTACTGTATCAGATAAATTATCTAAAATATCAGAAATGCCACTTGGAAAAGCACTTGCAAATTCACTTACATACCAATCAAGTGCATATAATACTACAGCATTACAAGCATCACAGAAAAAAAGAGTCTATCTTTATATATGGGAAAAAATGCTACAGACTAAATTTAGTTTAGCAGAAGACCTTGCAAAGCTTAATTCAGTCGAATCAAAACATGATTTTGTTAAGAAATGGTTAGATTATACAGATACTGCATTGAGTTTGTATTCGCTTAGTGATGCTATTTATGGTATGTCAAAAAAAGCTGGAGCATCTACTATTAAGTATCAATTGACTGAGTTGTCAGCTATTGGTGTTGGAAGTTGTAGTGGTATGGTTAAATTATACAATGCTAATGGAGTGGAGATAGAAAGTGATTCAACACTTGGTTTTTGTAATGCAATGTTAGCTTTAACACCATTGACAGTTGATGATGGACTTGTGTCTGATTTTTTAACAAAAGCACTTCCAGAGTTAATGTATGCTAACCAATGGAATGTGGGACTAAAAGGAGCACTGTGGTCAAAACATATAAACTGGAATAAAGCAGATTATGCAAGTATAGCTCTTTCGGTAGCTAAAATTGGTACAGATTCATTTGGTGCAATAGCAGCAAGCTATACAAATGAAACAATGACAGATAAACTTATCGCTAGAATATGGCTTCAAGCTCATTTTGCATCTGGGTTTGATAAAGATTATCGAGCAAAACTTCTTACAGAAAATAGTGAACTAAAAACTTTTGCAACCCAAGATGATGAGATAGAGTATCTAGCTAGAAAATACGGTACAACTGGAGCAATTTGTGATATGTATAAATTCTTAAATCCACTTTTTGATACTAACAATTGTTCAATCAACTATGATATAGATAATGTCAAAGCTATGATTTCAGATTATTTAGCTAAAGCAAAAACAGAATATGCAAATATAGAATCAAAAGTGGGATATATATCTGATAAAAATGCAGTATTGGGAATACTTGATTTGACTTTCAGAGATACAACACCAGATACATTTACTTTTGTAGATAAACAAAATGTTGCCCTAAACACACTTATAGAATCAGCACCCATCACAGTATCTGGGATAAATACAGCTTCCCCAATCTCTATCACAAATGGTGAATACTCTATAAATGATGGCTCATGGACTAGTACCGATGGAAATGTAACTGATGGTCAAACTGTAAAAGTAAGACATACAAGCTCCAATAGTAACTCAACAGATACAAATTCAACTTTAACTATTGGTGGAGTTGTAAAAACTTTTAAAAGTACAACAAAAGCAGCAATAGTAGCAGTATCAAAATCACTTCTACGAACAGGGCAAACCACAAGTTATGCTACTTATGATGATGGATGGTATGCAAGTCAAGGGCTAGGGATAGCAAGAACTTTTACAAGAGATAGTACAAAAAATATAGTGACAGATAATGCCACAGGGTTAGTTTGGCAAGATGATACAACTCCAGCTACTATGACTTGGGTAACCGCAGGGACTTATTGTGAAAATCTTACTCTTGGAAGCTTCAACGATTGGCGATTGCCATCTATAGAAGAACTTGCCACTATCTCAAATAAAAGTACAGTAAATCCATCAAAATTTACAGAGTTTCAAAATATAGTTTCGGGCGATTATTGGTCTTCTACTACGGATGCTAGTTACTCAGACCTTGCATGGAATGTTGGTTTCAATGGTGGCTTCCGTTTGCCGAACTATAGAACGACTAGTGATTATGTCCGTTGCGTTAGGGCTGGACAATAATCAATTAAGAATGAATAGTTAAAAATTTAAAATGGAGAAAAATATGAAAAATAACCACGGAGTTGAAGTTTTATCAACTAAAGTAAAAAATATGAAAAACAAAATACTTATAAAACTAGCCCTAATAGGTAGTTTAGCACTCAGTTTACAAGCTGACTATACAAGAGATGCTACAAAAAATGTAGTTACAGACAGTTCAAGTGGACTTATGTGGCAAGATGATGCAGTAGGAACTACTATGAACTGGGCAACAGCTCTTACAACTTGTGAAGCTCTAACTCTTGGTGGATATACCGACTGGAGACTTCCAAACTATAACGAACTCTACAATCTAGCTGATAAAAATAGAGCAAATCCTGCAATATCACCAGTTTTTACAAAAGTAGTTTCTGACCATTATTGGTCATCTACTACTTATGCTAGTAACCGAGACTATGCATGGGATGTCAATTTCAACTACGGCTACGACGATGCATACTATAAGCCGTATAACCGTTATGTTCGGTGTGTTAGAGGTGGAATTTAAGTTGCGGTGCAAGGGTAATTGTAGCTTTTGCGAAGTTGATTAGAAATAAATATGAGGAGGTAAAATCAATTGTATTTAAGTGTTAATAGGTGTCTCATTAGGAGACAACGAAGAGATTTAAAAAGATAAAGGACAAAAACATGAAAAATATGTTTATAGCTATAGTGGTAGTTGTGATGTTATTTGGATGTAGTGGTAATCAATCTACTTTTGATGTGGATTATAAAAAAGATAGTCCAACTATAAATAATAATATTACAATAGTGACAAATGCTGAACTTAAGAAAGCTCAATCTAATATATTTCGTGCACAATTTAATAATGATAGAGAAAATGTTTCTAGTGTTAATACTCATCAGGAAGAAGTCAAATATGATAGAGATACTACTGGTAATATTATTAGTTCTATACATACAAGTGTTGTATCTATAGAAGAACCTTTTGTGATAAGAGAAAACTTTAAAAATGGAAGATATCTACTTGAAAAAGGAAAATTAAGAAATTTTATGGAAGCAATTGTAATGTATATGATTAAAATTGATGAAATAATGAAATCTAAACAATCTAAAGACTACGAAATGGATATTCATGTTTTAGGTACGGCGGATGGTAGTTTTTCTAGAGTTATATATAATGGAGATTATGGTAAAAATAGGCTTAATTAAAAAAATTTCAGGCTAAAAAGTTAAGTAAAGCTCGATACTATCGTTGTTTAAAAAGGATTATTTACAAATGGCTGTAAAAAATGTCCATTTTGTGATTCAAATCACATTAAAAAGAACGGTAAGAAAAGTG
>RRZU011492632.1_pt1 | contig 12116 bp, 10 predicted proteins | sample 2165561 | NCBI WGS metagenome assembly RRZU01 (sample SAMN10456909, study PRJNA506462) | wastewater metagenome | isolation source: wastewater sludge | place: USA: Moscow, Idaho | reverse complement strand
CGCATGTTCTCGTTCCAGGCCATGTACGCGGGGCTGCCGCCGGCGCTGGCGCTGGCGCTGTACGCGGTGATCACCTACATGGACTCGATCGAGGGCGTCTGGTTCCCCGAGGGCGGCATGCGGGCGATGGGCCCGGCGATGGCCGAAGCGATCACCGCCGCCGGCGGTGAGGTGCGCTGCAGCACGCCGGTCGAGCGGGTGCTGCGCCGTCCGGACGGCTCGGTCACCGGCGTCCGATTGGCCGACGGTTCGGCGCTCAGCGCGGACGCGGTGGTGGTCACCGTCGACCTGCCGGTCGCCTACGACACGCTGCTCGACCTGCAACCGCCTCGGGTGGTGCGCCGCAAGCCGCACTACTCGCCTTCGTGCGTGGTCTGGCATGCCGGGTTGGCCGGCGAACCCGAGGCCGACGCCGTGCATCACACCATTCACTTCGGGCAGCAGTGGCAGGGCGCCTTCGACGACCTGATGGTGCGCGGCACCTTGATGCAGGACCCGTCCCGGTTCGTCTGCCGGCCCAGCCTGGACGACCGGGCGGCCGCTCCCGAGGGCACCCAGACCATGTACGTGCTCGAGCCGACGCCCAACCTCGTCGACGGCGAACTGGACTGGGGTGCCACGTCCCGCGCGGCGATGCGCGAGCGGCTGTACGGGTTCGTGGCCGAGTCCGGCTACCCCACCGACGTGCTCACCGAGCGGCTGGTCACCCCGCAGGACTGGCTCGAGCAGGGCATGGCCGCCGGCACCCCGTTCGCGCTGGCGCACACGTTCATGCAGACCGGGCCGTTCCGCCCGTCCAACGTGCGACGGGAGGCACCGGGCCTGGTCTTCGCCGGCTCGGGTACGACGCCCGGGGTGGGTATTCCGATGGTGCTGATCTCGGGCAAGCTGGCCGCGCAGCGGGTCGACGAGGTGCTGCGGTGAGCGGCAGCATGCCTCCGGCGAGGCGTCGGGTCGTTCGGCGAAGCGGGGTGTCGTGATGAGCCCGTCGGCCGACCAGATCGCCCGCGGTTTGCGGCGCAGTGCCGAACTCACCCGGCAGCACGGCACCACCTACTGGTGGGGAACGCTGCTGCTGACCCGCCAGCAGGCCCGCGACGTGGCCGCGGTCTATGCGGTGTGCCGGTTGGCCGACGACCTGGTCGACGAGCAACCCGACCCGGTGCGCGCCGAGGCCGACCTGACCGCCTTCCGCGACGAGTTCTACGCCGCGTGGGACGGTGCCCCCACCGATAACGCCGTGCTGGCCGCCGCGAGCGAGGTCGTCCGGCGGCGGGGGATTCCGCGGCACTGCTTCGACCGGTTCTTCGCCGCGATGGCCCTCGACCTGACCCGCACGTCGTGGGCGTCGTGGCCCGACCTGCGCGACGGCTACATGGAGGGCTCGGCGGCCGTCATCGGCGAGATGATGGTGCCGGTGCTCGAGCCGCTGTCGCAGGGCGCCTTCGAGCCGGCCCGCTCACTGGGCCTGGCCTTCCAGCTGACCAACTTCATCAGGGACGTCGGTGAAGACCTCGACCGTGGCCGGGTGTACCTGCCGGCCGACGAACTGGCGGCGCACGGCGCCGATCCGTGGCTGCGGCGGGTGACCCCGCAGTGGCGGGAGTTTCTGGCGGCGCAGATCGCCCGCAACCGCGAGTTGTACGTGGCCGCCCGGCCGGGCATCGGGCTGCTGCCGCCCGGGTCGGCCCGGTGCGTGGGGGCGGCGCACGCGCTGTACTCCCAGATCCTCGACCGGATCGAGGCGGCCGACTACGACGTGTTCAGCGAACGCCGCCGGGTGCCGCGGGTCACCAAGGCGGCGACGGTCGCCCGGCTGATGCTGACCCGTCCGGACGCGAACGCCGCGACGCCGGCGCTGTCTGCGCGATAGCCTCGCGGGGTGCTGCTTTCCGACCGCGACATCCGCGCCCAGATCGACGCCGGGCGCGTGCAGTTCGAGCCGTGGGATCCGGCGATGATCCAACCCAGCAGTGTCGATGTGCGGCTGGACAAGTTCTTCCGGCTGTTCGACAACCACAAGTACCCGGTGATCGACCCGGCCGCCGACCAACCGGAACTGACCCGGCTGGTCGAGGTGGTGCCGTCCGAGGGTTTCGTGCTGCACCCGGGTGAGTTCGTGCTGGGCAGCACCTACGAAACCATCACGCTGCCGGACGACCTGGCCGCCCGGGTCGAAGGCAAGTCCAGCCTCGGACGCCTCGGGCTGCTCACCCACGCCACCGCCGGCTTCGTCGACCCCGGTTTCAGCGGCCACGTGACGCTGGAACTGTCGAACGTGGCCACCCTGCCGATCATGCTGTGGCCGGGCATGAAGATCGGCCAGTTGGCGTTCTTTCAGCTCAGCAGCCCGTCCGAGAACCCGTACGGATCGGCGGTGTACGGCTCGCACTATCAGGGGCAACGCGGGCCGACCGCCAGCCGCAGCTTTCAGAACTTCTCCCGGACGGACGTGTAGTCACCGGCGCCCCGGCCCCTGTCATCCCGGCCCCTGTCATCCCGACCCCCGTCATCCCGACCCCCGTCATCCCGGCGAGTGCCGGGATCTCGTCCGGCGCCCCGATGTCACCGGCTTCCCGGCGAACGGCGCATCCGGCGCCGATGCTGACCCTCCGGCCCCGTTCCTCCCGGACCCCCCCCGTCATCCCGGCCCTCGTCATCCCGGCGAATGCCGCGATCTCGTGCGGAGCCACGATGTCGCGCCGAGGAACCGCTGGGTTGAGACCATCGTGTCGTGGGCGGTTGGGTCGGTCGCCGCGCGGCTGGCGTGATCGTTCGCGACGGTCCGTGGTTGCAGTGCCTGCCCGCAATCCCTGAAATCCCTGCACCAGTAACAGACCCAGGAGGCGTCCACGCCGGGAGAGCCCGCACTGGTGCAGGCTTTTCAGGCGGTGGCCCACCAGCGTCGGTTCTGCTGCAAGGCCCCCGTCCGCCGGTCTGCCGCTCACCGAGTAATCGACGTTGCGCGGTCAAGGGCTGGTTGCGCGGGTTCGTCCGCGCGCGATGAGCGCTCCGCCGCGCAACGTCACCCACCGTGACCTCGAACGACACTGCCTCAGCCGGTCGCGAGACTCTGCAGCACAGCCTCGGCCGTGCGGCGTCCGGAGAGCAGGGCGCCCTGGATCGACGCACCCTCGACGAAGTCACCGGCCACGAACACGCCGCCGCCCAGGTCGCACGGCGGCCGCTGCGTGCCCGGCGTGATCGCCGGCAGGCTGTGCTGCACCTCGTGGACGGCGAGCAGCCGCCAGTCGTCGGTCGGGCCGTCGTAGATCGCGCTCGCGTGGGCCCGCACCTCAGGCTCGGACGGGGCCGCACCCTCGAGCACCGCCGAGCATTGCACCAGATGCTGGCCCGACGGGGCATAGCCGGGGGCCACGTTCGACACCACCGCGGTGTTCACCAACGGCCCGTGCCCGTCGGCGTCCACGAACAGCATCGGCAGCTGCGACGGCGCGACGGGGGTGCTGAACCACCAGGTGACCAGGCCGCGCATGGGCACCGGCGGCAGTGACGTGAGCTCGCCCACCGCCACCGGATCGACGGCCACCACCACGGCGCGGGCCGCCAGTTCGGAGCCGTCGGCGATCGCGACCCGCACGCCGTCCGGTGTGCGTCGCACCTGGTCGACGGACGCTTCCAGGCGCACACTCAGACCCTCCGCCAGCAGGCGCGGCAGCGCGCGCATGCCGTCCGAGGGCAACCCCGGCGTGCCGCGCAGAAACCAGCCGATCAGCGACCGGACGAACGCCGCGGACGTCGACCCCGTGCGATCGGCCAGCACGCCGACCAGAAACTGTTCGACGGCCTCGCGCAGCGGACCGCTGAACCCCGCCCGGTCGAGGGACGCCGCCAGCGTGCGGTCGTCCGCCCGGGTGTCGGAGCCGCGCAGCCAGGCCAGCGCGCCGCCCACCTGTGCCGGACGCAGATAGCGGCTGCCGGCCGCACGTACCGCCAGCACCGGATGCCGCACGGGATCGGCCAGCACGGTCAGCCCGTCCACATCGCGCACCGCCACCCCGCGCTGAAACTGCCGCAGGTCGAGATCGGCCACCTGCACTGCGTCGCGCAGCTCGGCATAGGCGGGGTTGATCAGCTGAAAGCCGCGGTCGAGCAGAAAGCCGTCCACCTCGTCGGTGGCGACCCGGCCGCCGGCCCGGTCGGCGGCTTCGAGCACCAGCACCGAACGTCCGGCCTCGGCCAGCACCCGGGCGGCGCGCAAGCCGGCCAGCCCGGCTCCGATCACGATCACGTCGGCGTCCATGACTACTCCTTCGTGGGGGTCGTTGGCGCATGGGCGCCCAGCAGGCCGGCCATCGGCACCGACCAGACCTCTTCGCCGGCGACACCCCACTGGGCCAGCAGGGCGTTGGCGGCCAACGTGCCGGTGGTGGCGGCGCGCTCCATCAACGCGACGGGCAGGTCGCAGCGCACCCAGTCGCCGGCCAGCACGAGTCCGGGCCACGGGGTATGGACGCCCGGACGCTCCGCCCACGGCGACAGGCCGATCAGACCGCAGTCGTCCTCGACCAACATCTCGCGCGCCACGATGCCGGCCGAGGCCGTCTCGGGCCAGGCCCGGTGCAGCTCGTCCAGCAGGCGTTGCTCGATGTTGTTCGCGTCGTACAGGGCGTAGCCGTGCAGTTCGACCACCGAGCCACCGGACGCCGCCGCCCAGCGTGCCGCGCCCGCTTCGAAGCGGTCGAGCACCGAGATGTTGTCGAGGGGGCCGAACCCGCTGGTGCCGACGAATGCCGGACGCTCGGCAGCCACGGGCCGATCCAGCCACAGGCGCAGCACCGCGAACGGCGGGGCGTTGTGGGTGGCCGCGACGCGCTGCGTCCAGGTCGCAGTCGGAGTGTCGGTCGCGGTGTCGAGCTCGCCGACCAGGGTGCGGGCAGACCGGGGGTCGAGGGCCAGCACGAGGCCGTCCGCAGCCAGTTCGGCACCGTCGACGATCACCCGGCCGGCCGACGGATCCAGCGACTCGACCCGCGCGCCGGTGCGCACCTCGACCCCGAGCCCGGCCAGGTACCCGCCCAGCGGCGCCCACAGTGCGGTGTCGTAATCGTCGTCGGGCACGTCGAACAGCAGGCCCTCGGCCGAACCCAGAAAGTAGGTGTGGAACATGGCCACCAGCTCGCCTGCCGAGAACTCGCGCGGGTCGGCGAAGAAGCTGCGGGCGAACACCTCCAGGGCCAGGTCGCGGGCCGCCGCGGGAAACCGCAGCCGATCGAGAAAGGCAGCGGCCGACTCGCCGTCGTAGCGCGCGTACGAGCCGGGAAAACGCACCTGTAGCAGTTCCAGTGCACTGGACACGTCGACCCTGGTCAGATCGCGCAGCCGAAAGGTGGGGCTGGCCAGCACGAAGCCGAGAATGCTCCACGGCGGGGTGCGGGGCAGCGACGTGAACGAGTCGGTGAGGCCGTCCGGCCTGGTCAGCGGGTAGTCCTCGATCGGCACCAGACGATCGAGCGACGGGTCGGTGCGGCGCAGCAGAGCGCGCAGGTTGTAGTACTGCCGAAAGAATGCGTGAAAGCCGCGGCTCATCGTGCGCCCGTCGGGCAGCGGCCAGGCCCGGACCCGTCCGCCGAGTTGCTGTTGCGCCTCCAGCACCGTCACGCGGACGCCCCGTTCGGCCAGCACGGTCGCAGCGGCCAGCCCGGCGATGCCGCCACCGACCACGATCACATGCCGGGGCTCGCGCACCCGCGCGACGCCTCCCTGGGCCGGGTGCCGGACGGCGTGCCGGTCACGTCCGGGCAGCCGGCGGGGCGGACGGCCGATCATGACGGGCCTCGTTCACCACGCGGTTCGCGATCGCCGTGGTCGATGGTCGAGGCCGCTTCGACCAGCGGCTTGCGGGCCCGGATCACATGCAGGATGCCGCGCTGCCAGCCGGGCACGGTGCAGCTTTCGACGTCGACGAAACCGACCCTGTGCAGCCGGGCCACGAACCGGGGGACGGTGTCGAACTCGAGCACGCTGCGCTCCAGGTACCGATACAGGCCGTGGTTGCCGCCGGTCAGCGTCGCGAGCGGCAGGATCACGGCCTCGCACACGGCGCGCCACACCTGCGCCGCCCGCGCATCGCCGGCCACGGAGTACTCCAGCACCACCAGCGCCCCACCCGGACGCAGCGCCGTCCACGCGTCGGCCAGCGCCGCATCGCGGTCTGCCTCGGGCACATTGCGAAACAGGTAGGCGGCGAGAATGCCGTCGGCCGGAGCGTCCAGCAGAGGGGTCAGTTCGCCGGCCCGGCCCTGGGTGAACGACACCCCGCGCGGCCAGGTCTTGCCCCGCGCCTGCGCCAGCATGCCGGCGGACGCGTCCACACCCTGAATCTCGACCCCCTCGCCGAACGTGCTCACCAACGCCCTGGTGGACGCTCCCGAGCCGCACCCCAGGTCGACCAGACGGGACGCCGCCGGTACCAGGTCGGCCAGGGCGTCCGCCGCCCGGCGCAGGTGCCGGTGGTACCCGGGGTTCAGGCCGACCAGAAGGTCGTAGCGGGGTGCACCCGCGTCGAACTCGCGGGTCACGTCATCGCTCGCGTGCGTGAGGGCAGCCGGGGCCTTCGGCGTATCGCCACGAACGGCAGATCGCACGGGAGCCTGGGCCGTCGTGCCCCCGTTGGTGGAGGCGGCCTCGATCTTCATTCGGTCTCCTAGTGGGTCAGCCGGTGCCACACCAGCAGGGTCAGGGTGACCATGGCGAAACCGAATCCGAAGTCCTCGATCGGTATGTCGAACGGAAACCGGATGCCGCTGTACTGGTCGGGGTAGTAGATGACGATCGGGTCCGACAGCTTGGTCAGCCAGCCATCGACCCAGATCTGAAAGAAGAACACCAGTGCCATCGCCAGCCAGTACTGCGCGGTGCGCAGCAGGCCGGTTCGCAACCAGAAGAACTCCAGGGCGAGCACACCCAGCACGGCGATCAGGGTGAACAGCGTGTACTCACCCATCGTCGCTGCTCCGGACGCCGTCGTTGCTCCGGACGCCGTCGCCGCGTTGCCGCAGCCGGCGCAGCACGGTGCCCACCGCCTCGTAGGTGAGCAGGCCGCAGATGGGGATCACGATGAAGAAGACCAGTTCTTCCAACGGCATCACGCCGAGGTGGATGCCGCTGATGTAGGCGGGGTTGTAGGTCCAGTGCAGGCGGATGATGCCCACCACGTCCCAGATCGAGAAGATCAGCACGGTGGGCAGCAGGGCCAGCAGCATCAACCGCCAACGGGCGTACACCCGGGCACCCAGCACGATCTCGAGCGGCAGGGTGATCAGCAGGCAGGCGGCCATCAGCAGCAGGTACTGATAGTGATCCATGCACACCCCCGTTCAAGGTTTGTTCAACCCTAGCGGTGAGTCGACGCATACCTGGCCAGCTGCCGTTGCTCGTCTCGGATCCACCCATCTGCGCCTGCTGCGCGGCGTGTCCGGGCACCAGAACGCACCAGCTCGACCCACCGGACGCCGTCCCGCGGCGCTGGCCAGACGCCTCACGGCAGCGGGTGGCTCCGGCCACGGCAGCCGGGGTCGAGGAAAGAGCCGATCAACCGGCTGTCCGTTGGCCGGCCCGGTCGAAACCCGTCGTGGCAACGGTCTCGACACGCTCGATCTCGATGGATCAGCCTCTCCTCGGATCACCCACACTGCTTTGACGTCAGTCCAGCACGTTGCGCACGGAGGTTCGCGGCAGGTCGCCGAAGGCGTTCGACACGCCCTGGCAGGTGACCGCGCCGCCCACCGTGTTCAACCCCAGCGCGAGCGCCTGGGACTCGTCGCAGGCGCGACGCCACCCCTTGTCGGCCAGCTGCACGGCGTACGGCAGCGTGGCGTTGGTGAGCCCCCAGGTGGACGTGTTGGGCACCGCGCCGGGCATGTTCGCGACGCAGTAGAACACCGACTCGTGCACGGTGAACGTGGGGTCGTCGTGGGTGGTGGGGTGTGAATCCTCGAAACAACCGCCCTGGTCGATCGCCACGTCGACCAGCACCGAGCCCGGCTTCATGGCGGCGACCATGTCGTTGGTGACCAGCTTGGGCGCCTTGGCCCCGGGAATCAGCACAGTGCCGATCACCAGGTCGGCGGCCAGCACCTGCTCGCGCACGCTCAGCGCCGTCGACACGATGCCCTGAATGCGGTTGTCGTAGCGCCAGAACGTCATGCGCAGCTTTTCGAGGTCGGTGTCGAGAATGGTCACGTTGGCCCCCATGCCGAGGGCGATGTTGGCCGCGTTCTGCCCGGCCACACCGCCGCCCAGGACGACCACCTTGGCGTTCGGTACGCCGCCGACCGCGCCCATCAGCACCCCGCGTCCGCCCTGCGCCTTCATCATCGAATGTGCGCCCACCTGGGGCGCGAGACAACCCGCCACCTCAGACATCGGGTACAGCAGCGGCAGCATGCCGTTGGGCAGTTGCACGGTCTCGTAGGCCAGCGCGGTGGTGCTGGTGGTGAGCAGGGCCTCGGTCAGCGGACGGTCCGCGGCCAGGTGCAGGTAGGTGAACAGCAGCAGGTCGTCGCGCAGGTAGCCGTACTCGGACTCGATCGGCTCCTTGACCTTCATCACCATCTCGCCCTCGGCCCAGGTGGCGTCCGCGTCGGGCAGGATCGTCGCCCCCTGGTCGGCGTACTCCTCGTCGGTGATGGACGAGCCGAGGCCGGCCCCGGCCTGCACGAACACCTGATGACCACGGTGAACCAACTCGTTCACCCCGACCGGTGTGATCGCCACCCGGTACTCGCGATTCTTCACTTCGCTGGGAACCGCGATTCTCATGGCACTCCTCAAGGCCGGTGTCCGGGGCCGGGTCGCAGCCACCAGGGCGGATGGTGGCTCAGAGTGTAGAGCGGACGACGCACGCGCGGGCAGGAGTCGGCGAACGGAAGGGGCGCGGCAGCCGTCGAAGGCGCTGCCGTGACCGCAGACCTCGGGTCTCCGGTTCGGTCGGCCCGCGCCCCTATGCTGCCGTCCATGCTGAGCTGGAGCGACCTGGCCGCCCGCACGCTGGCACGCCAGTTCCCGGTCGAGGTCGAGCCCGGCGATGTGCAGGGACTGATGGCAAGGGTGGGGCCGATCCAGTCGCAAACCGCCCGGTCGGTGTTTCTCGGCGTGGCCGCCCGGCTGCCCGGGGTCACCCGCGAGCAACTCACCGCCGCGTACGAGTCGTCCCAGATCGTGCGTGGCAGTACCCTTCGCGGCACCGTGCACACCAGCACCGCTGCGCAGCACCCGCTGCTCGAGGTCGCGACCCGGCAGGGGCAGCGGGCGCTGTGGGCCCGAACCCTGAAGCCGTCCGAGGCCACGCTGGAGCAGATCTGGGCCTCCATCGAGAACTACGCCGGCCCGCGCTGGCGCACGCCCGCCGAACTCGCGGAGCATCTGCTGGCCTGGCTCACCGAGCACGATCCGGACGCGGCGCCGGCCTTCGCCGGCACGTCCGGACGCTACTTCGCCTTCGGCCACGGCGGGCTGCTGCGACGTCCGGTGAAGGGGGATTGGTCGGGCCAGGGAGCGCCCGAGTATCGGGCGGCGGTTGCGGTGCTGGGCGACGCCGAGCGGCGGCTCAGCGCGCTCGCCGCCCCGGACGACGCCGTCGACGCCCTGTTCCGGCAACAGCTCGCGGACGCCGGCCCGCTCAGCCGGCACGACCTGGCCTGGTGGTCAGGAATCGGGCTGACCAGGGTCGATGCCGCCCTGACCCGGCTCGACCTGCCGGCGCAGCCCGGCCCCGACGGGCGGCTGTACCACGACCTGCCGGACGCTCCGCCGCCGGCGAGGGTGGCCGGCGTGCATCTGTTGCCGGAGTTCGATGCGCTGTTCTGCGCCTTCGATCCGGCCGGACGGCAGCGCTTCGTCGACCCCGCCCACTACCAGGTACTGTGGAAGCAGGAGAACGGCCTGCTGCTTGCCCCGGTGCTGCTCGATGATCGGCTGCGGGGTTACTGGCGCATGCAGGGCGCGGGGCGCAATCGGGCGTTGCAGATCACGCTCTTCGCCGGTGCGCGCGACCTCGAAGAACACGAGTTGGTCGCGCCGATCGTCGCGCTCGAGCTGGCGCTCGGCGTCCAGGTGGCGGACGTTCGGCTCACGCACGAGACGTGAAGAGGCGCTGGGTCATCGCTGCCGAGCTCGTCGGGACCAGCCGTGCACCCTTTTGGCCACTTCCGCGAAAAACTCCCCGCGCGCCGCATTCATCCGTGAGCGGGAGCTGCCTATGCTGCCCGGAATCGGGCGCCGCGCGCGCGTCCGAGGCACAGGAGAGCAACGTGAGCTCAACGAACGAGCCCCCCTACAGCGACGATCCCGAGCGGCATCTACCGCCGCACCACAACCCGTTACCCGAACTCACCGACGCGGACACGCCGGCCAAGCACATCGCGCAGGCCGAGTTCGAGCGCGTCCATCAATCCGAGGACTTCACCCGGCTGCGGACGACCTTTCGCAGGTTCGCCTTTCCGATGACCGCCGTGTTCGTGGTCTGGTACTTCCTGTACGTACTGCTGTCCACCTACGCGCCCGGCTTCATGTCGATTCCGCTGATCGGCTACATCAACATCGGCATGGCCATGGGCCTGGCGCAGTTCGTCACCACGTTCGGCATCACCTGGCTGTACGTGCGGCACGCCAGCCGCAATCTCGACCCGCTCGCGGCCCAGCTGCGCGAAGACCTGGAAGGCGGTGCCACCCATGCAGCTGGGTAACCCGTTGCTGAACATGGCCATCTTCGGCCTGTTCGTTCTGATCACCCTGTTCATCGTGGTGCGCGTCGCCACTCGTAGCGGCAAGTCCGCGGCCGACTTCTACGCGGGCGGCCGCTCGTTCGACGGACGCCAGAACGGCATCGCCATCGCCGGCGACTACCTGTCGGCGGCGTCCTTTCTGGGTATCGCCGGCGCGGTCGCCGTCTACGGCTATGACGGATTGCTGTACTCGATCGGCTTTCTGGTCGCGTGGCTGGTGGCACTGCTGCTAGTCGCCGAACCGTTGCGCAACACCGGCAAATACACGATGGCGGACGTGCTGAGCTTTCGCATGCAGCAGCGTCCGGTGCGCACCGCGGCGGCCACCTCGACGCTGGCGGTGTCCTTCTTCTACCTGCTCGCCCAGATGGCCGGAGCGGGCGGTCTGGTCGCCCTGCTGATGGGCATCACCGACCGCACCCAGCAGGGGTTCGTGATCGCCCTGGTGGGTGTGCTGATGATTGTGTACGTGCTGGTCGGCGGCATGAAGGGCACCACCTGGGTGCAGATCATCAAGGCGGTGCTGCTGATTCTGGGTGCCGGGGTGATCTGCCTGATGGTGATGTTCCACTTCGGGGTCAACCTGTCGACCCTGCTCGGGCAGGCGGCCGCCGCGAGCCCGGACGGCATGCGGATCGTGCAGCCGATGCTTCAGTACGGCAAGGATCCGCTGAGCTTCGTATCGCTTTCGATCGCGCTGATCTTCGGGGCGGCCGGGCTGCCACACGTGCTGATGCGGTTCTACACGGTGCCGACCGCCAAAGAGGCGCGACGTTCGGTGTCGTGGGCGATCGGATTGATCGGTGCCTTCTACCTGTTCACTCTGATTCTGGGCTACGGCGCGGCGGTCTTCGTCGGCAAGGACGCCATTCTGGCGGCCCCGGGCGGCGTCAACTCGGCCGCTCCGGCGCTGGCCTTTCACCTGGGCGGCGAGATTCTGCTCGGCGTGATCGCCGGGGTCGCGTTCGCGACGATTCTGGCTGTGGTGGCGGGGCTGACCATCACGGCCGCGGCCTCGTTCGCGCACGACATCTACAACTCGGTGCTGAAGGACGGCAAGGCCGCCCCGGAGCAGGAAGTGAAGGTGGCGCGGCTGACGTCGGTCACGATCGGGCTGCTCGCCATCGTCGGCGGTGTGGTGGCCAACGGGCAGAACGTGGCGTTCCTGGTGGCGTTGGCGTTCGCCGTCGCCGCCTCGGCCAACCTGCCGTCGATCCTGTACTCGCTGTACTGGAAGAGGTTCTCGACGGCGGGCGCGGTGTGGTCGATCTTCGGAGGCCTCATCACGGCGGTCGTGCTGATCATCTTCTCCCCCGCCGTGTCGGGCGCGCCAGGGGCCATGTTCCCGGACGCCGACTTCGCGTGGTT
>RRZU011217909.1_pt1 | contig 12117 bp, 9 predicted proteins | sample 2165561 | NCBI WGS metagenome assembly RRZU01 (sample SAMN10456909, study PRJNA506462) | wastewater metagenome | isolation source: wastewater sludge | place: USA: Moscow, Idaho | reverse complement strand
CTTAATGACTCACCCGACACTCCAGACGGTTTGAAAAATCCTCTATAGAATAAGTGTCTCATAGAGACATATAATCTTTCGATAGCTTCTGTGGTTTCTCTTGCTCTTGAATTTGCCATATATTAAAATTTTTGTAAAAGTCTGCAAAGTTATGAAATTTATTTTAAATCAAAATGTTTTGTTTAATTGATTGGATTTCAATGATTTGTTGTCTTTTGTTGAGTCTTGGGTTATTGATTGGTATTAGTTTTTAAAGTTAAACTTTCCTGTCAATATCCTAAAATAAAAGGGAAAATAAATTTTCTTCATATTTTGATAACATTTATTAAATATGAAATTTGGTTAGATGAATTCTATAGTGCGCTAAAATTTGGGGTTATTTTAATTTATGAGTTGGAATTAAATATAAATAGCGTTAATTTTTAAGGGGTCATATTATTTTGAATTGTATTTTTTGTAAATTTGTCCTGTTTAAAATAACACACTTTTATGTCAACATTAAGATTCAAAGCCTTAGCCGAGCTTCCTTTCAGAAATTACCGAAAAGATAATTTCGTAGAAGTTCCTGCAAAACTATCCGAATTGTTTTGTCAGAATGTATTCTCAGAAGAAACAATGAGAGAATATTTAACAAAAGAAGCTTTCAATTCCATTTTGGATGCGATTAAAAAAGGAACTAAAATCCAGAGACATATTGCAGACCAAGTGGCAGTAGCTATGAAAGATTGGGCTTTGTCAAAAGGTGTGACACATTACACACACTGGTTTCAACCATTGACAGGCGCAACTGCAGAAAAACACGACTCTTTCTTCACGCCAATAGAAGGCGGAAGAGCGATTGAGAGATTCAGTGGCGGAATGTTGATTCAGCAGGAGCCCGATGCTTCTTCTTTCCCGAATGGAGGAATCAGAAATACTTTCGAAGCCAGAGGTTATACCGCTTGGGACCCAACTTCTCCAGCTTTCATTATGGGAACTACACTTTGTATTCCTTCAATTTTCATTTCTTACACAGGTGAAACTCTTGATTATAAAACACCTTTATTAAGAGCATTGAATGCTGTTGACGAAGCGGCTACAGATGTAATGAAGTCTTATTTCGATAAGAATGTAACTAAGGTTTCTCCAACTTTGGGTTGGGAACAAGAATATTTCTTGGTAGATACAGCTTTGTATCAATCCAGACCAGATTTGGTTTTGACTGGAAAAACTTTGTTGGGGCATTCTCCTGCAAAAGGACAACAATTGGATGACCATTATTTTGGCTCCATTCCTACAAGGGTTATGAACTATATGAAGGAATTGGAAATCGAATGTATGAAGTTGGGAATTCCTGTAACGACTCGTCACAATGAGGTGGCGCCTAACCAATTCGAGTTGGCTCCAATGTTTGAAGAAGCGAACGTTGCTGTTGATCATAATTCTTTATTAATGGATATTATGGCGAGAATTGCTCATAAGCATCACTTCCATATTTTATTTCACGAAAAACCATTTGCCGGAGTTAACGGAAGTGGAAAACATAACAACTGGTCTCTTGGAACGGATACAGGTGAAAACCTTTTGAGCCCTGGAAAAAATCCAAAGAAGAATCTTCAGTTCTTGACTTTCTTTGTGAATACCTTGAAAGCAGTTCACGATTATGCAGATTTGTTGAGAGCAAGTATTGCATCAGCAAGCAATGATCACAGGCTGGGTGCTAATGAAGCGCCACCAGCCATTATCTCCGCATTTATCGGAAGTCAGTTGTTCGGCGTTTTGGAAGAATTAGAAAAAGTAACGGACGGAAAATTGTCTCCTGAAGAAAAAACCGAACTTAAACTTAATGTTGTAGGAAAGATTCCTGAGATTCTTTTGGATAATACGGACAGAAACAGAACATCTCCTTTTGCATTTACTGGAAATAAGTTCGAAATCAGAGCGGTTGGTTCTTCTGCAAACTGTGCGGAAGTAATGACGGTGATGAACGTAATTGCTGCAAAACAATTAAGAACTTTCAAAACTGAAGTCGACGCTTTGATTGAAACTGGTCTTAAGAAAGATGAAGCTATTTTCAATATCCTGAGAGAATATATCAAACAATCGAAAAATATTATGTTCGAAGGTGACGGTTATTCCGACGATTGGGCGCAAGAAGCAGAGAAAAGAGGACTAAATAACCTTAAAACTACGCCAGAAGCACTTAAGGAAGAATTAAACAAAAAATTTGTTGACCTGTACGAAGAACTAGGAATATACTCGCACCGTGAGTTCGAAGCTAGAAACGAAATCAAGCTAGAGAAATATTCTACAGTGATTGATATCGAAGCTAGAGTGTTGGCAGATATCGCAAGAAACCACATTATTCCTGCAGCACTTAACTATCAAAACAGATTGATTGAGAACGTTAAAGGTCTGAAAGAAATCTTCGGAGACAAAGAATTTAAAACTTTGGCAAAAGAACAATTGGAATTGATTTCTGATATTTCCGGAAATGTTTCTCAAATTAAAGTTGGAGTTGACGAACTGCTAGCAGCTAAAGAAAAAGCTAAAAATACTTCTGGAAGCCAAAAACAAGCCGAAGAATATTGTAATAACGTCATTCCTTTCTTCGAGGTAGTAAGAAAAGCTTCTGATGCATTGGAAATGATGGTGGATGACGAATTATGGCCAATGACGAAATATAGAGAATTGTTATTTACTAGATAGACAATTTCTAAAACGTTAAAAAGTCTTAACTAAAAATAAAACCGCAAAGTCTAAATAAAGGCTTTGCGGTTTGTTTTTCTTTAACATTCTAAAAAAGACTGTTAAATTATGTTAAACTGAAGTGCGATGATTTTGATTTCAGACGCCCTATCGTGAGTATTGGCTATTTTTGCTATGCAATGACAAAAAAAACCTCAAGTTTAACACAAATAATTAAATATATATGAAGAAAAGAGTTCTAATTTATATCCTATTTGTGACCACATTTTTTTCGCTTCAGTCTTGCGTTTCTAACTATGTGGTTTCTAATAATGAAACATACAAAACTGATGCCAAGTTTGCATCATTAAACATTCAACCTGTTGTTAATAATACGCCAAGTAAAACGCAAAAAGTTTTAGCAGCTATTTCTAACACCAGCGCAGACATCAAAAGATCTGCAATAGAAAACGCTATCAAACACAGCAATACAATAGACAACATCTTGTCCGAAGCTGAAAGTTACCTAGGAACACCGTACAGGTTCGGAGGAACTTCCAGAAGCGGAATAGACTGTTCAGCATTCGTATTGTCCGTTTTTGGTACAGCAGCTGGGATGAATCTTCCCAGAGTAGCAGCACAGCAATCCCAAGAAGGTGATGCTGTAGAAAAAACAGAACTTCAGAAAGGTGATCTGGTGTTTTTCTCACACAGAGGCAGCAGAATTTCGCACGTAGGAATCGTGGAAGAAGTAACAGCGGACGGGCAAATAAAGTTTATACATGCTGCAACATCTAAGGGTGTTATGGTTTCATCTCTGGATGACAGCTATTGGGGTCCAAAATTCAGATTTGCAAAACGAATTATTTCCGAAAACAAACTAAGTGTATTAAATAATTAGAGAGACTGAAAATATTTCAGAAAAAACCTTAGAAGCAATTCTGAGGTTTTTTTATTTATCTGTCGTAGCGAACGAAGGAAGTACTCTAAAGAAAATGCTAAGGAGCTATTTCCCGCTTTCCGTTGCAATCTTTTTTGCAGACAATTTCCACTTCTATAAACCCGAAGTTCACGCAAAAAAGGATTTCCACTGCAATCGGGGCTAGGGATTTTCTTTATCCAAACAGCATTTGTCAGTTAAAGTTTATTGTCATTTGGCAATGAAGCTCTCGAACTCAGTCAATAATCAATGTCTCAATTTTGGCTTGCACTTCTTTACTCTTCAACCTTAAGATAATAAAATACAATTCCGGAAACTGCAGTGCGATCTCATCCCAGCTTTGCGTCAGTTCATAAGCATTATCAATGCCTTGTATCAGGCTAGCCATAAAATGCTTTTTACGCTGAATCAAACCACGGAAACCATAAGCGCCCAGAACCTGAAGAAAACGCATCAGTTTCATCCACTCAAAAGATTCTGCTAGGTTTTTTTTATCATCATCATTCCAAAAGGAGAGATAATAATCCAGCATTTCCGCTTTGAATTCCTTTGTGAAATTTGCCTTTGCCTGAAAAAGAAATGAAATCACATCATAGGTTGCCGGACCTTGCATCGCAGATTGATAATCAATAAAGAAAACCTCATCATTCTCATTTACCAGAATATTTCGCGACTGGAAATCCCGGATCATCAAGGTTTTCGGCTTCAGATTCTGGATTCTTTCAGAAATTAGCTGGAACTCTTTAAGTAATGTTGATTTATGATACTCAATTTCCAGCACATCCGCTAGGAAGTTTTTAAAATAATAGAGATCGTGTGTGATGGGCAGATCATCATACTTTTCATATTCAAAGCTGTTGCGAAATTCGGTTTTTCCCAAAGTTTTCATCTGTAACTGGAATAATTTTTCAAGACTTTTCCGCACCAGTGATTTTACACGTTCACTTTGCCCTTCATTAGAAATTATTTCGGAAAGCGTTTTATCCCCAAGAAATTCCTGAATGTAAAGCGTATTATCTGTATTGATTTTCAGGATTTTGGGTGTGTTAAGATCGAGCTTTTCAAATAGATGTGAGAAATAAAAAAATGCATTGTTTTCGCGGAGATTTTCATTGTATGTTACGACATACTTATGCGTTCCTGACTGTCCGATATAATTGATTCTTGAAGACCCGCTTTGTGGCAGCGCTGTGAAAAAATCTGCTTTTGCTTTTATAAATTCTTCAAAAAATTCCTGATGATTCTGCATAAAACAAAGTTAATTAATAATAGAATTTGAACCACGAAAAATTGTAATTTTACTTTATGAAAGATTTTCTTCCCGTTCTGAAGATCCTGCTGAGATTTGTGATTATTTATATCGTTCTGGTATTGATTTATCAATTTTATCTCAATTCCTACTCTGCGGAGGTAGTAGATCCGTTTACGAGAAGTGTTGCGGAACAGGTGGCATCTTTCCAGTATTTTTTAGGTTTTCCGACGACTTTGGTAGACAGTATGAAACTGCACAGCATACTTTTTCAGACTTCTGGAAAATATACTACAAGGATGGTGGAAGGCTGTAATGTGATATCCGTTGTGGTTCTTTATGCCGCTTTCATATTTGCTTTTTACAAAGGCTCCAAGACTTTTCTTTATGTGTTGGGAGGCATTTTTCTGTTACATATTCTCAATGTCTTAAGAATTGTACTGCTTAATATTATTTTCCTAAAGTACCCCCAGTATGAAAAAATCGGACACGATTATATTTTTCCGGCCATCATTTATGGCGGCGTTGTCGTTCTGTGGCTGGTATGGATTCAGTTTTTTGCATTGAAAAGAGAAAAAGATGCTTAGATGGATTCTAGTTTTAGCCGGTTTTATAGGGCTGATTGCAGTGCGCGGCTTGGAAGACAAGATTTTCTACGATCCATTTCTGGCTTATTTCAAGTCGGCAGATCAGTCTGCTTTATTCCCAGAGTTTGTGTGGGGAAAACTGATTTTCAGCTATCTTTTCAGATTCGGCTTGAACACTTTTTTTTCTTTGATAATCATTCATTCTATCTTCCAAAATAAACATTGGACAAAGCAAGCATTGGTATTAATACTTCTTGTTTTTGCCATTACTTTTCCGATCTACTTGTATTGTATCAATGATGAGTTCCGATTCGGATATCTATTTTCTTTTTATGTGAGAAGATTTGTCATTCAGCCATTAACGCTGATTCTCATTATCCCGATTTTTTATTACAGAAAAAAGATGATTCTGAATTAGTTTTCCTGTGTGTGTTTATCTGGCTGCGAAATATTCTCACCATTCCATTCTATCTTTTTTGTAAATGCTTGTTGGCGAACTGGGCAGTTATCAACCTGACAAATAGCACAAGAAGTGGGTTTGCAATCATCCATATGAAAATTGAATTCCACTGTTCTATCGGTGTTTTTTGCAATTAGTTTAATTACTTCTTCCATCTCATCGTGAGCTGTTCTTAACTCGAAATACCAGGGCAAAGTAATGTGTGCATCTATATGGAGCCTGCTACCAAATTGCTGGATTTTCATATTATGAACATCAATCCATTCTGGTTTTCGATTTTTGTTAAGGAATTTAGCCAATCTTTCCAGCATTTCCGGATCGGCTTCATCCATTATTCCGCTCAATGATTTTCTAATGATTTTGTATCCGATAAACATGATATAGAATCCGAAAAATAATGCTACAACAGAATCAATCCAAACAATTTTTGTAAAATAAACCAAGACTAAGCTGAGCACAACACCCAAAGTTGTAATGGTATCAGACTGAAGATGTTTTCCAGAAGAAATCAATACAATGGAATTTTCTCTTTTTCCTATTTGAATCGAAATATAGCCCAAGATATAATTAACAATAGCAGTTGCCGCAATAATCCAAATTCCTAAATCTAATTTACTGAGAACCTTACCAGAAATCAGACTGTTTGTTCCTTCATAGATAATCATTACGCCGGCAATACTAATCAGAGAACCTTCTATAGCAGAAGTTACGAACTCCACTTTTCCGTGGCCATAAGGGTGGTTTTCATCTCGTGGTTTTGCCGCCAGATATAGAGAATAAAGCCCCAAAAATGCGCTGATGACATTCACGATGCTTTCCATCGCGTCAGAGAAAATGGCATCTGAATTAGTCAGTTTCCAGGCAACTAATTTTCCAATGAAAAGAATAATACCGACAGCGGCGATCCACTTCTGAAAAGCAATATTGGAATTTGTTTTTTTATTTATTGTTTTCATTACTAAAAAAAGAATCTTCGAAATTTCGAAGATTCTTTAGATTTTGTTAGTTTATACTAAGTTGTTTTCAACCAGATATTCCGCAATCTGAACGGCGTTGGTAGCAGCACCCTTTCGGAGATTGTCTGCCACAATCCAGAGATTAAGCGTTTTTGGCTGTGAGAGATCTCGTCTGATTCTTCCTACAAAAACGTCGTCTTTTCCTTCAGAATATAAAGGCATTGGATATTCGTTATTTTTAACATTGTCCTGAAGAACAACGCCTGGAGTTTCAGAAAGAATTTTTCTTACTTCATCAAGATCAAATTCATTTTCAAACTCGATGTTGACGCTTTCAGAATGTCCCCCTTGTACCGGAACTCTTACCGCAGTTGCTGTGAGATTGAAAGTATCGTCACCTAGGATTTTCTTAGGCTCTTTCATCAATTTAATTTCCTCTTTGGTGTAATCGTCATCCGCAAAAACATCGCAATGTGGCAATGCATTTTTGAAAATCTGATAAGGATATACTTTCTCTGGATTTTCACCCTTAATTTCAGAATTCAATTGATCAACAGCTGCTTTCCCAGTTCCAGTTACAGACTGATAAGTAGAAACTACAACTCTTTTGATATCGTATTTTTGATTCAAAGGGTGAAGAACCATTACCAATTGGATTGTAGAACAATTTGGGTTAGCAATGATTTTGTCTTCTTTTGTCAAAACATTAGCATTGATTTCAGGAACTACCAATTTTTTAGTCGGATCCATTCTCCAAGCAGATGAGTTATCGATCACGACTGTTCCAACCTCCGCAAATTTTGGAGCAAATTCTAAAGAAGTTCCACCGCCAGCAGAAAAAATAGCGATCTCGGGTTTGGCTGCAATAGCGTCGTTCATGCTTACGATCGTAAATTCCTTGTCCTTAAACTTAATCTTCTTACCAACAGATCTCTCCGATGCTACAGGAATTAATTCGGTGATTGGAAGATTTCTCTCCTCCAAAACTTTTAGCATAACTTGTCCAACCATTCCGGTTGCGCCTACTACAGCTACTTTCATTGTTTTAAATTAATTAAAATTGTTAATAATATTTATCCGAAAACTCTTGCCCAAGGGAATGCAAATACAAAAAGTGCAATTGCAACCAGTCCTAATGACATCATAGGAATAGTCAATTTTTCGATTGTTTTGAATTTTTTGTTGATGATGGTCATTAATACTGCTGCAATCAACATTGAGAATGGGTGTTCCACATAAGTGAATCTCAGGTCAGCATTTTTCATTACTGCGCCCATATCCAAACCTTTTGTAATTTTGGTAATCAACATAATGATTCCAAGCAAAAACTGAACGTGAAAGAAAATCATTGTAAACAATGTTACTTTGCGTAAAGCCTTTGGAATGTAGCCGCTGTAACCAAACATTGTTACGAGCAGAAGAATTAAAAATGCCGCAACCAACGCCAGTTCCAGATAAGCGAAACCTTTGTGTGCGTGCAAAAGAATGTTGTAAACTTCCATATTCAGATTTTAGAATGACAAAGATAAAAAAATCCCGACAGATTGCCGGGATTTGAAGTATAATTAATATTAATTGAAATTAGAAAATATATCTAACTCCAAACTGTCCTTGCCATCTAGAAGCAAGATCAGAAATATTGAATGCTTGGTTATCCTTAGGAGCTCTGAAAGTATAACCACCACCACCAGAAGTAGTGTAAGTAATTAACTGATAAGCATTGTTAGATACGAAGTAGCTTTTCCCCCAATCTTTGTTAAGAAGATTTCCTACGTTGAAGATATCAAATGTCAATTGGAATCTGTGAACTCTGTCTTTGATAGTAATTCCCAAATCTTGAGTAATTCTCAAATCGAATTTGTGTTCCCAAGGTGTTCTAGCGCCATTTCTCTCAGCATATTGTCCTCTTCGAGTTCTCAAGTACGGATCTTGCTCAATGAAAGCATCCAATGCAGCCCATTGTTGTGCAGCTGTAGCAGGATTAGATCCTGTCAATGCAACCAATTTAATTTCGCTTGCGTTTCTTGGTACATAAAGCAGGTCGTTAGAGAAAGCTCCGTCACCATTCACATCACCATTATATAAGTAAGTGAAAGGGGAACCAGATGTTCCTGCGTAGAACAAACTGAATCCAGTTGAGAAAGCTTTGTTTCTACCGTATTCTATTTTATAACCAGCACTTCCAATAGTTCTGTGTCTGATATCAAAGTTTGAGTTTGCAAGAGGAGGATTATTTGGACTTGTAACTATTTGTGTAAACTCCCAGTTAGATAATGCAGTACTACTGTTACCATCATTAACGGAAGCAGATTGTCCATTAGTATAAGCAGCCATCAAATCCAATCCAAAACCGAATGATTTTTGTAATTGAGTAGTTAAACTATAAGTATAACCTCTACTTGAGTTACTCATTAGAATAACATTTGTAAAGTCGGTAGAGTTTACTCTCTGTCCCGCATAGTTAGGTCTTACATCTGCACCACCTGATAAAGCTGGATTGATGTTTCCATTACTTCCAGAGATATTGATATCAGAATATACGATGTTATTCATTGTTTTTGAAACCATACCTTCCAAAGTAGCATTGATTCCTCCAGGTAATTTGAAATCTCCTGCTAAATTGAATCTCAATACTTGAGGGATTTTGAAGTCATCACTTACTAAGTTAACCTCAGCGCGCTTAGATCCTGAACCCATGTTTTGTTGATTTTCGATATTTGGGTCGAATCCATTGCCACCGTTGATAGCCGTAGTTTTTGCATCAACAGTACCGAATAACATTCCGCTGTTTGTAAATTGGTTAGATAACCAAACGAAAGGTACTCTTCCGGTGAACACACCAGCACCACCACGTAGTACTAGAGATCTGTCGCCGTTTACATTATAATTAAATCCAGCTCTTGGTGCCCACAATAATTGACCGCTAGGTGTATTGTCAGTTCTGTATCCAGGGAAAGATGCTTCGATTTTTGGATTTCTCAAAGGCTTATCTCCAATGATTGGAACATCTAATCTGATACCATAAGTTAATCTAAAATTTTTGAAAACCTCAGATTCTCCTTGAGCATAGAAACCTAATTGAGCCGCGCTGAACTTAGCTTCAGGTCTTGATTCGCCAGGAATAAGAGAATAAGTGGCTCTAACTCTCGCAGGTACATTGTTCAAATAATCTGCTACACTGTTGAAATCCCACCTACCATTTAGGTTGTTAATAAATAAGTTTCTGAAACTAAAGAATTCGTTATGAGTTCCTAAAGTAAATGTGTTTTTTCCAATATTCCATTTGAAGTTATCAGTAACTTCGAAAATAGTTTGATCTAATTCATTAGCAAATGAACTTCTTTGTGAGCCAAATTCTGCAGATGCTCCAGAAACTCCTCCAATATTCAAGATAGTAATTTGTGGGAAAGGACTTCCTGCTGTATCACGACTATCCTTGATAGATGAATATCCTAAGATTAAATTATTGGAGAAACTACTGTTAAAGTTACTTCTTAATTCAGCAACCAAACTACTTTGTTTGTTCGTGAATTTGTATGCATTATTTCCAAATCTGAAAAAGTTAGCACTTCTTGATAAGTTATCATCAAAGGCATCAATGTAGTTATAACGAAGAGTAAATTGGTGTTTGTCGTTGATGTTCCAGTCAATCTTACCAAGGAACTTATTGTTTTGAGTCTGGATATCCTGAGGACCGTAGCTACCGACATCATATCCATATTTTGAAAGGGTATAATCAGCAATTTGCTGAGCAATTTCATTGGTCATAGTGCTTCCGGCTTCACCTGCATTGAAAGCTAAAGGAGAAGTTCTTCTTCCAGATTCTGCATTGAAAAAGAAGAATAATTTATCTTTAATCAATGGACCTCCAACTCTTAAACCGTATTGGCTATCACTGAATTTTGAAGATTTTTCGCCAGTAATAACACTTTTACCAATTGTTTTTTCATTTCTTCCGAAGAAATATAATGAACCTTCAAATTTATTAGTTCCAGATCTTGTAACTGCATTGACTCCAGCGCCTGTAAAGTTTCCTTGTGTTACGTCAAAAGGTGCAAGAGCTACCTGAAGTTCTTGAATAGCGTCCAATGAGATTGGTTGAGTACCAGCTTGTCCCCCAGGTGTACCAGAACCAGAAAGTCCAAAAACATCATTGTTTACAGCGCCATCAATGGTAATGTTGTTGTATCTGTTATTAGCTCCTCCGAAAGAGTTTCCGTTAGCTTGTGGCGTAAGTCTAGTAAAGTCTTGAAGAGATCTACTTAGAGTAGGCATGCTCTCTAGTTGTTTTCGTCCGACAACAGTTGTTGCTCCATTCTTCTTAGAATTTCTTCCTACCGCTACAATTTTCACTGCTTCAATAGAAGTTTCGCTTTCTTGAGTCAATGTTGCGTCGGCAGCAAAAGGCTCTCCTAATTGTAGATATACATCATTGTATATCACTGGTCTCAAATTAGCATAGGTAATTTCAATTGTATAAGGACCTCCAACACGAAGATTCGGTAGATTGAAATAACCAGAGCTGTTAGACACTCCAGAATATACAGTTCCCGAAGGTTGGTGAACCGCTTTGATAGTTGCCCCAGCAGTTTTTTTGCCTGCAGCTTGAGTAACAACTCCGTTTACACTACTGGTTGTTACCTGTGCAGATGCTGTGAAAAAACCGGCAAGTAAAATTGCAACAATTAAAGTCTTTTTCATTTTCTTTAAGATTTATGTCGCAAAAGTCTAAAAAAAAATGATAACTATTGTTAATAATCTGTTAATTTTTTAAAGCCTTGAGACTCAGGTCGATATTGCTCGAAGAATGGGTTATTGCACCCGCTGAGATAAATTTAACGCCAGTTTTTGCCACCGAATTTAGCACCTCGCGCGTAATTCCACCGCTTGCTTCTGTCTCAGCTTTTCCATTAACTAGATTTACAGCTTTAGCCATCATTTCCACATCCATATTGTCAAACATAATTCTGTCTGCACCAGATTTTACAGCTTCTTCAACTTCTTCCAGGTTACGTGTTTCAACCTCAATTTTAAGTTTCAGCTTGTTTTTCTTGACATAATCTTTTGCCATTTTCACGGCATTGGTAATGCTTCCGTTATAATCGATATGATTGTCTTTCAGCATTATCATATCATAAAGTCCGTATCTGTGATTGGTGCCGCCACCTATGGCTACCGCCCATTTTTCGCAAACCCGGAAATTAGGTGTTGTCTTTCTTGTATCCAGAAGTTTTGTCTTAGTTCCGACTAAGCGAGAG
>RRZU011188044.1_pt1 | contig 12117 bp, 11 predicted proteins | sample 2165561 | NCBI WGS metagenome assembly RRZU01 (sample SAMN10456909, study PRJNA506462) | wastewater metagenome | isolation source: wastewater sludge | place: USA: Moscow, Idaho | reverse complement strand
CGTTTCTATCAGATTGTGCTTAGTCCCCTACTTGGACCACGCTGTCGTTACATCCCAACTTGTTCTCAGTATTCATTGGAAGCAGTGCATATGCATGGCTCTGTGCGTGGTGTTTGGTTAGCTACAAAACGTATCTGTCGTTGTCATCCTTGGGGTGGTTCAGGGTATGATCCTGTCCCTTCAAAAGCAATTCATTTTATTTCCTTTCGTCAAATCGATTCTCAAACTCATTACGTTCATGTACCCTTTCGTGATCGTTTTATGAACCAAAATCACTCTCACCATTTGGGGTAATTGATATGCAACAATGGGCCAGAATTGCCATTCTCGGAACCATGTTTGTCGTCGCATATTTGCTCATTTTGGCATGGCAAAAAGATTATGGTCATGTAGCAACACCAGCAGTGCAAAAAACCACTGCGACGGTGTCACATGATGTATCTGCAGATTTGCCAAATGCTCAAACGGCCACAGCTTCGTCTGATATGCCACAAGCAAATATTGCTGCACCGCAGGCAACAGAGACTACTGCACCTGTCAGTCAACAGCTTATTTCAGTCAAAACTGACCTTTATCATCTTTGGATTAGTCCAAAAGGTGGTGACATTGTTCGTATTGAATTACTCAATCACGATAAAAATAAAAACAGTGACGACGCTTTTGTCATGCTTGAAAGTGATGCGAAACGTACCTACGTCGCACAGTCAGGTTTGATTGGCTTAAATGGCCCTGACAGTAATGGTAAAGGTCGTCCTGTTTATGAAGTGGTTAAAACTGATTACACATTAGCAGATGCTAAATCTGTCAAAAATAAAGAAGGACAAACCGTTCAAGAGTTAACTGTTCCTTTGGTCTATAAAAATGCTGATGGCATTGAAGTGATTAAAAGTTTCCGTTTTCAACAAGGCGAATACCCAATTGTTGTGAGCCATAAAGTGGTCAACCGTAGTCAGCAAAACTGGCAGGGTCAAATGTTTGGTCAGCTGAAGCGTGACAATTCAGAAGATCCAGGTAAATCTGACCAAGGGATTTTCACTTTAGGAACATTCCTAGGTGGTGCTTGGGGGACGCCTGATGAGCATTATAACAAGTTAAAATTTGCCAATTTTAGTGAAGAAAAACTTGCGACTGAAGCCAAAGGTGGTTGGGTGGCGATGGTTCAGCATTACTTTGTGAGTGCTTGGGTTCCTGGTAGCTTGAAGTTGACGCAGGCAGATGGTCAACCTTATGTCGCAAAACTTGAGTCACGTAAATCAACAGATGATATGAATATCATTGGATTTACCTCACCGACTATGAATGTACCTGCGGGTACTGTAGCTGAAATTGATGCAACTTTTTATTCAGGACCTAAAATTCAATCTGAATTGAAAGGTTTGGCTGAAGGTTTAAATCAAACCGTTGATTATGGCTGGTTATGGCCAATTGCGAAATTGCTATTCTTAGGGTTGCAATTTTTCCACGGTATTGTCGGAAACTGGGGTTGGTCAATTATTTTATTGACTGTTTTAGTGAAACTGATTCTTTGGCCGTTGTCGTCTAAAAGCTATCGCTCTATGGCGAAAATGCGTGTGATTGCACCTGAAATGCAACGTATGAAAGAAGAGTTTGGCGAAGACCGTATGCGTTTCTCACAAGAAATGATGGCGCTGTATAAACGTGAACAAGTGAACCCATTATCGGGTTGTTTGCCACTGTTATTGCAAATGCCAATCTTCCTTGCTTTGTATTGGGTCTTGATGGAATCAGTTGAATTACGTCATGCACCGTGGTTAGGTTGGATTCAAGATTTATCTGCTATGGATCCATGGTTTATTCTGCCGTTGTTGATGGGTGCGACCATGTTCATTCAGCAAATGTTGAACCCTCAACCGACTGATCCAATGCAGGCGAAAGTCTTCAAGATTATGCCGATCATTTTCACTGTGTTTATGTTGTTCTTCCCTGCGGGCTTGGTATTGTACTGGATTGTCAATAACAGTATTACCATCTTGCAACAAGGTATGATTAACAAAGGCGTTGAAAAAGAACGTGCAAAAAAAGAAGCCAACTCAGTCCACTAGTCTGTGCTGAATAGCTGAATCGATCCGCTTAAGATGATATTCTTAAGCGGATTTTTTATTGGCTTGAAGTAGAGAAAACGGCATGACAACGCAACTAACCCAAACCACCATTGCCGCAATAGCGACACCTCCCGGTCGTGGTGGTGTGGGCGTGATTCGTCTTTCTGGACCGAAAGCCTATGCGATTGCAGAAGCATTGACACTCAAGCCACTTGATCAGGCGCGTTATGCTGCTTTCTGTCATTTTTATGATGTGCAAGGTGCTGTAATGGATGAAGGTTTGGCGATTTGCTTTCCGAACCCACATTCATTTACAGGGGAAGATGTGGTTGAGCTGCAAGGTCATGGTGGCCCTGTGATTCAGCATGCCCTTCTCTCTCGTTTATTTGAACTCGGTGCAATTGCGGCAAAGGCAGGTGAGTTTTCCATGCGTGCTTTTGAAAATGGCAAAATGGATTTAGTACAAGCAGAAGCCATCGCAGATTTAATTGATGCAACTTCACAAGCAGCAGCACGTTCAGCGGTGCGCTCTTTACAAGGTGCTTTTTCTGCAAAAGTAAATGCAGTTTTGGAAAATTTGATTCATTTGCGTTTGCATGTTGAAGCTGCGATTGATTTTCCCGAAGAAGAAATAGATTTTCTTGCTGATGGTAAAATTTTGACTTTACTTGAAGGTGTGCAATCTGCTGTTCAAAATGTACAACAATCGGCACGTCAAGGACAGTTATTGCGTGAAGGTTTACAAGTGGTGATTGCTGGCAAACCGAATGCAGGTAAATCATCGCTTTTAAATGCGCTTGCAGGGGTTGATCGTGCCATTGTGACGGATATTGCAGGAACCACACGTGATGTTTTACATGAGAAAATTACCTTAAATGGTTTGCCGATTACGTTAACCGATACGGCAGGTTTACGTGAAACAGGTGATATCGTAGAAAAAGAAGGGATTCGCCGTGCCATTAAAGAAATTGAACAAGCTGATTTATTGCTGTTGGTGTATGACTTAAGTCAGGGTGAAGATCCATTACAATTGGCACAAGCGTATTTTGCAGAACATATCGAGCCGAAGCGTTTAATGCTGATTGCCAATAAAGCAGATTTAACAGATCAAAAAGCTGAATTAGGTGATTTAAACGGATTTCGGCACATTGTAGTCTCTGCCAAACAAGAAACAGGCGTTCAGGCACTTATAGATGCGATTACAGCGCATGCAGGCTTCCAACCTGAAGAAGATACCTTTATTGCACGAACACGTCATTTAGACGCAATGAAGCGCACTCAGGCTTATTTGGTAGAAGCCCATGAGCAATTAACAGTTTATCATGCAGGTGAGTTGGTGGCTGAATCCTTACGTTTGGCACAAAATGCTTTGGGGGAAATTACAGGTGATTTTAGTGCGGATGATTTATTGGGTGAAATTTTTGGATCATTCTGTATCGGAAAGTAATTTCAAATTTATCCAATATTCCAACAGATTCCAATAAGTTCTATTTAAAATTAAATAGCATTAAGTTTTAGTAACTTAGTGCTTTTTTATTATTTTTTTATTGTTCCAATATGTTCTATTTATTCATCTAGTGCTATGATTTTTTAGTCACCATTCAGTCACAAAATGAATGTTGGCTATATTTTTTTAACGGTGACTAGCTTTATGGTACAGGCAGATAAGATACTCTTTTCAACAGACAGAGAGATTAAAAACTTAAAAGTAGGTGAAAAGAGATACACCGCTAAAGATGCAGTAGCAAACGGCTTGTTCTTAGATATAACAATGACTGGTGTTAAGTCATGGTGGTATCGCTATTCATTAAATGGCAAACAAGAACGCCTTGTGCTTGGTCGGTATCCTGATGTGTCATTGAAAGATGCTAGGCAACTTCGAGATGAATCAGCCTCATTGGTGGCGAGAGGTATTTCACCCAAGAAAGCTACAGCAAAACCCACAGAGCTTTTATTTCAAGATTATGGCGAGCGTTATTTAGAGGAAGTCATCAAGAAAGATCGAACAAATCCATACAATATGATCTTGTGTTTGAATAATGATATTTATCCTATGATTGGACATATTGCTTTAAATCAAGTCAGTATTGAGGATATACGCCGTACAATTTGGCGCAAGAAAGAACAAGGCTATGATGCCTCAGCCAATCAAGTGCGTGGCTTATTAAAGCGTATGTTTGACTATGCTATGACACTTGGACTTGTACCTTACAATCCAGTGTTAGCGATTCCATCACGGCACGTTCATAAAGCAAAATCGAGAGATCGTTATTTAACAACGAATGAAATCCGCACTTATTACACTACCCTACTCAATTCACGTATTTACAGAGCAAGAAAGCTAGGACTGTTATTGTCTTTGCTTACATTGGTGAGAAAGTCAGAGTTATTGAGAGCAAAGTGGGAGCATATTAATTTTGATCAAGGTGTATGGCTGATTCCTGAAACAAAGGCAGATAGTGCAACAGGTCATAGCCGTGAAATGGTGGTGTATATGTCTACCCAAGTGACTGAGATTTTTAAAGAACTTAAAACCATTGCAGGCGATGAACCTTATGTTTTTGTTGGTCGGCAGAAAGGTACACATATCAGTCACAACGCATTTAATACGGCGCAAAAAACAGCATTATCTTTAACTGATATTCCTGATTTTACAGTACATGATTTACGTCGTACAGCGAGTACCCATTTAAATGAACAAGGTTTTAATTCTGATGCGATTGAAGCGTGTTTAAACCATAGTCCTAGAGGTGTGAGAGGTGTTTATAACAAAGCCAAATATGAAAAAGAGCGTACAGAGATGCTTCAAAAGTGGAGTAATTTTATTTTTGATGTGATTTACGAACCAAATTTGCTCTTTTTTAATGAGGTAAAAAAGGCTTAATTGTAAATAAATAATACAGTGAATTTAATAACAATGTTATTAAAAGTTTAATAAATTAAATGACTTATATAACTATTGTAATAATCATTTGAGAGCTAATTGATTAAAATCAAAAGATAATCTTTCACTACAACTATGACAAGAGAATTAAATTTTTTAACGACTAAAGTAATAAAAAATTATCATAATTAGCTTGTTAAATAACCATTGTGTTAAATGTTGTCGCACACGCTCATCAAAGAGGTAGCCATTTTGGGAAAAGTCTTTTAAAGTAAAACATAGATACACAATTGGTTCATTTAGAAATATTTAAATCTAGTGAATACCAAAAGAAAAGAGCCAAGCAACTACCACATCGCTTGACCCTTTTTATGAAACAGGTGGCTTTTAGCAACTACCACATCGCTAAGAGCTATTAATTTTTAACCTATGTCTGACAGGACACAAAACTAAAGGTACTTTAGAAATGTAAGTAGATTAAAAACTAATATTGACAGATGCTATTTTTAGCATTTGCTAATAGATATTAATATAGTTCGGATTTCCGAACGTGTAAAGCTAGCTTTACCCTTTAATCCTAGTTACTGAGTTTACTCAAACGTAATTAAGGGCTTTATCAGCTTGAAAATAATAGTTTTATATCTTTAATTACTTTCTTATCCTTATTTTGTGTCTAGGCATTTCCTTTATGGAGAATGTTTAGATGAATTCATCTCAAACACAACAAAACGAAAATTTACGTTTAATCCGTCGTAAAGAAGTACAGTCCAAAACTGGACTAGGTGCTTCATCTATCTATGCCGAAATGGCAAAAGGTCACTTCCCTAAGCCAATAGTTTTATCTGAACGTCGTGTCGCTTGGGTAGAATCTGAAATTGATACATGGATTGCGGAACGTATAGCAAATCGTAATGCCACCATTGCAATGATGGAGGCTTAAACCATGAATCATCAAAGCCAAGTGCTAAACCATCTTAAACAGGGCAAGACCCTAAGCCAAGCCGAAGCGATTAATCATTTTGATTGTTACCGTCTGAGTGCTGTTATTCAGCGTCTACGCAATGCAGGGCATGACATTGTGACCCATCAAGAGCCGAACCTAAACAATAAAGGCACACATGCCCGATATGAGTTAAGCGAGGGGCAGGCATGAATCCATCTATTTTTAATTTTAATGAACACGGCGTTCGAGTTGCTTTTGATGAAAATGGACAGCCTTTATTCTGTCTGCCTGATGTTTGTAAGGTGATGAATATTTCTCGTTCATCTGACTTGGTACAAGTATCAAAGGGGTATGTTAAAAACGAAACCCCTAAGCGACAAGGAGCATTAAATCCTACTGGAGTGCATAAAATCCGCATTTCAACCAATGGCGGTATGCAAGAACTCGCTTTTATCAATGAGGAAAATTTATATCGAGTTATTTTCCGATCTAATAAACCCGAAGCATTGAACTTTCAAAATTGGGTATTTGCAGAGGTATTACCAACCATTCGTAAGACTGGTAGTTATTCAGCAAGACAAACAGCTTATGAGGAATTAAACCGCTTATGTATGCAGGAAAAGACCCAAATAGCGAAAGGGTCATTTCATGGTACAGGATTGGTGAATCATCGTTATTCAATGCAAGATTTAAAGTTAAGAATTGAAACATGCAAGACCAATTTACAACTTACTTTTGAGGGGTTACACCATGATTGAACGTGTAAACCCTGAGTTTTTTAAAGCCTTTGATCATTACAAAAACATGGTTAAACAGTACGGCGATGACCATCCCATCACAGAGCAGGCTTTCATTTTAACCATGCACTATATGCCTGAAAGTATTAAAGCGGACATGCATCAAAAGGCTAAAGAATTGGATTTATTGCCACCACCAAGCGGATACACGGACGAGGGCGACCCGATGTATAGCCTAGAAGATATTGCCAAACATTTTGGCATGAGCTTTGAAGATGCAGAAAAGCATTTATTGCAGATGATGGACAACCGCCAAAAGGTCGGACTGTCTAATGATGGCGTTTTAATTAATTCCAATATTCACATTAACCGTGTGCAGTAGGTGAACGTATGAAAAATAAAGCATTCAATATTGCCAACATGCCCAAGTATGGTTATATTTGTCGGGCTTTGAGCAAAATCTCGAAGTTAGCTTTGGTCGGCTATGAATATACAGCGCATACAGTCCGCTTAATGGGCTTTTTTTGTATGCGTCATTTCTCTATGCGTTCGCATTTTATGGCGAAGTTGGAGGGGGACACTTTCGAGTGTGCCAGTTACCTGTATTACTGGTCGACCAACCCCTTTCAGCTTTGCCACCCTAATTACTTGGTCGTAATTGGCAAGGCTTCTAAAAATACAGGAGCGCATTAATCATGCTTATATCTTTTAGTGAGGATATATTAGATCGAAATTATAACGATCATAGTCAATCCTTAAGTAATCTCAGTAAATTATTTTTTACTTTTACTTACATGCAAACAAAACAGGATTCAAATAAAAAGGCGGTGACACTATGAATATCACCACCTCAGAAGCAAGTACAATTTTAGCGCAATGTACTGTTTTAAATCAACAAGATAAGGGCTATTTAATTCAGCCTATTATTGAGCGTTTTGGCAGTCCATTACAGCCGATCTATGTCGATCAAAGTCAGATTGACATTAATGGACAGACCTATCAAAGCCCTTTGATTTTGCCCCTTTATAACGCTCAATTAGAGCCTATACAATGTGCTGTGATGCAGGACAGTATGCCTATATCGGTCATGCCCGATGGTAAAGCAAAAGGCTTTGCCTACTATGGCGCATTGCAGGCAGATCAACCGATTATTATTACTTATACGATTGAGGCATTTTTTAAAATTGCCCAAACAGGGTACGCCGTTGTTTTGGTTGTCCTACCTCATTTATGTAGTAAGCACCTTAAAGAGATTAAAGGTTTTGATTTTAAGCAGATTGAATATGTAGTGAACCAGTTGTCACAGGCAGGCTATACACAGCTTTATATGCCAGTACGTCCCGAACAGATCAAACAGGATGACTATCTCAATTTAGAGCAAAGCACCGCCGTGCGTTTGTTAAATCAATATATTGTGATTGATGAAGATGACATTAGAAATGAATATTTTATTGAAATCAGCCAATACGATGAAACAGAGGAAATACAGCTTTTCCTTGAAGAATCAATAAAGCAATTACCACAGCAAAATAGCTTGCCTAAAGGTCACTTGGTAAAGCCGTTTAAATATGGTGACGGTGTATTTCATCTTTTTAAAGACGGTTTGTACTACATCGAAAAAACCAAAGACGATGAGTATAAACGCTATATCTCAAGTCCTATCAAAGTCTTGGCACAGACAAGGGACAGCACAAATAACGCTTGGGGGCGTTTATTAGAATGGCATGATGCTGATGGTGTTCGGCACATTCAAGCCCTTTCTATGGAGCTATTTCAATCCGATGGTGTAGAGCTTCGTAAAGCCTTAGCTTATCAAGGGGTCATCATTGCACCCGATGGCAGAGCAAGGAATTTATTGCAAAGCTACCTAATGAGCTACCCGACTGATACAAGAGCTTTATGTGTTGATCGTGTCGGATGGCATGATGATGTTTTTGTATTACCGAATCAGCAGATCGGACAGCATGACAACGGCGATTTAATTGTATATCAAACCACTCAAGGGCTAGATAACAACTATCAAAGTAATGGCACACTAGCACAATGGCAAAAAGATATTGCACTCCCAGTAGCAACACATAGCAAGTTAATTGTTGCTTTGAGTTCGGCTTTTGCAGGGCAATTATTTGCACCCTTAGAACAGCAGACAGGTGCAGGCATACACTTTAAAGGGCAGTCATCTAAAGGTAAAACCACAGCTTTATATGTGGGCTGTAGTGTATGGGGTAAACCGAGCAACTACTGTAAGACATGGAAATCAACAGGTAACGCTTTAGAGCATACCGCTTATATTCACAATGACGGATTTTTAGCATTGGACGAGATTGGAGAAGTCGCCAATCCTAAAGAGTTGGGAAATATTGCTTATATGCTTGCCAATGGTAAAGGTAAAGCGAGGCTTACTAAACAGATTACCGCTAAACCATCTTATGCATGGAAAATTATCTTTTTGTCTACTGGAGAAAAGAGCCTCAAAGAGATTATGAAAGAGAACGGACAAAAGACCAAACTAGGGCAAGAAATCCGTTTAATTGATATTGATATAGATCAAAGCGAACATGGTTTATTTGATCAAATTGACTTTGCAGAGGATGGGGCAAAGCAATCTAGGTTATTGGTCGAGCATTCTAATCAATCGTATGGTGTTGCAGGCATGGCGTGGTTGAAATACCTCACCCATGATAAGAAGCGTGTTATAGAACAAGCCAAACAGATGTTACAGCAATACAGCAAGGAATTGATTGCACAGCACCAAGAGGGGCATGTTATCCGAGTGGCGACAGCGTTTGCACTGGTTGCCGTTGCAGGCGAGTTAGCAACACAGGCAGGCATTACAGGATGGCAAACAGGTACGGCATTTAAGGCGGTGAAAACTGCCTTTAATGAGTGGGTAAATAATTTTGAGTATGTCGGGGACTATCAAAGTAAAGAATACATTTTGCATGTTAAGGCATTTTTTGAGGCGAATGAATCAAGCCGATTTGAAGCAGTGACACCCGACCCCGACCACATGGAAAAAATTATCAATCGTGTGGGTTACTGGAAAATAGAAAACGGTGAAAAAATCTTTTTTGTACTTCCCGAACAATTTAAGAATGAAGTGTGTAAGGGCTATGATTATCGGAAAATTGCAAAGAGTTTGTTACTGCATGACCTTTTAGAACATGACACAGGCAAAACGAGTAAGACTGTTCGCCTACCATGCTATAAGAAATCAATCCGAGTTTATGCAGTCACAGAAGTCATTTTTAGCTGGGAATACTAAAAAGCTGAAAAAAAAGAGGCAACAAGTGCAACAACCCCATGAATAAAGGCTTTAAGGGTGTTGCACATTGCAAAAATCAATAGGCAACAACAGGCAACAAAGGCAACAAATAGGGAAAAACATGCAAAGTGTTACCTATGTTGCCCCTTGTTGCACAAGCGAAAAAAAAGAGGCAACAGTCTGAAACCCTTACAGGTCAAGGGTGTTGCACATGTTGCATTTGTTGCCCTTAGAAAATGACATTCTGAGAGAATTTTAAGGAAATAACCAACATGAAAAAACAAACAAGAGCAGAGTTTTTAGCAGAAATCGAAAACTTACACGGCTATAAAGCGAATGAATGGCAGAGCATTAAAAAGGTCACAGTCCCTACAGGTGTGGCAATTTTTACCATTGGCAAAGATGAGGACGGCTATTTTTCTCATATCAATACTGAGTTCGGACAGTGGACAATTGAACCAATGAAGAATCTAGGCGTCACCCATTGGCAAATAGCGAAATACTACGACATATATCAGCTACTCAAAAAAGCATAGTTTGGGATAGAAAGATTAGACCACAGCACTACGATATTTTCGTAATGGCTTAATCCATCTAAGTACATCTAAGTAAAATGTGAATCGTTATGTAATCCATCAAGGTCCATCAAGGTAAATCATACGCCGTTATTGGAATCGTTATGTAATCCATCAACGTACATCAACGTAAATCATGCGCCATTGTGTGAATGGTTGCCTAATCCATCCAAGTACATCCAAGTAAATAAGCATCCTAAGAGCTGTAATTGTTGTTTTACGACATAGGTCGGCAGATATACAGCAAAGCTATACACGGCGGAGCATATCGGTTTTTTATGTTTTTAAATCCGTACAACTACGTAAAACAAAACTGAGTAGGCTATGGGCATGAATACCGCATTTAAAATGCGAAATTTGCCTACATTTAAAATGTGACCAAGTGACCGAAGTTGTAAATCAGAGTTTGACCCATTGGTATTTGAAATGCGCAATTTTGCGCTTTGCTTTGAAAACAATAATTTACAGAACAGTATGCCAATGTGCGCACTTTAAATAGGTCATTTCGGTGCGCACATGACTGCGCATCATTTTTGTGTATCAGTATTTCTGTTTTTTATACGACTGGAGGAGTTGATATTTTGCTTTACAGGGTAGTAGAGAAATAACACTCAAAAGTAGGCTTAAAGTAATACGGTGTAATAGATACAGGCATTTTATTAAAACAGCGTTTTGTATAGCTACGTATAGCAAAATTGAAAGAATAACCTCAAAACTTTGTTAGACAAGACCCACTTAAATAACCCCTTAAAAGTAGGCTCAAAGTTAAGCCACAAAAGGCATACAGCGATTTAATGAAAGTATCGTTTCGTCGTTCTACGTCGTACAAGATAGGCAAAATAAACCTATAACGGCTTAATATTTTGCATGACAGCGAGCTATACAAAATTAGGCTTAAAGCATTGCTATTATTGATATACGGCGGATTTAAAATGTTAGGTTTTGTCATGCTACGTCAAGCAAGAAACGCCGTTTGAATATACTTAAGCCGTTCCCTTTTTAGGCAGTGCCTTTTTATGGCATGACCCCCTGAAAATAAGGGTATAAGCCATATAACTATGCGTTTGTTTAGTCATTTTCTTTGACATAAAATAGCTATAATTAGCTAAAAAACAATGTAAATGAATGATTAATATCAGATATGTTCTGACATTTTTCCCGACATTTTAGCTGGTTATTTAGTTAGACAATACACGGCGGAAATTAAGTGCAAAATGTCACCATAGTCTTATGCAGTGAGGCATTGCCGTGTACTGGTGAATTTGATTCTGTATGACTACGTATAACAAAAAATGCTTTTTCCACAAGGTACAACAAGGTAAAGGGCAGGATTTGAAATACAACCCTTTCCCCTCAGTGTTTAGAAGTCATTATTTGTCATACTACAAATAAAAACAGTTTACCCAACGGAACGATAGAGATTGTATGAAGAATTAAAAAAACGTGGGCGAGCGAGGGAGCTTATTAAAAGGCTGAATGATATGTATAGCTATAGAGGTACTATGCTTTTTCGATATAGCCTATTTTTCTGTGCCTAGTCACGACAAAAATAGTCACAGGTTAGTCACTAAAATTTCACGATTTAACTAAGTTAATGAATTATAAAATTTATATTTCTGTTTTTACATTCTGTATCGGAAAGTAATCATT
>RRZU012735398.1_pt1 | contig 12118 bp, 9 predicted proteins | sample 2165561 | NCBI WGS metagenome assembly RRZU01 (sample SAMN10456909, study PRJNA506462) | wastewater metagenome | isolation source: wastewater sludge | place: USA: Moscow, Idaho | reverse complement strand
GGCCATCAGCGATTGCCTGCATTTCGGCATCGTCAGCCGAAAGGTGCACAATGATTTCATTCAAGCCCGGCTTCAGTTGTGAAACCGCTTTCAGGTAAGGCTCGCTCCACGTTGCGGTAATCATTTCAGGCGAAAGCATAAAAAGATTATCCAGCAACACCGCGTTTTTACCCATCAATGCTTTGGTTTCGGGGGGCAACATGGCCGTATATACCGGTGGAAAAAGATAAGGCAGGCGATATTCATTGGCTATTTTCAAATAAACTTTCAACAATTCGGGATTGAAAAGCGCACTGCCCATATGGTTATCGATATGGGTTGGCTCAATACCATAAGCTTTAGCCCTTTCAATCTGCGCCCGCATCTCTTTCTCCACCTCGTCGGGACGTGCTTTGGCCCCAACCTCTTCCACCGTGGCATACATCATTCCATTGCCGTTGAGCAAGCTGGGAATCTCGTCCGACGATGAAACACCGTCCCATTGGTAGTGTTTCCATTCTGCCGTGAAAGTGAGATGGACACCCACATCCAGCCCTGGGTTCTCTCTAACAAAAGCGGCAATTTCGGCAAACCACGGACAAGGAACCATCACACTGCCCGAAGTGATATCACCATTCGGGAAAGCTTTCATATAGGCAAGATTCGTGGAATGCGACAGTCCCATATCGTCGCCATGGATAATAAGCAATTTGGAATGAGCCGGATAACCCAGCAGCTCGGCCAGCGTCTTTGGCTGGGCCATCATGGCCAGTGGGATAACGACCAACATCAGCACGACAGCAACAATTATAATCTTTTTCATACTCAGGTTTTGTGTTGATTCCGAAATAGTTGCCATTACTGGCAGAAAAGGCTAAAATTAAGCTATTTTCAGAATTATTTGCATAATATTTGTATGGGTCATCGCAATATCCGTTACCAACTATCAACTTTATGAAAACTTCCAGAAGACTGGTTCTGCTGACATTGCTCACCGTAGCCGTTTCAACCCTTCTATTCGGTCAGGGAAAGCCGCCCCGGTTCCATGTGATTGCTTTTTATACTGCCAAAAACGACCAGGCCCATATCAGTTTTGTCCACGAAGCCAACCGATGGTTTTTATCGATTGCCGACCAGTATCATTTTGCATACGATTCGACCAACAACTGGAAAAACCTCAACAGCAACTTTCTGGCCAAATATCAGGTGGTCATCTTTCTCGATACCCGTCCCGAAAAGCCTGAACAGCGGGTTGCTTTCGAAACTTACATGAAAAACGGCGGGGCCTGGATCGGGTTCCACTTTGCCGCTTTCGCCCTCAACGGCTCTACCTATCCGCAAGATTGGAACTGGTATCATCATGATTTTCTGGGCTCGGGTGAGTACAAAGGCAACACCTGGCGCCCCACACCTGCCCTGCTGCTTACCGAAGATCGCCGCCATCCGGCCACCAAGAGTTTGCCAAAAACCTTTACCGCCTCGGCCAACGAATGGTACAGCTGGAAAAACGACCTGCGTAAAAACCCCAACATCAAAATACTGCTTTCTGTCGACCCCTCCAGCTTCCCGCTCGGAACAGGACCCAAACCGCACGAAGTTTGGCACAACGGCGACTATCCGGTTGCTTGGACCAATATTCAGTACAGGATGCTCTATATCAACATGGGGCATAATGATATCGATTACGAAAACAAAGGCAACAAAGAACTCTCGCATACCTTTGCCAACAAAATTCAAAACCGGCTGATTATTGATGGATTGCAGTGGCTCGGAAACCCACGTAGCCGCATGGCCGTAAAACGCCAATAACCGCTTTTTAAAACGGGTAACCTCGGGTTTTTCAAGGAAAATATCCTCTGAAAATGTTATTTTTGTGCATAGAACCATCAACTTATTCGACACATGGAAACAGGCTCACGTTTGTGGCATCATTTAGACAGCAAGGTAATAACCGACCATTACAATACTGACCCCGAAAAAGGGCTGAGCAGCGCCGACGTTACAGCCCGGCAGGCCAAATACGGGCGGAATATTATTGCCCAGGGCAAACGCAAAAGTGCGATTGTCAGGTTTCTGCTGCAATTTCATAACCCGCTGATATATATCCTTCTCTTCTCGGCCACGGTAGCACTGCTAATGGGTAGTCTTATCGACTCCATCATTATCTATGGCGTCGTGCTTATCAATGCCATCATCAGTTTTATTCAGGAAGACAAAGCCGAAAAAGCCATCTCCTCCCTGTCGGGCTCGCTGGTAACCAACGCAGCCGTTGTGCGCGATGGCGTATCGCAAAGTGTCGATGCCCGCGAACTGGTTCCGGGCGACATTGTGCTGCTGGCCTCCGGCGCAAAAGTTCCGGCCGACCTTCGGTTAATTAAAAACCGGGACCTGCAAGTGGTTGAAGGAGTATTGACCGGCGAGTCAGCCCCGGTCGAAAAAGATTCTACCGTTCTGCTCGAAGAGAAAACCCAACTGGGCGACCGCATCAATATGGCCTACGCCTCCACGCTGGTTACCTATGGGCAGGCTACCGGCATCGTGGTCGAAACAGGAAATACCACCGAGATAGGTAAAATCTCGCAAATGCTCAGTCAGGCCGAAAACCTCGAAACCCCGCTAACCATCAAGTTTCAGGAATTCAGCAAAATGATTACCTATGTCATTATCGGTTTCGCGCTGGTAGCCATTGCCGTTGGCTATTTCCGCGAAGGAACCCTTTCGCAGCAGTCGTTGCTGCAAAGCATTGCACTGGCGGTGGGGGCCATCCCCGAAGGGTTACCGGCAGCCATCACCATTACACTGGCCATTGGCGTAGGACGGATGGCCCAACGCAAAGTGATTATCCGCAAGCTGCCGGCTGTCGAAACATTGGGTAGCACCACGGTTATCTGCTCCGACAAAACCGGTACCATCACCAAAAACCAAATGACCGTTAAACACATCTATGCCGGTGGAAAAATGTTCGATGTCGACGGGACAGGATATGCTCCGAAAGGCGATATCACTTTCGAAGGGATAAAAGTCGACAGCAGCGACGAAACGACACTGCGCGAATGTCTGGTAGCCGGATTGCTCTGCAACGACAGTCGTCTGGTCGATAACGAAGGTATTTACGAAATTCATGGCGACCCTACCGAAGGGGCACTTATTGTCGCAGCCGAAAAGGAGGGCATGACCTACGATGCGATGCTAAAGCAGTTGCCGCGCGTCGATGCCATCCCGTTCGAGTCGCAGTATCAATACATGGCTACCCTTCACCGCAACAGTGAACAATCGGTGGTTTATGTGAAAGGGTCGCTCGAAGCCCTGCTTATCCGCAGCGATAAAATGGTCGACGAAAAAGGCCAGGCCATTGCCATCGATAAAAAGGCCATCACCGAAGCGGCCGCATCGCTCTCCAAAAACGGAATCAGGGTGTTGACCATTGCCCGATTGCATGTGGACAGCACGATGGAACGGCTCGACCACGAACATCTCGAAAAAGGGTTGACCGTGATTGGTTTACAAGGGATGATTGACCCCCCGCGACAGGAAGTTATCGAAAGTGTTGCCTACTGCAAACGGGCCGGCATCGATGTAAAAATGATTACCGGCGACCATGTGCTCACCGCAGTTGCCATAGGCGAACAAATTGGCCTTTTCGACCACAGCGCTCCCCACGGCGCCCTCACCCACCTCAGCGGGAAAGAGCTCGAAGAGATGGACGATGCCACCTTGCTGAAAAATCTGAAAACCCTGAAAGTATTTGCCAGAGTAACCCCCGAACAAAAGTTGCGACTGGTGAAACTGCTCCAAACCCAATCGAATATCGTGGCCATGACCGGCGACGGCGTGAACGATGCCCCGGCACTGAAACAGGCCAATATCGGGGTGGCTATGGCCATTACCGGTACCGATGTATCGAAAGAGGCCGCCGACATTGTACTGACCGACGATAACTTTGCCTCTATCTATGCCGCCGTTGAAGAGGGACGCGCCGTGTACGACAACCTGGTAAAAATTATCATGTGGACATTGCCTACCAATATTGGCATCGGGCTTATTATCCTTACCGCCGTTTTCCTCAATATCGAACTGCCCATTATGCCAAGCCAAATCCTCTGGATTAACATGACCATGGCCGGCGTTCTGGGGCTAACCCTCGCCTTCGAGCCGCAACTGCCCGGCATTATGGAACGCAACCCACGCGACAGCTCTGCTCCTATCCTCTCGAAAACCATTATCTGGCGCACCATATTTGTCGGGGCACTGATGACAGTCGTCGCGTTTCTACTCTACCAGTACATCATGAAATATACAGGCGAAAGCATCGATGTGGCGCGCACCATCGTGGTGAACACCATTGTAGGCATTGGTATTTTCTATCTGTTAAGCTGTCGTTCGGGCAAGAGTGCTTTCCGCCAGTTAAACCTCCGCTCCAATCCAATGTTGCTACCCGGCATTTCGATGATGATAGCGCTTCAGGCAATTTTTACCTATGTGCCGTTTATGCATACCATTTTCCACGGGGCTGCCGTCGAACTGAACTGGATAGGTGCAATTGCCGGGGCATCGTTTGCCACTTTTTTGGTTATCGAGTTGTATAAAGTTATCGAAAACTATTTCAGCAAAAGTTAATTCAGGCTATTTCTCCCTAAAAAATAAAACCACTGCCGTAAGTTTTATCGCACAACTTATAGCAGTGGCTTTTTTGTTTGGCATACCCTACTTGCAGTGCAAATGGTCATCGACCAGTTGACGGATTTTGTCATTCTGACCATATAGCCGTTCGCTCAGACCTAAATCGTTGTAAGCTTTTAGCCGGGTCATCATATTGTCGAGTGTCCCTGCCGGGAAAATTCCTTCGGCTTCGAACCAACTCCGGGCAGCCGCCAAAGCCTCGGCCGACTCGTGGCACGAAGCAGGCAACTTGCTCAGCGAGTCGAGCTTCGCCCGGAACTCCGGTTTGAAAATATTGACATGTACATATTTCTCGTCGGCCATTTCGAGTGCCCGATCCATGGTCAGGCCGTGGCGCACCGCTACCGCGATGGCTGCCAACAGCAGATAGATATCGGCCGAGCCGTCAGGCGAACGCAACTCGATGGTTTGCTTTCCTTCGACATAGGGAATGGGCGACTGCTGTTGCGGATTGGCATCTTTAATCATACTGGTTTTGGCAATCCATCCCAGCGGCACCCGAACGAGCGTCGAGCGGTTACGGTCGCCCCAGCAAATATTGGTAGGTGCCTCCTGATGCGGAACCAGCCGCAGGTACGAGGTTGGGATAGTATTCCCGAAAGCGGTTATCGGTGCGGCCAGATCGAGCAAGCCGGCAATCATCCGTCGTGCCGTGTCGCTAATGGTTCCCCGCTCCTCATCAATCATCGCGTTCACCCCATCCTTTTCGGCCAGCATATGAATGTGCAACCCGCTCCCCGCCTTTCCGACGGTAATTTTCGGGGCAAAACTGATGGTCACGCCATAGCGTTGGCCCAGCATCCGCAACACCCATTTGGCTATGGTTAGCTGGTCGGCACAATCTTCGATATTCACCGGAAGGAATTCAATCTCGTGTTGCTCGAATGCCTCGGCACCCGAAATAAAATTACCCACTTCGTTGTGGCCATATTTGATGTAGCCGCCACACTGCGCTATCAGCGCCAGCGCTTCGACACGCAGCTTCTCCCACTTCGAAAAGGGAGCCGAGTTGTGATAGCCTCGCTGATCCACCGCCGGATAGAGCGGCTCGACTGGGCTGATGACATAATATTCCAGTTCGCCCAGCGCCTTCAGATTCATGCCGGTTGCTTCGCGGAAACGGGTAGCCGCCTTACGCAGGATATATTCGGGAGCGCTGGCCAGCGGCTCACCCTGATTGTTGTAGAACGAGCAAAGGATATCGAGCGCAGGCTCATCGCTAAAGGGGTTGACGAAAGCCGTCTTGAATCGTGGAATCACATAGAGGTCGCTCGACCCGGCTTCGAGGTAGCTAAAGAGACTACTCCCGTCGACCCGCTCGCCACACGAGAGCAAATCTTCGAGATGTTGCCGGTTATTGATCACGAAATTAAGCGTCTTCAGTCGGCCATCATCGCCCACATAGCGAAAGTTGACCATCCGGATACCCTTCGCCTCAATAAAGGCAATGATATCTTCGCGGGTCAGCATGGCCGCCGGTTTCCCGAAATATTGCACCAGCGCATTCGGGTTCATGGCAATCGTTAAATTATCAGTCGTCATAACAGTTGATTTAGTCCTCTCAAAGTTATCGATTCACATGGGGCAGAAAATGGGGAAAGGTCAGGGTTTGCACGGATGGGGAGCGATAAAAAAAATCCCCGGACCAAAAGTATGTCCGGGGAGTGCTAAACCTAAAAAAGACCTCTGTCTAACCCTATTTTTTGGCCTGAACGGTATCGTCAATTGTAAATCCCCAATCCGCAATTCGCTTTGGATTGGTTTGATTGATGGCTTTCAGCAGGTTTCGGCTAATTTTAAGCGCGTTGGAAATCGCTGGGGTATAACGGTCGCGTTCGCGATAAGCCATTTCCATCTGTGCTCTTAACGCCTCGGCCCCTTTGTGTATTTCTAATGCCTGACTTATGGTAGGACCAACTGCCGACCAATCGAGTCCATCGACGTTGTTGAGCGGCGACCCTTCGCCTTCGTTCTGATGTTTCTGATAAACACTTGCTGCCAAAGCCAGCATTTCGCCTACATTTTGCGGGATTGATACCCTTCCTGAAGTTCTGTTCATTGTGATTTAGTTTATACGGTTGTTGGTTACAAGTTAATTCATTTAAAATAATAATGCAACACATTAAACAGACAAATAACTGATTATTTCAATATTAACACACAAAAAATTCGATGGAGATTGAAAACGCTGACAGCATAAGGCTTCCTGACAAGCAGTCCACTTTATTTATCGATGATAGCCGATTCTCCGTTCATTGTTAATGCCCCCTTATCAAAATCTTCCCCCCTCTATCAATGTTTATAACGGGGTATGAAAGGTAATAATGCCATTATTAACGTTTATAACGGGGTATGAAAGGTGATAATGCCATTATTAACGTTTATAACGGGGGTATGAAAGGTGATAATGCCATTATTAACGTTTATAACGGGGATATCATCAATCATATTGCCGTTATTAATGTTCATAATGCCACAATTAACTTTGATAGTGGCATTATGAAGATTGATAGCCAAATCAAAAAACATGATATTGTTTTACACCGCTCTACATTTTCCGGTACTCCCTGGGCGAGACACCGGTCAGCCGTTTAAAATATTTGCCAAAAAACGATTGGGACGGAAAGTTTAGCTCGTCGCTGATTTGCTGGATGCTTTTGTTGGTCGATGGCAAAACATACCTTCACACCCTCTGGAACTTATTTCCCGGTGCTTCGGGTAGCATCAGAAAGAAATGGAAATGCGGAAACACTTTTTGCAAAAATTCAGAATCTCGACAGGGTACGTGTGGTGGTGAAATAACCAATCGGGGGCAAATTTACTGAGGTCCCAAATTCATTTAGATTGTCCGGAGTCTTCAGCGTTATCAAAAACACACGGTTTTGTAGGGTTACTTTGGGCCGTCGAAAAATTAATTTAAACAATACAAATAAACAGTTCGCAACTTTCTGACTGAAAAAATCTCAGTTCATCATCCGGTATTCGTTGGGTGTCAATCCGGTTGCGTTTTTAAACAACCTTGTAAAATGCTGCGGATACTTAAAACCCAGTTCGTAAGCAATCTCGTTTACCGATTTATTGGCATCGAAAGTCATGTTTTTGGCAACGTCGATAATCTTGTTTTGAATGTATTCCTTGGCTGTTTTCCCGGTTTCCTTTTTAATCAGGTCGCCAAAATAGTTGGCCGACAAATGAAGTTCATCGGCAAAATAAGCAACTGATGGCAAGCCGATTTTCTGTGGTTTATCCGATGAAAAATAGCCGTTCAGCAGTTCTTCAAATTTTTCCAGAATGCCCTTGTTTACGTTATCGCGGGTAATAAACTGCCTGTCGTAAAAACGGTCGCAGTAATTCAGAAACAGTTCGATGTTCGAGGCAATCAGCTTTTTGCTGTGTTTGTCGATGTTTTGATGCAGTTCAGTTTCAATTTTCGAAAAACAATCGAGCACAATCTGCCGTTCGCGTTCAGAAAGGTGCAATGCTTCGTTGGCATTGTAGCTGAAAAAATGATAGTCATTGATTGTTTTGCCCAGTGAAGTCCCGCGAAGTAAATCGGCATGAAAAACCAGTGCGTGTCCGACAGGTTGATAAACTTGTCCGTCGGTTTCCACCACCATCATCTGTCCCGGCGACACAAAAACCAGTGTTCCTTCCTGGTAGTCGTAGTAATTGCGGCCATATTTCAGGTCGCAGCCTTTAAAATCTTTCAGGAAAATACAATACAACCCGTAATTTATTTTCACCCGCTTTTCGCCCCACGACCGCGGATTGGCTTTTGAAAAATCGATAATACTTACCAGGGGATGCAATGTTTCATGATTATTCAGCGCATTATATTCTGCAACTGTTTCAAACCTGTAAATCTTTTCCATCGTTTCGTTTTTCTGAAACAAATTTAAGCATTCCAACCTTGTTGTAACCATTTTGCCGGGCCAATCAGTAAAAATGGTAGAAGATGCAGTAATCTGTATATCAATTGCTGAATTAGAACAAATTACCTTTGAATTGTGAAAATAATCTGACATGAAAAATAAAATGAATACGATGAAAACATTACGGATATCCAATCTGAAACTTTTGCTTTTACCAATGCTGACTCTGTTTGCGCTGATGTCAATAAGCCAGCCAAAACAAAAACCGATGGTTATTCAGGAGCAGGGCAGTTTTGCTGTTGGAGGAACTGTAATTACCAATCCCGGAACTTTTAATCCGGCCAGCCCGACACCCGACGGGCAAACCTTTCACGGCGACCATGCATACGTATTTTATCAAATACCGGCGAAAGCACGCAAATACCCGCTGGTGATGTGGCATGGAATCGGGCAGTTTTCGAAAACATGGGAAACCACACCCGACGGCCGCGAAGGTTTTCAGAACATCTTTTTACGCCGCCATTTTCCTGTTTATGTGCTTGACCAGCCTCGACGTGGAAATGCCGCCCGTGGTACAGTTGAAGGAACGATTGCTCCCACTCCCGATGAACAAGGATGGTTTGGAACATTCCGCGTTGGAATCTGGCCCGACTATTTCGAGGGAGTTCAGTTTTCGAAAGACCCGGAAACGCTGAATCAATATTTCCGTCAGATGGTGCCGAATGTGGGGCCAATCGATATCGGGGTAAATGTCAATGCAGTTTCAGCGCTGTTCGATAAAATTGGTGATGGAATTTTGGTTACACATTCCCATTCGGGTGGAATGGGCTGGCGAACAGCTATCAAAAATCAACATGTTAAGGCCATTGTTTCGTACGAACCGGGAAGCGGTTTTGTTTTTCCTGAAGGTGAAGTACCGGCACCCATGTCCAGTTCAGGAGGTACGCTGGAAGCGGCAGGTGTTCCAATGGCTGAATTTCAGCAACTCACCAAAATCCCCATCATTATTTATTATGGCGATTTTATTCCGAAAGAACCCAATGCCAATCCCGGACAGGATGGCTGGCGGGTGCGGCTGGAAATGGCAAAACTGTGGCGCGACTGCGTTAATAAACACGGCGGCGATGTTACGGTGGTTCACCTGCCCGAATTAGGAATAAAAGGCAATACGCATTTCCCCTTTTCAGATTTAAACAATATTGAAATTGCCGATTTGATGTCGGAATGGTTAAAAGAAAAGGGGTTGGATAAATGAAAGCAATAAACATTTTTTATTGTTGAATTCACCCTTCGACTTCGCTCAGGGTGACAGTCAGACTGAGCGAAGTCGAAGTCTGTTTTAAACAACCAAAAGAATTTAAATGAAACTTATACAGAAGGAGATTAAAATGAAAATATTATTAACAGTCATGATTTCAACACTTAGCGTCATCTCGTTGGCGCAAACCAAACCGGCCAATCCTTTCGGACTGGTTTACGGAGATGCTATAACTGAAAATCTGCCGGGCAAAGTAAATATACACCCGGTAAACTATAAACTGAATGGAATCGAAATCGCTGCCAATGTTTACACACCAGCCAGCTACGACCCGGCGAAAAAATATCCGGCAGTGGTGGTAGCCCACCCCAACGGCGGTGTGAAAGAACAGGTAGCCGGATTGTATGCACAGCGGTTAGCCGAATCGGGTTACATCGCCATTGCTGCCGATGCATCCTACCAGGGAGCCAGTGGAGGACAACCCCGTAATGTGGACAAACCGGCCAACCGCATTGAGGACATTCGCGGCATGGCTGATTTCATTATCCAATATGCAGGAGTTGATGCCAGCCGTTTGGGTGTTTTGGGTGTTTGCGGAGGGGGTGGCTATTCGCTGGCAGCCGCTCAAACCGACAAGCGTTTCAAAGCGGTGGCCACCTTGAGCATGTTTAATTCAGGCGTGGTAAGGCGCAACGGATTTATGAATTCAGCAGTTTCCACCATTCAGGAACGTTTAAAACAGGCATCGGAAGCCCGCGCCCTGGAAGCCGCTGGCGGAGAAGTGCGTTATGCAGCCGACACAAAAACTACTGATGAGCAAGCCGACAAGATGCCGTTCGACCTCTATCGCGAAGGTCATTATTATTACAACCGGACGCACGCGCACCCCAATTCCACGTTCCGGTACACGATGAGCAGTCTAATTGACCTGATGGCTTTTGATGCTTCCACCAACATGGAGTTAATCAATCAGCCTTTGCTGATGATGGCCGGAAGCAAAGCCGACAGTTACTACATGACTGATGCAGCTTTCAATCGCGCAACAGGAACAAAAGACAAGGAATTGTATCTGATTCCGGGAGCAACACATATTCAAACCTATTATGTGCCTGAATATGTTGAACAGGCAGTGAATAAACTCAACGAATTCTTTGGTAAATACTTATAACAATTAGCAATATGAAAACAACTATTATCGGACTTTTTTTAATTATCCTTGGTATGCAAAGTTCATTTGCACAAAATCAGGCAGCGAAGAGTTTCACTGCTGCTGAACAGGAAATCGTCAACCTCTCGAAAGAGAAATGGCAGTGGATGGCCGACAAAAATGCCGATAAACTGGCAGACCTCTTTCATGAAAAATCGATGTTCGTTCACATGGGTGGAAGCTGGGGAAAGGAACAGGAAGTGAACATCATAAAAGGTGGAATGATTTGGTACAAAAAAGCCGATATTCACGATGTATCGGTAAATATCATTGACAACACAGCCATTCTCTTAAATCGAATCACGTTGCTTGCAGTCGTTGGCGGCAACGAAGTCACCAATCCATTTATGGTTACCGAAGTTTATATCAAACTCGATGGAAAATGGAAATTAGGTTCGTTATCGTTCACAAAACTGATGACACCCGGCGGACAGTAATCAATCAATTTAAATTTGAATGAAATGAAAAAGATTTTAACAATTTTAGTTTTCCTAATCAGTTTTAGTTTGTTTGCTCAGCAAACAGTTGTCAATTCAGCTCCTGAAGTTAAAACCAAGGCAGGAATTCTGCGAGGCGTAACAGAAGGAGATGTTTCAGTTTTTAAGGGTATTCCCTTTGCTGCACCGCCAGTTGGCGAGTTTCGCTGGCGTCCGCCGCAACCTGTTAAACCTTGGGAAGGCGTTCGTGATGCAAGTAAATATGGACCTAATTGCGCACAAGGTGGCTGGGGCGCTGCTCCGGGCACAATTTCCGAAGGCTCTTCGGAAGATTGCCTCTACCTGAATTTATGGACACCTGCAGGTTCAAAACCGGGAGCAAAACTGCCTGTAATGGTTTGGATTCACGGAGGTGGTTTCACCGGTGGCAGTGGACAGAATTCGGGTGATGCGTTTGCAAAAAACGGAGTGATTCTGGTTTCCGTCAATTACCGTCTTGGCCGCCTCGGGCATTTTGCTTTTCCGGCTCTTAGTAAAGAGCATCCCGAAGAACCAAAAGGAAGTTACGCTTTTATGGACCAGATTGCTGCCCTGCAATGGGTTAAAGAAAACATTGACGCTTTCGGTGGTAATCCGGATAATGTTACCATTTTTGGGTTCTCGGCAGGGGGTGTTTCGGTTCATT
>RRZU012846518.1_pt1 | contig 12122 bp, 11 predicted proteins | sample 2165561 | NCBI WGS metagenome assembly RRZU01 (sample SAMN10456909, study PRJNA506462) | wastewater metagenome | isolation source: wastewater sludge | place: USA: Moscow, Idaho | reverse complement strand
GTCTCGTCCAGCACATCGGCCGGCACCAGCAGCACTGTCGGGCCGGCGCGCCCGGTGGTCGCGGCGGTGAAGGCCATGTCCACATAGTCATCGATGCGCGAGACATCGGCGACCCGGCGCACCCATTTCGCCACGCCCGCGAACAGCGCCGCGTGATCCAGTTCCTGAAACGCGTTCCGGTCGGTGAAGGGGCGCGGCACGTCCTGCACGATGGCCACGACCGGGATCGAGGCTTTCAGCGCCTCGGCCAGACCCGGCACCAGCAGCGTCGCCGCCGGGCCGTTCTGCGCCGTCACCACCGCCACCTGACCCGAGACGCGGGCATAGGCATCGGCCATGGCCGCGCCGGCATTCTCGGTCCGATAGCCGACCTGCGTGATGCCATAGGACGGCGCGGCCAGAAAGAACGCGGACGGGATCGACTGGCCAAAGACGCGCGTCACGCCATGGCGCTGCAAGGCGCCGGCAAGGATATGCGCCCCGGTCAGGTTCGTGCGCGGATCGGAATCCAGCATCCGGGTCACTCCTCGGTACAGAAACGGGTTTTCAGGATGATCTTGCCGGTATGGGCCGAGGCCTCCAGCCGGGCATGGGCGTCCTGCACCTTGTCCAGCGCAAAGACGGAATCGATGATCGGGCGGGCGCCGTGTTCAAGGATCAGCGGCAGCACCTCGGCCTCGACCGTGCGGGTCAGCGCCGCCTTCATCGCCAAGGGCCGCGCCCGCAGCGTCGAGCCGCTGAGCGTCAGCCGTTTGAAAAGCAAGGGGCCCATGTCCATGTCCGCCCTGGATCCCTGCTGGAAGGCGATCTGGGCGATGCGCCCGTCCTCGGCCACCAGTTGCAGGTTGCGCTGCATGTAGGGGCCGCCGACCATGTCCAAGACGACCTCGGGGCCGCGGCCATCGGTCAGCGCCCTGCCCTCCGCCACGAAATCGGTGCTGCGGTAGTTGATCGCCGCATCCGCGCCCAAGGCCAGCGAGGCTGCGCATTTCGCGTCCGAGCCGCAGGTGGTGATGACGCGCGCGCCGATGGCCTTTGCCAGCAGCGTCGCCGTCACGCCGATCCCCGAGGTGCCGCCATGCAGCAGCACGGTCTCGCCCGGCTTCAGGCCCGCCCGCAGGAAAAGGTTGCTCCAGACGGTGAAATAGGTCTCGGGGATGCCGGCGGCCTCGATCATCGCAAGACCCGCCGGGACCGCGATGCAGACATCGGCCTGAACCACGGCTTCCTCGGCATAGGCGCCGCCTGCGACCAGCGCCATGACGCGGTCGCCGGGGCGAAAGCGGGTGACGTCAGGCGCGGTCTCAAGCACCTCGCCCGAGAGTTCCAGCCCAAGGACATCGGTGACGCCGGCGGGGGGCGCATAATTTCCTTCGCGCTGCATGGCGTCGGGGCGGTTGACGCCGGCGGCATGGACGCGGACGCGCATCTCGCCGGGCCGAAGCGGCGGCAATTCGCGGCGCACCAGTTCAAGCACCCCGGGACCGCCGGGACGCGCGGCGATGACGGAAACGGTGGCGTGATCAGTCATTCGGGCCTCCTGCCGGAAAAAGCATCACTTTCAGCGCAGCACCGCTGCGGGCCAGCGCGAAGCCGTCTTCGGCCTCGGCCAGCGGCAGGCGGTGGGTAATCATTCCGGCGTAAAGCGCGGGTTCGGCGGTCAGGCGGCGGATCGCCTCGGCAAATGCCTCGGGCGTGGAATCGTGGCAGCCGCGCAGTTGCTTCTTGCCGCGCACCAGCTGGTTCAGGTCCAGCTCAAGCGGCTGGGCATGGATGCCGACGACCGCCAGAACGCCGCCCGGACGCAGCACCCGCAGCCCGTCGCTGACGCTGGCAGAGCGGCCCGTCGCCTCAAGCACGATATCGGGCGCGGCGCCGAAATGCGCGGCAATGGCGCTGTCCAGATCGGTCCGCGCCAGATCGGCGCAGCCCGCAATTCCCAGCCGCCGCGCCAGCGCAAGGCGCGCATCGTCGTCAAACCCCGCCAGCAGCACCTGCGCGCCACGCGCCTGCGCCACCAGCGCGATGCCCATGCCGATCGGCCCCGGCCCCAGCACCAGCACCCGGTCGCCGGCACCGGCGCCCGCGACATTCACCGCGTTGACCGAGACCGCCAGCGGCTCGGCCAGCGCGGCCACATCCATCGGCAGGCCGGCCGGCAAGGGCAGCGCATTCGCGGCGGGCATGGTCACGCGCTCGGCAAAGCCGCCGTCGCGATGCAGCCCGATCACGCGCCGCTGCATGCACTCTGCACGCCGCCCCTTGCGGCAGGCCGGGCATTCGCCGCAGGTCACGGTCGGCCAGCAGACCACCGCATCGCCCACCGCAATGCCATAGACATCGGTCCCGGTCGCGGTAACGGTGCCGGAAAATTCGTGGCCCAGCGTCAGCGGCAGGAACGGCGCCATGAAGTCATAGCCCGAATCCCACGCCCAGGCGTGCAGGTCGCTGCCGCAGATTCCGGCGGCATGAATCCTGACCGCGACCTCGCCCGCAGCGGGCTGAGCCTCTGCGGCAATATCGCTCAGGACCACCCCAGCGCCGGGGGTGCGCTTCTGCACGGCTCGCATTAAACCCTCCACTGGCGCGGACACCTTATACTGGACGCGCCACATGGGTTCGTTATAAACCACATGTTATAACACATAGTCAATTCCAAACTCGGAGTTGCCTGCAGGGGGAGAAGGATGGCGGAAGTTACTGAAGCCAATTGGATAAAGCCGATTCAACGGCAAAATCTCAGCGAGTTGGCCTATGTGAATCTGCGCGATGCGCTGATGCAGGGGCAGATGAAACCGGGCGAGGAACTGCCGTTGCGGCCGATTTCGCGCAGCTTTGGAATCAGCGCCACCCCCATGCGCGAGGCGCTTTTGCGGCTGGTCACGGAAAGCGCGCTGGAAATGGACAGCCGCGGCCGCATCTCGGTCCCGCATCTGACGCGCGCCGCGCTGATGGAGGTGCGCAAGCTGCGCGGCTTTCTTGAAGGCAATGCCGCGCGCGAGGCGGCGCTGCACGCCGCGCCCGCCGCCGTCGATGCGCTGGAGCAGATCCACCTTGAGCTGATCGCCGCACAGAACGCCGGCGATTACGTCTGCGCCATCGGGCTGAACACGCAATTTCACCTGAAGCTGTGCGAGATCAGCAACCTTCCCATCACCTATGAGGTGGTGTCGAACCTGTGGGTGCGCTGCGGGCCGCTGCTGTCGCATCTTTACGATGCCGGCTTGCCGGCGGACTGGGACCCGCATCCGCATGTGCGCGTGGTGAACGCCATCCGCGCCCACGACCCCGACGCCGCCTACCAGGCGCTGAACATGGATATCGAGGGCGGCGGCGCCGGGTTGCTGGCCCATGTAAAGGACTGACACCAAAGGACGGAACCCGGCGGCGCGACGCATCTATGCAGTCCCCGCGCGCGCGCCATAGCGCGTCTCGACCCAGTTGATCGACGCGGTCAGCCCATCCACCCCAAGCGGGTGCGGCAGGTTGCCGACATGCGGCGCGGCCAGCGTCAGTTCGACCATCCGCGCGATCTCGTCCGGCGAGGCGCTGCGGCCACCCAGACCCGCCAGCGTCACCGGCAGACCGAGCCCGGCGCAGAAGGCGGCGAAGGCGTCGATCTCGGCCTCGGGCGCGCCCTGCGCATGCATCTGCACGACATTGGCATAGGCGATCTGGAACCCGTGCATCGCCCCCGACCAGGGCGCCAGCGCCGTCAGGCCGCGCGTCATGGAATGGGCCAGCGACAGGCCGCCGCTTTCAAAGGCAAGGCCGCTCATCAGGACAGTCGCCTCGATCGCGCGCTCCAGCGCGGCATCGGGCTCGCCCCGCTCCAGCGCCGCCAGTGCGGCATGGGCGTCCCGCAGCAGGATATCGTGGCTGGCATTGGCCAGCACCACCGCGGTCAGCGCCGACTGGCCGCCGAAGATGTTCTTGCCGCCGGCATTGGCGCAGCAGTTCACCTCGTGGATCTTGCCGATGGTATCGCCGATGCCGGCAAGGAACAGCGCCTTTGGCGCCTGCGCGATCACCCGCGTATCGACCAGCACCAGATCGGGGTTGCGCGGCAGCTTGCCGACCTCGACCATGCGATGATCGGCGTCATAGATGACATAGTTATGCGAGGTCGGCGCATCGGTCGAGGCGATCCCCGGCACCGTCACCACCCGCGCGCCCAGCCGGTGCGCCAGCGCCTTGCCGGCATCGATGCACTTGCCGCCACCGATGGCGGCGACGATGGCGGGCGAGGTGGTCAGCAGGCCCTCAAGACGGTCGACCTCGGCCCAGGTGCTTTCGCCGCCAAAGGTCAGCACGCTGGCATCGATGCCCGCCTCGTCGCAGGTGGCGCGAATCGTCTCGCCATGGCGGTCCTGCATCACCGGATCGACCAGCAGCGCCACCGCGCCCCCCATGCGCGCCAGCTCGCGCCCCAGCCCGGCCAGCGCACCCGGCCCCTGCACATATCTTGACGGCGATCCAAAGACGATCACGGCATGTCCTTCCGGTCACAGGGCCAGCGGCGGCGCCGGCCAATTTAATAATGCATCATATATGATGCTTGATGCGTGATCGTAAAGCCCTTATTCATCCCTCATCCCGGAAACGACTCGGCCGCTGCGCCGGACGCTTCCCAACCGGGCGCACCCGGCGCCCGCACACAGGAGAGATGCCGATGTCCCTGCCCCATCCAGCCGGCCCGTCCACCGGATCGCCACCCGGCGCCAACAGCTATGCCCCCGACGCCGAGACCGTCGCCCGCCTGCGCGAGCGCGCGCAGTTCATCCGGCTTGAGACGATCCGCCTGATCGATATCGCCAAGACCGGGCATTACACCTCGGTCTTTTCGGCGGCCGAGATGTTCGCGGCACTTTACTATGACGTGATGAACCTGCGGCGCGGCGAACCCGGCTGGGCCGGGCGCGACCGCTTTACCATCGGCAAGGGCCACGCCGCCGTGGGCCTGTTCCCGATCTATGCCGATCTGGAGTTCTTCCCCAGCGAATGGCTGGACGACTATACCCGTCTTGGCAGCCCGCTGGGCGATCACCCCGACATGCGCAAGGTGCCGGGGGTCGATTTCTCGTCCGGCTCGATCGGGCATGCGCTGTCCAATGCCATCGGCATCTCGCTGGCGCGGCGCTGGACGGGCGGCGATTACACCACCTTCTGCATGATGGGCGATGGCGAGATGCAGGAAGGCCAGGTCTGGGAGGCGGCGCTGTTCGCCGCGCAGAACCGGATGCGCGACCTGATCGCCATTGTCGACCGCAACGGCTATCAACTGGATGGCAAGGTCGACGACGTGATGAATGTCGAGCCTCTGGACCAGAAATGGGCGGCCTTCGGCTGGCAGGTGCATCAGGTCGACGGCCATGACATTGCCGCCGTGACCGAACTGATGCGGCGCCTGCGCGCCGACGACACCCGCGACCAGCCGGCGCTGGTCATCGCAAAAACCGTCAAGGGCAAGGGGGTCTCATACATGGAGACCGAACCCGGCTGGCATCTTGGCTGGCTCGACCCCGAGGATGCGGCGGCAGCCGTCGACGAAATCAAGGCGCAGGTGATCTGACATGACCGGACCGAAATCCCCCAATTCCTGGCAGTATCGCGGCCTCAACATGGTCAACCCGGGGCTTGACCACCTGTCGAACGGGCTGATGCAGCTTGTCGAGGCCGGCCACAATGTCGTCGCCGGTTCCGCCGACCTGCAATATTCCAACGGCCTGAACCGCTTTGCCGCGGCATATCCCGACCGCTACATCTCGTTCGGGATCTCGGAACAGAACATGGTGTCCGTTGCGGCAGGCATCGCCACCACCGGCGTCGTGCCTTTCGTCGCCACCTTCGCCTCGTTCCTGGGGTTGCTGGCCTGCGAACAGATCCGCATGGATGTCGCCTATTCGGCGCAGCCGGTGCGGCTGGTCGGCCATCACACCGGCATTTCGCTGGGCTTTTACGGCACCTCGCATCACGCGACCGAGGATATCGGCGCCATGCGTTCCATCGCCGATCTGGCGGTCGTCTCGCCCTCGGACGGGGCGCAGCTTGAGGCGGCGATCCGCGCCAGCGCCGACTGGGACCAGCCGATCTATTTCCGCATCGGCCGCGGCCGCGATCCGGTGGTCTACGAGAATGGCACCACCTTCCAGTTCGGCAAGGCGCATGTCCATTCGCTGGGCGAGGAGCTGACCATCATCGCCTGCGGCATCGCCGTCCATGCCGCACTTGAGGCGGCGGCGGCGATGAACGCGGCGGGCCGCTCGGTCGGCGTCATCGACATGGCCTCGATCAAGCCCCTGGACCGCGACGCGGTGCTGGCCGCCGCCGAGGCGTCACGCTGCCTGATGACGGTCGAGGAACATAACGTGCTGGGCGGCCTTGGTTCGGCCGTGGCCGAGGTTCTGGGCGATGAGGGCAAGGGCGTGCGGCTGAAGCGCCACGGCATCTATGACGAATATGCCCTGATCGCGCCGCCGACGCATCTTTACGCGCATTACAAGCTGGACGGCGCCGGCATCCGCGAGGTGGCCGAGGAATTCACGCGCGGAGGCAGGACATGACCGGCCAACCGATGCGGAAAACCGCCGTCATCACCGGCGGCGGCACCGGCATCGGGCTTGCCACCGCGCGACACCTGCTGGCCCTTGGCTGGCAGGTCGTCGCCGGCGGTATCGACCATGACGAGGCCCTGCCCGAGGGCCTCGACTTTGTGCCGACCGACGTGACCCGCAGCGATGCGCTGGCAGGGCTGATGGCGCGGGCGGACCGGATCGATGCGCTGGTCAATTGCGCCGGCATCATCCGTCAGGCCCGCGAATGGCAGACCGAGGATTTCCACAAGGTGCTTGAGGTCAACCTGACCGCCTCGCTGGGGGCGGCGACGGCGGCGCATGAAAAGCTGCGGGCAACGCAGGGCAGCATCGTCAACCTTGCCTCGATGTGGAGCTGGTTCGGCGCCGCCAATGCGCCGGGCTATGCGGCGTCCAAGGGCGGGATCGTGGCGCTGACCCGCTCGCTTGCCGTGGCATGGGGCCCCGAGGGCATCCGCTGCAATGCCATCGCGCCGGGCTGGGTGAATACGCGCATGGGCGCGGGGGCAAAGAACAACCCCGCGCGCGAACCCGCCATCACCGCCCGCATCCCGCTGGGCCGCTGGGCCGAACCCGAGGAAATCGCCGAGGTGATCGGCTTTCTGGTCTCGCCCGCGGCGCGCTATGTGAACGGCGCGCTTTTGCCGGTCGACGGGGGTTATTCGGTGGCGTGAGTGCCGCTGTTGCTGCCGCTGGCCGCCCGATGCGGCGGCCAGTATCGGGGCCAGTTCCCGGACCAATTCAAGCGTCGGTTCAAGGCAGGCTCAGGCGGCCAGTTCGCCGGCCAGCGAATTCGGCGCGCTGTGGGTGATGCGCACGCGCACCAGATCGCCCACGCGGGCCTGCGGCGCCTCGACGAAAACCGCGTGCAGATAGTCGGACTTGCCCACCATCTGCCCCGGCAGCCGGCCCGGCTTTTCAAACAGCACGCCCAGTTCGCGCCCGACCATGCTTTCCTGCGCGGCCTTCTGCTGGCTGGTCAGCAGCGCCTGCAATTCCTGCAGGCGGGCATCGGCCACGGCGTCCTCGACCAGCGGCCGGTCATAGGCCGGGGTGCCCGGGCGCGGCGAATACTTGAAGCTGAAGGCGGTGCCGAAACCGACCTGCCGCACCAGATCCAGCGTGTCGGCATGGTCCTGATCGCTTTCGCCCGGAAAACCCACGATGAAATCGCTGGTCAGCAGGATGTCGGGGCGGGCCGTGCGGATACGCTCGATCAGGCGCAGATAGTCGGCGACCGTGTGCTTGCGGTTCATCGCCTTCAGGATGCGGTTGCTGCCCGACTGCACCGGCAGATGCAGATAGGGCATCAGCTTCGGCTCAAGCCGGTGGGCCTCGATCAGGTCGTCGGCCATGTCGTTGGGGTGGCTGGTGGTGTAGCGGATGCGGTCCAGCCCGTCGATCTCGGCCAGGGCGCGGATCAGACGGCCAAAGCCCCATTCGCCGCCCTCGGGACCCTCGCCATGCCAGCCGTTGACGTTCTGGCCCAGAAGCGTGATCTCGCGCACCCCGCGCGAGATCAGGTCCCGCGCCTCGGCAAGGATGCGGGCCACGGGGCGCGAGACCTCGGCCCCGCGGGTATAGGGCACCACGCAGAAGGCGCAGAACTTGTCGCAGCCCTCCTGCACGGTCAGGAAGGCCGCGGGCGCGCGGCGGGTGGCGGCGGGTTTCGGCAGATGCTCGAACTTGTCCTCGGCCGGGAATTCGGTATCGACGCCGCCGCCGGCACGGACCATGGCCGGCAGGCGGTGATAGGCCTGCGGGCCGACGACCAGATCGACCAGCGGCATCCGACGCTGGATTTCCTCGCCCTCGGCCTGCGCGACGCAGCCGGCGACGCCGATCTTCAGGTCGGGACGCTCGGCCTTCAGCGGCTTGAGGCGGCCAAGGTCGGAATAAAGCTTCTCGGCCGCCTTTTCGCGAATATGGCAGGTGTTCAGCAGCACCATGTCCGCATCGGCCTGATTTTCGGTCAGGACATAGCCTTCGGCGCCCATGGCCTCGGCCATGCGCTGGCTGTCATAGACGTTCATCTGGCAACCATAGGTCTTGATGAACAGCTTTTTCGGCGCGGTCGGGTGGGTCATGGGCGGCGGTCCTTGGGAATGGGGCGCTGATACAGGAAAGCGCCGCATTTGGAAAGCGGATCGCCGCCCGCCGGGTCGGTAAGGGCCTAGACCATCAGCAACGGATCGGTGGTATTGCCGTTCGTGACATAGAACAGCTCGGGATCGACCTCGTTGAAGCTGTCGCCATCGGACAGCGCCACGCGCATTCCGTTATCGCCCCAGGCGACGATATCGGCACGTCCGTCGCCGTTCAGATCGGCCAGCATCCGGTCGTGGCGCGCGGCGCTCCAGCCGGTGTTGCTGCCGAAATCCGCGCTCCACAGGACCGCGGCGGCAAAGCCCGTGCCGGTCGACAGCGAGACCAGCACGCCGTTGTCGCCAAAGCCCACCACATCGGCGCGTCCGTCGCCGTTCACATCGGCGACCACGCGTTCGTGCTGACCGACCTGCCAGCCCGCGCCGCGCGAGAACTGGTTCGTCCAGACCTGCGCCCCCTGGAACCCCGTCCCGGTGGACAGCGAAACCAGCGTCGCCGAATAGCCGAAACCGATGATGTCGGCGCGGCCGTCGCCATTCACGTCGGCCAGCGTCCGTTCATAGGCCCAGACCTCCCAGCCGCCGTTCTGGACCGAGTAATCCGAGATCCAGTTCTGCGACGCGGCAAAGCCGGTGCCGGTGGACAGGGCGACGCGGACGCCGGTCTCGCCAAAACCCACCAGATCGTCGCGCCCGTCGCCGTTCACATCCGCCACCATCCGCACATGCCGCGACGGGTTCCAGCCGGTATTGCTGGCAAATTCGCCCGACCAGGCCGAAAAGCCCTGAAAGCCCGAGCCGGTGGACACCCCCACGATCACCGCGTTTTCGCCAAAGCCCACGACATCGTCACGCCCGTCGCCGTTCACATCGGCAATGACGCGATCATGGCGGTTCATGCGCCAGCCGCCGTTGTAATAGGAATAATCCTCGACCCAGCGCACCTCGGGGCGATAGCCTTCGCTGCGCGAGGCGGTGATATCGACGCCGTAATCGCTGAAGGCCGCGAAATCCGCCTTGCCGTCGCCGTTCACATCGCCCACAGCCCGCATGTCGCGGTCGCGCGACCAGGTGCTTGCCGGCTTGTACAGGAAATCGTCGGTATAATATTGCCGCTGCAACCAGCCTTCGTATTCGGACCGCAGGATCGGGATGCCGTTGCTGTCCCGTCCCAGATCCAGCGCCGAATCGTGGACGACATATTCGCGCAGCGCCGCACGGGCCCCGATGAAATCCGCCGCCGAGACATTGGCCGCAAGCGACCCGCTGCCGTAACCGATATAGCCATCCGCATCCATGCCCGCCATCGCCGCCCCGGCATCGGCGAAATATGACGCATTGATATGGTCGGAATGGTCCTGGTTCATGAACTGGCTTTCATGATCCTGCATCATCACCCGGTCGGCGGCCTCGTCTCCGATCAGCGCCGCGATGACGCGCACCAGATCCTGCCGGCTATAGCTGTTCTGGCCGTCGGTGCTGCTCATCGTGTCGATTTCCGCGCGCCACAGCTTTTGCAGGCTCTGATAGCCCTGCGACCCGAAACCGCCGCCGCCGCCGCCATCGGGCACGCGCAGGAAATACAGCCGGACCTGCGGCTGGCTGGCCAGATAGGACGAGGCGATGTTAAAGCTGCGGCCACCGGCCGCCAGCGTCACGGTTTCATCGACCCAGTCGCTGGCGCCGGCCATTTCGGCATAGGCGGCCTTGGCCCCGGCCTCGCGCCCCTGCCAATAGGCGGCGTTGTTGCCGGCATCGCCCGCGGTCACATAGACGGTCGTATGCGCGCCCCCCGACCGGATCGAGTTGCGGATATCGGGATTCATGAACAGCAGATCGTCGTCGATATGGGACACGATCGCCATATTGCTGATCGTGCCATCGCCATTGGTATCGGTCGGCAGACCCATGAAACTTGCTCCTTGTTAACGTTGCGCCCGTGGGGCGCGGCTGAAGACCACCGAATGGATTGCCCGCAGGTTTCCCTCGGCCATATCATCAATTTATTACAAATTACCCGCGCAAAACGCAAAATTTTTTTAAGTTAATTCAATGTACTTTGGTATAGTGCCGGTCGGCCTTGGCGCGGACGCGCAGGCAGGCCATGATTGGCGCCGCCCCAATGACGGAGACAGGATGCCATCCGACCTGACCAGCATCGCCAATATCGGCCCGGCGACCGCCCGCGCGCTGACCCGCGCCGGCATCCCCGACGCCGAAAGCCTGCGCCGGCTTGGCGCGCATGAGGCCTATCGCGCGCTGCTGACCGGCGGTGAGCGGCCGCATTTCATCGGCTATTACGTCCTGCACATGGCCCTGCAAGGCCGGCCATGGAACGATTGCCGGGGCACGGAAAAGACGGCGCTGCGGCGGCAGTTCGATGCGCTGGTGGCCGAGACGCGCGGCAGCGCCCCCTTTGGCATCGAGGCGGAATTGCGCCAGATCGGGCTGATCGCGCCTCAGCGTCCAGCGCGAAGCTGACCGGCCAGAAAGCCGCCGGCGCGGCGCCATGCCTCGTCATTGTCGCCGCGGAAGTTCAGTTCGCGGTGCAGGATCAGCCTGCCGGTCCCGACATCGACAAGATTCGCGAATACCTGAAGGATCAGCGTGCTGGATTTCTGCACGACGACGAACAGCCCCTGTTCCGCCCCCTGCCCTTGCAGCATCCCGACCAGACATTCCGCGCTTTCCTGCGGGCAGGCGGCCGCCACGGCATCAGACGCGACCAGCGTGCCGGGCATCTTCGCGGCCAGCTCGGCCGCCAGCAGCGCAAGGCGGCGCGCGTGGTCGGCCTTTTGGTCCCGCGCCTCCTGCGAGGTATCGAGCAGCTTCACCGGCAGGATCGCCAGCCCCTCGGCCATGGCCGGCAGCGGCAAAAGCAGCAAGGCAAGCACAAGGTTCCGCATGGCCTGTCCCCGGAAGATGCGGTCAGGCTGGCCCCGCCCGCACCCCGGCGCAACCGGGAAAAACGTCTTATCCCGCGGGCAAAGCGCCAGATGGCGCGGCGCCGCCCCGGCACTCTGCCCGGGTGCCCCAAGCCGGGCATTGAACGCAAGGACCAGCCCGGATAGCCTGCGCGCAACGCCGGAAATGGAGGCATCCGACATGAACCAACCGCAAAGCTGGGAAGCTCGCGCCGAGGAATATTCCCTTTACGGATTCACCGACATGCCCTCGGTCCATGAGCGCGGCACGGTGGTGCTGACCCATGGCGAGGGGCCCTATGTCTTCGACGTCCATGGCCGGCGCTATCTGGACGCCAATTCCGGGTTGTGGAACATGGTCGCGGGTTTCGACCACAAGGGCCTGATCGAGGCCGCGCAGGCGCAATATGCGCGTTTCCCGGGCTATCATTCCTCTTTCGGGCGCATGTCCGACCAGACGGTGATGCTGTCGGAAAAGCTGGTCGAGGTGTCGCCGTTTT
>RRZU010734548.1_pt1 | contig 12122 bp, 7 predicted proteins | sample 2165561 | NCBI WGS metagenome assembly RRZU01 (sample SAMN10456909, study PRJNA506462) | wastewater metagenome | isolation source: wastewater sludge | place: USA: Moscow, Idaho | reverse complement strand
GACCGCTGGACCGCCTGGACCTGTCGACGTTTCCCCGCTGATCCGATGACGTTCGTACATGGTGTAGATGTCATCTAGTCGCCCAAGGGCACCCTCTGTTTCTACTTCCTGCCGGAATCCTGATTCGCTGCTTCCGGCGTATCCCAAGGACGTGGCAACGTTCACGTGTTGGTACTGGAGTTTCAGCGCGATGACTCCGAACGGGCGGTTTGCGATGTGCCACGCGATCGTGCGCCGGAACTGGCGCGTTGTGAGCCGCCATGGTTCACCGTTCACGAGGGGAATCACGGGTGACTCCAGGTTGGAGCCGTGCACCTCGTTGAGAAGGCCCAGGAATTCGTTCAGGGGTGCGTTGATGTTGCGGCTGATTTCCCCGTAGCCGGGGCTGTTCGGCAGCCAGTGGCGTGCGAACAGGTAGTCAAACGAGTGCAGAGACTCCAGTACGGTGACGGCACGCGCCACCGGCTCGATAGCGACCCAGGAGGCGGGCCGCCCTTCGGAGCGTTCGTTCTTGAACGCGGTCCCGTCGAGCCAGTAGCGGGTGCGTCCGTCTGGGAGGCGCTCCGCGCGCAGGCATCCTCGCTTGAGGCTCGCGACCTCGCTGTCCCGCATCCCGGTCAGGTAGGCGATGAGTACGTAGCAGGCCATTGTGAGTGCGCTCAGCAGCCCATCAACGTCGTTCGGGCCTATGCCCGGGTGCCACGGTTCCCCGGTTTCAGGGTTGGTCGTGGGGCATGTGGGCAGCCCACCGGTTTCTAGGGTCATGTTTGCGGCCTGGTTTCGGAGGATCGCCTGCAAGCGGGGGTTGGATGCGATGGCACCGGTTGGCAGGTCAGCGAGCCGACCAACGAGGTTCAGATTGATCTTCCGTAGTGGGTCGTCTGCCGCAAGATTTCGGTATGTCTTTCCGCGTGGCCCTGCCGCTGGAAGGCCACGGTCTTGTGCATGCTGGTCCTGTAGCCAGCGGGTGAGGCGCGCCTCGGATGACTCTCCTGTCTTTGACCTAACGACGCCGCTTCGTACAGCGGACCATTCGGCGGCGCACGCGATGATGTCCGGGGCGGCCACGTCAACGTAGGTTAGGGACCATCGGACGAGTGGGGCGATCACGTCCTCGGGAATGCGAGGAGTCTGGTTCTCCCAGCCGTTGTCGCGGTAGCCCGCAACCTGTGGGGCGCTGAATCCCGGCCACGGGATGGGGAGGTCTTCTGCCCCCGTGATGTGGCGTCGGTATGCGTGCAGTCTCCAGAGGACGTCGATAACTCGTGAGGTCCATTGCGGGCTTCGTTGCCCGTCTGCGGCGTTGTTCCTCGCGTGTTCTAGATACCCGGCGTAGTCGGCCTGAGTGACGGTTGTTAGATCGACATGGCCTCTCGTCATCAGATACTCGAACCACAGGCGAACTTTCCACAGTTCTACGTAGGTGCCCGTGGGTTTCATGGTTCTGCGAACTCCGCGTTGACCTCGGGGCTGTTCCACGGTGAGACGCGCGTAAATGAACTCTTTAGCGGCGGTACGCCAAGTGGGCGGGTCGATAACGGTGAAGTCCGCTTTGATCATGTGAACCTGACGTAGAGATGCTGGACCGACGGGCAGAAAATCCCATTCGTCGTCCCCGAATCGCGGTGGGGGTGATGTCGCTGGCCAGGTGACGCCTGCCGGGATGACCTGTGTGTCTTCGGGAACGATCGCTTGGGTGAACCGGGGGCCGAGGGGCTGAACGGTCATGTCAGATTCTCCGGGATCGCGGGCATGGCGGGAAGAAACACGGATGCTTGTCCGAGGTTGGCCTTGGTACGGGCCGCCGCGAGTTGGGAATCACTGAACCGGGGCAGCACATGGTCGTTGATGTTCTGTGCCTTGCGCCCGAACAGAATCGTCCACGACTCCGTCGGCAGTAGGTCGCGCTGCGCTGCCGCGTGATCCAGGAATCGGAACACGCTGGGAAGGTGTGCCTCGCGAATCACGGCGTTTCCGCAGCCCAGGCACCCCCAAAAAGGAACTGGGCAGTTATCTCCTGCATCACCAAACGGCGAGTGGTGGAAGTCAAGGCAGTCGTTGGTGAACAGGCTGAGGTTCCCGGCCATTACCAATTCGGAGAGTTCGCCTGGCACGGTAAGTTCGTTCGGATCGTGGGCATCGCCAACGATGACTGTTGGCAGTTCAGTGGCAGCGGCGAGGCCCGCCGTCAGCCCTTGCTCCACGGTTTCGAGGTGGAGTTCCCGGTTCGCTTCAACCTGGTGGTAGTGATTACCAGCGATGTCCGTGCCGTGGTTGACAGCGGCTTCGGGAAACCGTCCCTTAACGGCCAAGTAAAGGTCCTGTTTGTTGGTCTTTCGGAGCGTCCGCAAGTCGAGGTCGAATGGTGGAATTCCCGCACGCTCACATGCCGCCCTGGTAAACCGGCCAAGGATGCCGTACTGCGAATTCCCTTGCCCGAACTGTGCCACCTGCAACAGCCCATTTGTTGTTGCGGCACGGGTCGTTGTTGCCACACCGCGAGGGGAGTACGTGAGCCAAAGGCTGTCCGCGGGTAGGAACGTCGCAGCGAGCGCGGTCACGTCCAGAACCGCTTCGATCAGCCATATAGCGTTCATGTGCCCGTTCGCTGGCACACGAATCGTTTGGTGGGCGCGGGACCGGGCACGTGCTTTGAAGTACTCGATGTCCGCATACCCGCCCGAATTGTTGTGAACGCAGGAACGCTGCAGCGTCTTAGCCGATTCCGGTTCCAACCCCGTCTTCAACATCAGCATGACGAGGAACGGGAACAAGTCGCTCTGATCTGGAAAGAGTAAGCGCGTTGCATCAACGATGGAACAGTTGGCTCTGCGTAAGGCCACCGAAATGTGAGTGGGAAGGTCAGGTCGAGCGGTTGGCCCGTTTTCGGCGAGCCATTGCAGTGCCAAGGCGAGATCCCCCGTCGCAGATGTAAGCGTTTGACGACTGGCGAGATAGCCGTTGATCTGGTCCACAGCGTAGGAAGTGACGGCCCTTCGCGCGTCTTCCGCAAGCGGCTCAGTAGGCACCGATGAGTAGTCGCGGGTCGGCGTGCCAGCGAACGAACCGGTGAAGCCGTCCAGCGCCTCCCGCACGTCTGTCGCCAGAGGATGCGTTTGGGCCGCCTCTTCTAGAATCATGTGAAGCCGCCCAGCGACGTTCCGGACCGGGACAGTTGCCGACGTTGTTCGCGTCGCCGCGTAGGCCGTCTCGGCAAGGGCTAGGTACTCTGGCGTCAAATCGCTGACCGAAAACGTTACCGGGTTCTCAGCGAATTCCGTTACCACTTCGAGCAGGCTTCCCGCAGCCTTCCTGAACATTCGCAGGACGTCAACCGAACGGGGCGGCTGCCGTTCCCACACGCAGACTAATGCGTCCTCGAGAACCTCGCGTAGCCCAATGGCCGAAGTCTCCGGCAAATCAACGGCGACGAAACGGCCACCCTTCACGCGGACCTGCCTCGGAAGCGGCGCCCCCTCCCGCGTCTGCGGCAATTCCGATCCGGACCCGAAGCGGGCGCGACGGCGACGCGGCCCCAACGTGCTCCCAGAGTCACTCATCGCTCAACCCCTCCGACGAGTTGGAGTCGCGGCCCCACAACGCTTTGCCAACGGTCAATCGCAGCGTCACTCACCTCAGTTGCCTGCTGAACGTACGGCAAGTAATGATCCAATGTCGTGGTGTAGTGGGCGTGCCCCAACAGAAGTTGCAGCATCCTCACGGGATCAATGAGTAACCGGCGCAGCGCCACCGTGTGGGCGTCCGCACCGCTGTGCAGCATCTCCCTGATCGGTCGCATCGACTCGGCCAACAGCAATGACAGCATGTGGACCGCAAACGTGTGCCTCAACATGTGTGGAGTGATGCGGATGCTCAGCCCCGCCTCGGCACACCGGTCGTTCGCCCGGCGAAAGACGGAATGCCACGAAGCGGGCGACATAGGCAAACCGTTGGAGCCAACCCACAACGCGGCTGGACCTTGCACGTCGCCGTCCCGATCCGCCAGGATCAGCCTGCGTCGCGTCTCCGGGATCATCTGGTCTATTCGCGTTGATGTTCCATCGCCGAACTTGACCCGCGATTTGTCCAACCGTCCGACGATGAAACCGCGCTGATACCGGTTCTTCTCCAACGCACCGGCAACGAGCGTTCGGCGTTCCACCTCCATCCACTCCCTCAGAGGATGGAGACCAGCCGCCGTCAAGTACAGGTCGCGCTGCACACCCCCTTTGGTGATTGCCCCCGGAAGGTGTACGACCCCCCGACTGCCCGAAGGCACACCCTCCGGCAGTTCGCTGGCCATCAGGGAAGAACCCTCCGTCAGGCGCACACCGGTCCGCAGCAGGAACTGAGCAAAGACGACGTTCCTTGTGGCCTGTTGGGACAGGCGCCAGCCCGGCACCTCGGCCACTCCGCGCAACCCAACCTCGCACCACTGGTCAAATATCTCCAGCGTGACAAAGCGAACCTTCCGCGAGCGCACAGCAACTTCCCGACCGAAACCCGTAGCACCAAAGGGATTGACGGAAGCGAGACCGGACGCCAGCGCGTATTCGTAGAACCGCCTCAGGTGGGTGTGATTTCGGTTCCACGTGCCAGCAGTCACCGCTGGCGTTCCCGCTATGCCAGAAGGAACCACCCGTCGCGCCTCGTGGTAAGCATGGGCGTCACGCACCGACGCCTCCCACAACGACACACCGCGGACATCACTAAGCCACGAACCGAACACCACCAAGTCAGTTGCGATCGCCTTCCACGACTCCCGACTTCTCGTCGGACGTCCCGTGGGAACACCGTCTGCTGTGTACCCCAACGGCAGACCCCGAAGAAACGCATTCACCTCTGACGCATACGTGCCGTCATCCCACAGGACGAACGGCATGGCGGGCATCGCCATCCCAACGGGCACGCCCGCCAGCGCATCTGCCACTTGAATGGCGTCACACCCGGCAGGCAGCGCTAAGGCCCTGACATCCTGGGCGAGAGCCTGTGCCGACAACGACCGAGTAAAGAACAGCCTCATCGTTTGCCCCCCGTCTCCGCATACATGCCAGTAATGGCCCGATTGCACTGCAGGTCTTCAATAGCCGTGACCATACGTCATCTCCTGACATATCTCAAGGCAAGGTAACGAGGAAAGTGGCCGCTACCGCGAGTTGCAGCCGGTGTTCTACGTGCCGGCTCCGGAGCGGCGGCTCGTCCAAGAGGGCAAGCCGGGCGCCTACGATTTCGTCGAGGGCACCGCTGAGCAGTACGAGGTGGCCGTACGCGAGATCACCGCCGCCTGTGCCGGGGCCTACGCGGCCTACCAGAGCATGCTTGACGCAGGCATCGCGCGGGAAGTGGCGCGGACCGTGCTTCCGGTCGGTACCTACAGCTCCATGTACGTCACGATGAACGCGCGCGCCCTGATGAACTTCCTGTCGTTGCGGACCAAGCGGCCCGACTCTGCCTTCCCATCGTTCCCGCAGCGTGAGATCGAGATGGTTGCGGACAAGATGGAGGTATTCTGGGCCGAACTGATGCCGCTGACCCATGCGGCCTTCGAGCGCAACGGCCGGGTCGCTCCCTAGTCCTGGAGATCCCCGGTAGCGTGGTGGACATGCAGCAGGCATTCGGCACGGTGATCACGGCGATGGTCACCCCGTTCCACAACGACGGCTCGCTGGACCGGGAGGCGACAGCTGCCCTGGCCACGCATCTGGTCGACAGCGGTAACGACGGTCTTGTGGTCAACGGCACCACCGGCGAGGCGCCGACCACCAGCGACGACACCAAGGACGAGGTTGTCCGCATCGTCGTGGATGCGGTGGGAGACCGGGCCAAGGTCATCGCCGGGGTCGGGACGAACGACACCGCGCACACCGTGGCGCTGGCTCGCCGCGCCGCCGCTGCTGGCGCCCATGCACTGCTGGTCGTGACCCCCTATTACAACAAGCCCCCGCAGGCCGGGCTGCTGTCCCACTTCCGCACCGTCGCGGATGCCACCGACCTCCCGAACATGCTCTATGACATCCCGGGCCGGTCAGCGGCTGAGATCGCCACGCCCACGCTGGTGGCTCTCGCCGAACACCCCAACATCGCTGCCGTGAAGGACGCCAAGGGGGACCTGATGGCATCGGCGCGGGTCCTGGCGACGACGGACCTGCTTTACTACTCCGGCGAGGACGGCCTGAACCTGCCCCTGTTGGCGATCGGGGCGACCGGTTTCGTCAGCGTGATCGGCCACTTCGTGGCACCGCAGCTCAAAGCGATGCGCGAAGCATTTCTGGCCGGCGACCTCGCTCGCGCGCGGCAACTGCACTTCCAGAGTCTGCCCCCCAACGACGCAATCTTCGCCACCCAAGCAGCCATCACGGTCAAGGGCGCCTTGGCGCGGCAGGGACTGTGCGGTGCGACCGTCCGCTTGCCGTTGATCGAGGCCACCGTTGACCAAGTCGATGCCGTTATCACCGCTCTGGAGGCCATCAGTGGCTGACGCTCTGCCCGAACTGCCCGCAGGGGGACTGCGCATCATTCCGCTCGGCGGGATCGGAGAGATCGGCCGCAACATGACCGTCTTCGAGTCTGACGACCAGATCCTCATCGTGGACTGTGGTGTCCTGTTCCCTGAGGAGTCCCAGCCTGGCGTCGACCTGATCCTGCCGGACTTCGATTACCTGCGCGGGCGCCTCGACAAGATCGTCGGCTTGGTGCTTACGCATGGTCACGAGGATCACATCGGGGCGGTGCCGTTTCTGCTGCGCGAGCGGGGCGACATCCCCATCTACGGCTCCCGGCTGACCTTGGCCCTGCTTGAGGCCAAACTGCGCGAACACCGCAAGAAGCCGCCCCTGCAGGTTGTCAAAGAGGGCGACACGCAATGGCTCGGCGCGTTTCGGGTGGCCTTCCTGGCGGTCAACCACTCCATTCCCGACGCACTAGCGGTCTGCATCGACACCACTGCTGGGCGCGTGGTGCACACCGGTGACTTCAAAATGGACCAACTGCCCCTCGACGGACGGATCACCGACCTTCGGGCCATGGCTCGGATGGGGGAGGAGGGCGTCGATCTGCTGATGGTCGACTCGACCAACGCCGAGGTACCCGGCTTCGTCACCTCGGAATCCCGGATCCTCCCGGCGTTGGAGGAGGTGATGGCCACCACACCCCGGCGGGTCATCGTGGCCAGTTTCGCCTCCCACGTCCACCGCATCCAGCAGGTCATCGACGTTGCTGCCCGCAACAACCGGAAGATTGCGCTTGTCGGCAGGTCGATGGTGCGCAATATGAACGTCGCACGGGACCTGGGCTACTTACGCGTTCCGGGGGACATGCTGGTCAGCGCGGACCGGATCGGGGAACTGCCCGACCACGAGACCGTACTGATCTGCACCGGGTCGCAAGGTGAGCCGATGGCTGTCCTGTCGCGGATCGCCGCCCGCGACCACGACATCCGCGTTGGGCCGGGAGACACGGTCGTGCTGGCATCGTCACTGATCCCAGGCAACGAGAACTCGGTGAACCGGGTCATCAACGGCCTCACCTCGACCGGAGCCAGGGTGGTTCACAAGGGCAATGCCCTGGTCCACGTGTCCGGGCACGCGGCCGCTGGTGAACTGCTCTACCTCTACAACATCGTGCAGCCCACCCACGTCATGCCGATTCACGGTGAGGTGCGGCATCTGCATGCGAACGCGCGTCTTGCCGAGCAGACCGGCGTGGCGCACAACCGGGTCCTGATCACCGAGGACGGCAGTGTCGTGGACATGATCGACGGTCAGGCGAGCCTGGTGGGCCAGGTCCCGTGCGGCTACGTCTATGTCGACGGTGCCAGCGTCGGGGACATCACCGAGGGGTCCTTGAAGGACCGCCGCATCCTTGGCGAGGAGGGTTTCATCTCTGTGGTGGTCGTAGTTGATCACGTCGAGAAGAAGATCCTGGCCGGACCCGAGATCCACGCCCGCGGGTTCGCCGACTCGGATGCCGTCTTCGACGCCGTCATTCCCGACATCGAGGAGAAGTTGCTGCGCGCCCTGCAGGACGGTGTCAAGGAGGAACACGCCCTGGCCCAGATCGTACGCCGCACGCTGGGCCGCTGGGTGAGTAACCAGCATCGGCGCCGGCCCATGATCATCCCCGTGGTCATCGAAGGCTGAACCCGCGGGTTTCGGCGCGACGTATCTCACAGAGTTTCGCAACCGGGTCCTGTCGTGGTCGCCCGATACTGTGAGGAGCATGGCTTCCCGAACGTCCACCAGTACTTCCGGTACGCGCAGCAGCAAGTCGCCGCGCTCCAGACCACCGACGAAGAAGGCACCTGCCAAGAAGCCGGCCGGTAAACAGCCCCACGGTTTCGGGGCGTTTCTACGGTCGGTGATGCGGGCGCTGGTCACGGCGTGGATCAGTACCGCGCACTTCGTCGGAGCAGCGGCGCGACGGGTGGGCAAGGGCGCCCGGGACCTTGATCCGGCGTTGCGCCGGGATGGTTTCGGGTTGCTGTACGCAGTGCTGGCCATTGTGGTCGCGGCCGTGGCGTGGTGGGGCGCGACCGGTGGACTCGAACCCGCTGTGACCTTCATCGTGGGTGGGGTCGTCGGGAGGCTGGACGTCCTGGTGCCGGTGTTCCTGGGCTGGCTGTCGTGGCGCACACTGCGCCATCCGGACCGCAAGTTCAAGCCCCACCAGCTCATTGGTGGGTTGATCGTCCTGTTCTCCGCTGCCGGCCTGGTGCATGTGTTCAACGGCGCCCCGCAGCCCATCGACGGTCAAGTGGCCATGCGCGCCGGGGGCGGCTGGATCGGATGGATCGCCACTGTCCCGTTCTTGAGTCTGCTGGGACCCCTCCTCACCGGGCTGATCCTGGCCCTGATCCTGATTGCGGGGGTCCTCATGGCCACCGGGACCTCGGTCGCGGATCTGCGCAAACGGGCCGGCGAGCTTGACACCGCTGCGGCTGGTAATTGGGTCAAGCAGCGGATCCCCAGGAAGACTGCGAAGGACGAGGCGATTCCCAAGGACCTCGTCGGCGATGAGGCCTTCACGACGCCCGTGGCCAAGGACATGCCTGAGGAGGACACCACCCAGCAGATCGACCCCGAGTTGCTCTCGCCCTTTGTGCAGGACTTCACGGTGGCAGACCTGACCGTCGAGGTGGATCCCGCCGACCTTGAGATCGATCTCACCGGCGCCGAGCAGCTGCTGTTGTCCGGTGAGGTGGTCTACCGGTTGCCACCGCTGGAGCTCCTCAAGCCAGGACCGCCGCACAAGGCGGCCACTGCGGCCAACGATCAGGTGGTAGCCGCTCTGTCCGGGGTGCTCGACCAGTTCGAGGTCGATGCCCGAGTCACCGGATTCAGCCGCGGCCCGACAGTCACCCGCTACGAGGTGGAACTCGGGCAGGCAGTGAAGGTCGAGCGGGTGACCGCCTTGAGCAAGAACATCTCGTACGCGGTGAAGAGCCCCGAGGTGCGCATCCTCTCCCCGATCCCCGGCAAGTCGGCCATCGGCATCGAGATCCCTAACACCGACCGGGAGAACGTCAGTCTTTCCGATGTGCTGCGCAGCCGGGTCGCCACCTCAGATCCCCACCCGATGCTGGTGGGCCTGGGTAAGGACGTCGAGGGCGGATTCATCTGCGGCAATCTGGCGAAGATGCCACATCTACTGGTGGCCGGCGCGACCGGCGCTGGTAAATCCGTGTGCATCAACACGCTCATCACCTCGGTTCTCGCGCGCGCCACCCCGGACGAGGTGCGCATGGTCCTGGTCGACCCGAAGCGGGTCGAACTGAGCATCTACGAGGGCATCCCGCACCTGATCACACCCATCGTCACCGACCCCAAGAAGGCGGCGGACATCCTGCAGTGGGTCGTCAAAGAGATGGAGATGCGCTACGACGATCTCGCGGCGTTCGGTTTCCGGCACATCGACGACTTCAACAAGGCGGTCGCGGCCGGGACGGTCATCGCACCTCCCGGAACGGAGCGGGTCCTACAGCCTTACCCGTACCTGCTGATCATCGTCGATGAGCTCGCCGATCTCATGATGGTCGCCCCGCGTGATGTCGAGGACGCGATCGTGCGGATCACGCAGTTGGCCCGGGCCGCGGGCATCCATCTGGTGCTGGCGACCCAGCGCCCCAGCGTCGACGTGGTGACCGGCCTGATCAAGGCGAACGTGCCGTCGCGGCTGGCGTTCGCGACGTCCAGCCAGACGGACTCCCGGGTCATCCTCGACCAGCCGGGCGCGGAGAAACTGATCGGGCAGGGCGATGGACTGTTCTTGCCGATGGGAGCCAGCAAACCCCTGCGTCTGCAGGGCGCGTTTGTGCCCGAACACGAGATCCGCAGTGTCGTGGCGCACTGCAAGGCCCAGATGGCCCCCATGTACCGCGAGGACATCGCACAGGCCGGTGGGTCGCGGGCGATCATCGACGGCGACATCGGCGACGACCTCGAACTCGTCTGCCAGGCTGCTGAACTCATCGTCAGCACACAGTTCGGTTCGACGTCGATGCTGCAGCGCAAACTGCGCGTCGGTTTCGCCAAGGCCGGGCGCCTCATGGATCTGCTGGAGGTGCGGGGGGTGGTCGGGCCCAGCGAGGGGTCGAAGGCGCGCGAAGTACTCGTCACCCCGGATGACCTGCCGAACGTCATCGCGGATCTGCGGGGTGTGGGCGGCCCCGGGTGAGCAAGCCGTCGGTCGCGATCGTCACCTTGGGGTGTGCCCGTAATGAGGTGGACTCCGACGAGGTCGCGGCAGCATTGGCCGAGGACGGCTGGGAACTGGTCGACGACGCTGAGGCGGCTGACACCGTCCTGGTGAACACCTGCGGTTTCATCGAGCAGGCCAAGGCCGACTCGATCGAGACGGTGCTCGAACTCGGCGACGTCCGGGGCAAGGTCGTCGCCATCGGGTGCATGGCCGAGCGCTACGGCAAGGAACTCGCCGCCGAACTCCCCGAGGCGGACGCGGTGCTTGGATTTGACGCCTACCCCCATCTGCCGCAGTCGCTGCGCACCCTGCTGGCCGGCGGGCACCTGGACTCGCACACCCCACACGACCGCCGTCGTCTGCAGCCCGCAAGTCCCACCCAGCGCTCGGCTGACGTCGCGGTGCTGCCGGGACACATCGGGATGCGCCGCCGCCTGCACGAAGGGCCCTTCGCCAACGTGAAGCTGGCCTCTGGATGCGACCGCAGGTGCACGTTCTGCGCCATCCCGTCGTTTCGCGGGTCTTTCGTGTCCCGCCGGCCCACTGACATCCTCAACGAGGTCCGCTGGTTGGTGGACCAGGGTGTGCTGGAGATCAACCTGGTCAGCGAGAACTCCACGTCCTACGGCAAGGACCTCGGCGATCTGCGCCTGTTGGAGTCATTGCTGCCCGAGATCGCCGACACCGGACTGGAACGGGTTCGGGTGGCCTACCTGCAACCCGCTGAGATGCGCCCGGACCTGATCCGGGTCATCGGCGCCACAGTCGGCGTGGCCCCCTACTTCGACTTGTCGTTCCAGCACGCCAGCGCCGCCGTCCTGCGCAGGATGCGCCGGTTCGGCAGCGCGCAGGACTTCCTGTCCCTGCTTGAGCAGATCCGCGCAGTGAATCCGCGGGCCGGCGTGCGCTCCAACTTCATCATCGGTTTTCCGGGGGAGACGACCGCTGACTTCCAGATCCTCCTTGACTTCCTTGAGCGGGCCCAACTGGACGCAGTCGGGCTGTTCACCTACTCCCCGGAGGAGGGCACGGAAGCGGCTGGGTTCACCGATGAGGTCGACCCGCAGGAGATGGCGCTGCGCTTCGACACCGCATCGACGCTGGTCGAGGAGCTGATGAGCCAGCGTGCGGAGGACCGGATCGGCGAGACTGTGCGGGTGATCACTGCCATAGGTCGCAACCAGTTCCAAGGTCCCGAGGACGGCGGCACCCGGCTGACGAGGCCTGCAGATGCCGAGGTGGTCGTGGCCCGCGTGGTGGCATCCGAGGGGGCCGACCTGGTCGCCGAGATGGTCCATGTCTGAACCAGCGCGCTGGGGCCGCCCCGACCCGATGGCCGACCCTCCGAGCCCGTCACGATTGTGGAACCTGCCCAATGCCCTGACGATGCTGCGCTTGATCCTGGTGCCGGTTTTCGGGGCACTCCT
>RRZU013333894.1_pt1 | contig 12126 bp, 14 predicted proteins | sample 2165561 | NCBI WGS metagenome assembly RRZU01 (sample SAMN10456909, study PRJNA506462) | wastewater metagenome | isolation source: wastewater sludge | place: USA: Moscow, Idaho | reverse complement strand
CATGCCGAGCGGACCTTCGGTGGCGATGTGAATCGCATCGGGTTTGGCTTCTTGCATCATGTGTGCCAAACGACGGTAGGGAAGCAGCGACAATCGGATTTCAGGATAGGTCGGACATGCCATCGTGGTGAAACTCAGCGGTGTAATCATGGAAACTTCATGTCCCATGCGCGTTAACTCGCGGTTGGTCGCTTGGATGGTGCGCACCACGCCATTGACCTGTGGCTCCCAAGCGTCGGTCACAATCATGATATTCATAGGCTCACCCAATCTGCGCTTGGTTGTAAAAAGGCTCTGTGCGAGGTACGCAATATATTCGCCACACTCGCCGCCCATGCTTCATCGTGTGCAGGTTCTGGTGTTGCAATCACTTCGGTGGTTACAGGTGCGACTTCGAGGGCGCGATGGCTCAATTTGCCCCATTCAATAATCGACAACTGACCTTGCGCATCCTCAGCGACCGCGGTTAAACTCTCGACCCAATCGCCTGAGTTAAGGTAAGTCACGCCGTTGATGTCGCGCATTTGCGCTTTGTGAATGTGACCGCACAGTACGGCTTGGCAACCACGGCGTTGTGCCTCGGTAGCAACCGCGGTTTCAAAACTATCGATGTAGGCAACCGCGTTTTTCACACGGTCTTTGAGAAACTGCGACAGTGACCAATACTCCCAACCCATTTTGGCGCGCCACAAATTGAGCCAGCGATTGGCTTTAAGCGCGAACATATACAACTCATCGCCGATTTTTGCCAACCACTGCATGTTTTGCACCACGCCATCAAACAAATCACCGTGCAAAATCCAGATTTTTCGCCCATCGGCGGTGGTGTGAATGACCTCATCGACAAACTCAATTCCGCCCATTTCGATGCTCGGTATGCGTCCATCGCCTTCATCCAAATTCTCAATGAACTCACGGATAAACATATCGTGATTGCCTGTGATATAGACAATCCGCGTGCCTTTGCGCGCTTTGCGCAGGAGTTTTTGAATCACATCGTTGTGGGTTTGTGGCCAGTACCAACGTTTTTTTAGTTGCCAGCCGTCGATAATATCGCCGACCAAATAAACCGTCTCTGCCTCGTTGTGCGCCATAAAGTCCAGCAAAGCGCGCGCTTGGCAATTGCGCGTACCCAAATGCACATCCGAAATCCACAGTGTGCGGTGTTGCTTGGGCTTTTTGTTTAAACCTGTCTGTGTGTCCATAGCCACCTCCTTTATCATCGTCTTTATTGTGGCGTATGGTAGTGGGCAAATATGACGAAGTGATTAAAGACGGATGACAGATTGATGAAATGTGCACAGTCCAACGTGATTGACGTAAAAACGCCGCAGTGGTAGGCTTTCAAAGGTGTTGAAAATAATGGTTTTAAAAATGAATGATTCGGGTATAATTTTCGCACGACCGTTCTAAAAAAGAGTGGCGCGACACCATCAGACATAACCACAAAGGAGATTTCATGAGTATTCCCGCCGCATTATCGCAGCTGCGCCTGCCCATCATCGGCTCGCCGATGTTTATCGTGTCCAATCCTGAGTTGGTCAAAGCCCAGTGTAAAGCGGGTATTGTCGGCTCATTTCCCGCGCTCAATGCGCGAGGCGAAGGTGCGCTGGATGCGTGGCTGACGGATTTGCAAACCAATTTGGCGGCGGACAAAGCCGCAGGTGGCAACCCTGCGCCATTCGCCGTCAATCAAATCGTCCACCCATCGAATGCACGTTTGGCAGAAGACATCACCGTGTGTCTCAAACACCAAGTGCCGATTTTCATCACCAGTCTACAAGCCCCACCGAAAGAATTGGTCGATGGTGCACATGCCTACGGCGGCATCGTCTTGCACGATGTGATCAATGCGCGTCATGCGAAAAAAGCCCTTGAAGCGGGCGTGGATGGCTTGATTTTGGTCGCCGCAGGTGCGGGTGGACACGCGGGCACGCTCAGTCCATTTGCTTTGGTGGGTGAAATTCGTGAGTTTTACGATGGCTTGATTGTGCTCTCAGGCAGCATTGCCAATGGCGATGCGGTGCTTGCGGCGCAAGCCATGGGTGCGGATTTGGCATATATGGGCACGCGTTTTATCGCCACCACAGAGGCGAATGCTTCTGATGATTATAAAAACGGCATCACCCAAGCGAGCGCGTCGGACGTGATTTACACCAATTTATTCACGGGTGTGCATGGCAACTACCTGCGCGAATCCATCGTTAAAGCTGGTTTAGACCCCGACCATTTACCTGAAGCAGATAAATCCAAAATGAATTTTGGTTCAGGCGGCAACAGTGCGGCGAAAGCGTGGAAAGACATTTGGGGCGTGGGTCAAGGTGTGGCAGTGATTGATGAAGTGTTGCCGACGGCGGAGTTGGTCAATCAATTGGAAGCGGAGTACCAAGCAGCGCGCGCGCGTTTGGCACTTTGAACGCCTGAGTGTAAAAAAACAGACTGACAACCCGTTGGTCTGTTTTTTTATGTGTGTGCATATCGCGATTTGCGTCGATAAATTGAGAACCCTGTTTATATGCGGCTTCGCTATCGGCTACAATACGCATTTATTGTATCCATCAGCGAATCGTTATGCAAAAACACATCCATATCCTCGGCATCTGCGGCACCTTTATGGGCGGGATTGCTGCCATTGCCAAACAGGCGGGTTATCGCGTCACGGGCTGCGATGCCAATGTCTATCCGCCAATGAGCACGCAATTGGAAGCCCAAGGAATTGAACTGATTAGCGGTTTTGACGCAAGCCAATTGGATTTAAAACCCGATGTGTTTGTGATTGGCAATGTGGTCTCGCGTGGCAATCCCTTGATGGAAGCGATTTTGGACGCAGGTGCGTCGTATATTTCGGGCCCGCAGTGGTTGGCAGAGAACGTTTTGCATGGTAAATGGGTGCTCGCGGTGGCGGGCACGCATGGCAAAACCACCACCAGTGCCATGCTCGCGTGGTTACTCGAAGATGCGGGTTTGAATCCGAGTTTCTTGATTGGTGGTGTGCCAAATAATTTCGGTATTTCGGCACGTTTGACCGATGATCCGTTTTTCGTGATTGAGGCTGATGAGTACGACACGGCGTTTTTTGATAAGCGCAGTAAGTTTGTACACTACCGCCCCCGCACGGTGATTTTAAATAATCTGGAATTTGACCACGCGGATATTTTCGCTGATTTAGCGGCGATTCAAACGCAGTTTCACCACCTCGTGCGCACGATTCCTCACAATGGTTTGATTGTTAGCAATGCGCATGAGGCGGCGCTCGATGAAACTTTAAATAAAGGCGCGTGGACACCGATTGCGCGCTTTGGCTCAGGTGCTGATATGGTCGATTGGCAGATTGCCAATGTCGGCGATGACGACAGTTTTGATGTTTTGTTTGAGGGCAAACTGCAAGGGCGTGTGCATTGGGATGTGACGGGGGCGCACAATCGCTTGAATGCGCTGGCGGCAATTGCCGCTGCGCGCCATGTGGGCGTGGAGCCGAAAACCTCGATTGACGCGCTCTCGCGCTACCTCATGCCCAAACGCCGCATGGAAATCAAAGGCGTGGTCAATGACATTACGGTGTACGATGATTTTGCCCACCATCCGACTGCGATTGCGACCACGGTGGCGGGTTTGCGCAAGCGGGTTGGTCCTGGGCGAATTTTGGCAGTGCTTGAACCACGTTCCAATACCATGAAATTAGGCGTGATGAAGGCGGCTTTGCCTGATTCTTTGCGCGATGCCGATTGGGTGTTTGGTTATGGCGCAACCGAAGGTTCGAGTGCGCTCGGCTGGGATTTGGCGGAATCGTTATCGCCTTTGGGAGACAAAGCACAGGCGTTCAGCGATTTGGATGAATTGGTACAAGCGGTCAAAGCCCAAGCCCAATCGGGCGATCATATCCTCGTGATGAGCAATGGCGGTTTTGGCGGGGTGCATCAAAAATTATTGGACGCGCTCAAATAAGACCGATATATGACCTTACTCTACCTCCACGGCTTTCGCTCCTCGCCCAATTCAGACAAAGCCCTTGCGGTGATTGACTACTGTGCGCAACATCAATTGCCCGCGCCCGTCGTGCCGCAGTTGCCCCTCTCGCCGCTTGAAGCCATCACTCTGTGTGAACGCCTGATTGCACAGCACTCGGTGACCGCAATTTGCGGTTCATCGCTTGGTGGCTTTTATGCTTTGTATTTGGCAGAAAAATTCGGCTTGCGTTGCGCGCTTATCAACCCTGCCATCACGCCGTGGGTAGATTTGGAGCGTGATGACAACCACGCGCGCTATGATATCGATGAATTGGATACAGATCATCGTCATTATGTCGATGAGCTCAAGCCCTATTACACGGCGCAGTTCACTCACTTGAACAATTGTTTGTTGTTGGTCGGAACCGCCGATGAGGTGCTCGATGCGCAACAATCGATGAGCCACCTCAAAGGTGCACGGCAAATTGTGGTTGAGGGGGCGGACCACAACATCACCGATTTCGGCGGGCATTTGGATGAAGTCATGCGTTTTGTTGTAGGGGCGGATCAGTTTTTGGATGGGTAAAATGAATCGTTTGCAATTGTATTGGCGTTTGGCGCGATTGGATAAACCGATTGGTATTTTATTGTTGCTTTGGCCAACCTTGTGGGGCTTGGTTTGGGCGAGTGTGGGTGTGGGTATGCCTTCAATCGGTATGGTTTTGGTGTTTGTCTTGGGCACGGTGCTGATGCGTTCGGCTGGTTGCGTGGTCAATGATTATGCCGACCGAGATTTTGATTTGCATGTTGAGCGCACGGCGAACCGCCCGTTAACCAGTGGTCAGGTGAGTGGTAAAGAGGCCTTGTTGTTGGCATTGGCCTTGACCTTGTGTGCCGCGTTGTTGCTGTTGTTTCTCAACCCCTTGGCGCGTCAGTTGTCGTTAATTGCCTTGGTGCTTGCGGCGTCCTACCCATTTTTCAAACGGTTTTTTGCGATTCCGCAGGCGTATTTGGGCATCGCGTTTGGTTTTGGTATTCCGATGGCATTCGCAGCAGTGCAAAATCAAGTGCCTGCCGTGGCATGGTGGTTGTTGCTCGCCAATGTATTTTGGACCATTGCCTATGACACCGAATATGCGATGGTCGATAAAAATGATGATCTAAAAATCGGCATCAAGACCTCGGCCATTACCTTCGGACGTTTTGATGTGGCGGCGGTTATGTTGTGCTACGCCGTGTTCATCATGATGATGGTGGTTTTGGGTGTGCAGGCAGGCTGGAATGCTGGGTATTTTGTGGGTTTGGCTGTTGCGGCATGGATTGCGGTTTATCACTACACACTGATTCGTGGGCGTGAGCGTGAGGCCTGTTTTAAAGCGTTTTTACATAATCATTGGTTGGGACTGGCGGTATTTATCGCTACATTGTTGGGTGCAATGTAACGGATGCGTCCAAGTAAAACCAAGGCTAAAATTATAAAGGCGACCTGAATCATCAGGTCGCCTTTTGTTTTTATTATCAACGAGCGTGCTCGTTGTGTCATTGTCTCCTGCCAAACTTCTTTACCAATTCAGTTGTATTCGTACAGTCGATTAGCGCGAAGTGAGCACCCATTGGGTGCGAAAAAACCGACTGACGAACCCCTCTGTACATTGAAGAAACTTGAGAGTTCGCAGACTATATCAAGGGTTGATGCTGTTGACAAGAATTTATTTCATGTTTCGTTGTTGCGTTGCAATGCCTTTTTGTGGTGCGCTTAAAAAAGCATGGGGTTTTTACGGGGTGTAAGGCTGTAAGATGGCGTAATTTCGGGTGAAAATTGTATATTTGCTGCTATAAATGATGATTGTGTGTCGAATTTACTGTGTTGCAACGCAGCATTAAAAATCAATTAAAATCAATTATTGGTATAAATTTTGCTCAAATATGTAAGTTTGCACATTTTTGGTGAGGCATTTGTCCAATTCGGGTGAGTCAGGATGCTGTTGCAGTTGTTTGCGAATTTGGGTCGATGAGACATCCATCAGTGGTGCTGTAAATTCGATAAACAATCCATACGTCTGGGTTCGCCATTGATTGGACTGTGCGTTGCAGTGGTGCTTTTGATAGTAGGTACGCAGCACACCATCGCTCAATTGCTCTGAGGATATTTCGTGTCCTGCGCGTTGAGCGACAGCGATGTGTGCGTGTTTCAAAATCCCTTGCCAGTCACGCCAAGTGTGAAAATTGGCCAATTGGTCTGAGCCAATCAGCCAAATAAACGTGGCATGGGGGTTGAGTGAACGCAGTTGGCTCAAGGTGTCTATGGTGTAGGAGGCTTGATGGCTCAGGGTTTCAATCGGATTGATGTTAATCGGATAAGGCGTTGTTGGGTTGAGGTCTTGCCAGCGTTGGGCATCATCGTGTACTGCCAATTCAAGCATTGCCAAACGGTGCTGTACAGGCACGACATGGGGTTTTTGCCACGGATTGCCACTGGGAATCATCTCGCAATGCTTGAGTTTTAAAGCGGACAACGCGGCGTGCACCAATTCAAAATGCGCCAAATGCGGTGGGTTAAAACTGCCGCCAAACAACAATATGATGCGTGCGTTGTCCATGTTTTTAAATCAAATCCACAGCGCGATAGCCGATGTCGCTGCGGTATTGCATGCCATCGAACGAAATATTTTTGATGTGCGCATACACGGTGTTTTGAGCTTCGCGCAGGGTTGGTGCGGTGGCGGTGACGCACAATACTCGTCCACCTGCGGTTAGGGTGTTGCCTTCTTTGTCCAATGCTGTGCCCGCGTGGAACGTCACGCATTCATCGGTATCGGCGGCAATGCGCATCACATCACCCGTGCGCGGAGTATCGGGGTATTTCGACGCTGCGAGCACCACACCGAGTGCGACGTTTTTTGACCAGTGTAGTTGCACTTGATCCAGTTGACCCAAAGCACCTGCGAGCAATACGTCGTATAAGTCGGATTCTAAACGACGCATAATCGGCTGTGTCTCGGGGTCGCCCATGCGGCAGATGAACTCTAAAACCTTAATCGAGCCATCGGGCGAAATCATCAAGCCCGCGTATAAAAAACCAGTGAATACAATGCCATCGGCTTTCATGCCATCCAATGTGGGATGAATCACCTCGCGCATGGCGCGCTCATACACCGCATCAGTGACCACAGGTGCGGGCGAATACGCGCCCATGCCGCCCGTATTCGGTCCTGCATCCGCGTCGAGTAAGCGTTTGTGGTCTTGCGAGGTTGCCAAAGGCAGTGCGTGCTCGCCATCGCACAACACGATGAAACTGGCCTCTTCGCCCGCGAGAAATTCTTCAATCACCACGCGCGCACCCGCATCGCCCAAACGGTTGCCTTCCAGCATGTCGTCAATTGCTTGATGTGCTTCGGTTTCCGTCATGGCAACGACAACGCCTTTACCCGCTGCCAGTCCATCGGCTTTAATCACAATTGGCGCGCCGTGTTGTGTCACATAATCGTGTGCGGACTGGGCATCGGTGAATGTACCGTAAAATGCGGTCGGGATGCCGTGGCGCGCCATGAAGTCTTTGGCAAAGGCTTTTGAGCTTTCCAATTGTGCCGCCGCTTTGGTAGGGCCGAAAATTGCCAAACCCTCAGCACGAAACGCATCCACCACGCCTTTTGCCAGTGGTGCTTCGGGACCCACCACGGTCAAGGCGATTTGATTATTTTTTGCGAATTGCACCAATGCGGCGTTGTCCACCTGCGTGATGTTGGTGGTTTTGGGCAGGTACGCTGTGCCTGCGTTGCCAGGTGCGACAAAAACCGCGTTGACTTTGGGAGAGTTGGATAACGCCCATGCCAATGCGTGTTCGCGTCCGCCACCACCGATAATTAATACATTCATAACCAAATCCTTTAATAAAATTATCGTGCTATTTTACTGGTTTTTTGTGGCGTTCACTGCGAATATCTTGTACAGTCATAATTGAAATTCGATTGACTCAATATAAAATATGAAACAAAAACGAATGTTTACCACAAAGCCCGCGCAGTATCGCAGTACGTACGCGCTTTTTCTCATCCTCTGCACATTGCCCCTTATGGTGGCGCATTACTTGCAGTCTACTTTGGATTTAGCCCCCTGTCCCTTGTGCGTGGCTCAGCGTTATGGGTTTTGGCTGATGGGGATTTTTGCGTTATGGGGCTTGCTCAAAGGGCGATTGCCTCGTGGGGCGGATGTGTTGGCAGTGTTGACGGGATTGTTCGGCGCAGGCATCGCGGTCTATCACCTGTGGATTATCGCCCACCCCGCATCCGAATGTGTTAAAGATGAAGTCGAGCAATGGATGAATGCCTTGCCCACCGCGCATTGGTTCCCTGAGTGGTTCTCTGCCAGTGGCAGTTGCACTGCGAAATTACCTCTGATATTCGGTTTGCAAATACCCATGTGGTCGCTGATTGGCTTGGCTGGGATTGCGCTGATGTGGTTGGTTTTTGTGCTCAAACGTCGTTAAGCAATATTGCTTGACCTTTGAATTGTCAAAGACGAATCTGCGTGCTATAATGCGCGTCTTGTTTATTTGTACACACAGGCGGATAGCTCAGTTGGTTAGAGCGCCACGTTGACATCGTGGAGGTCGTTGGTTCGAATCCAATTTCGCCTACCAAAATTGATATCACCATGACATTATTTACAGACACCCGCACAACCACCACGACGGTTACCGTCGCGTGGTGAGCAGTCATGGTGGTTTTTAGACAACACAAACGACAAAAGGCTCACATGGTGGGTCTTTTTTTATGTCTAAATAATTTAGCAATGCATTTTTAACACATACAATCATCGAGGTCACTATGGTCACAATCACGCTTCCAGACGGTTCGCAACGCGCATTTGAGGGTGCGGTCACCGTTGCGCAAGTCGCAGGCAGCATTGGCGCAGGTTTGGCAAAAGCCGCGTTGGCGGGTAAGGTCAATGGCGAGTTGGTCGATACCTCGCATTTGATTACTACCGATGCACATTTAGCCGTCATTACTGATAAAGACGCTGAAGGCGTGGAGGTCATCCGTCACTCAACCGCGCATTTGCTCGCCTACGCGGTCAAGTCTCTGTATCCCGATGCGCAAGTGACCATTGGCCCTGTGATTGAAAATGGCTTTTACTATGACTTTGCCTACAAACGCCCATTTACGCCCGATGACTTAATCGCCATTGAAAGTAAAATGAACGAATTGGCGAAAAAAGATGAGGTGGTGACGCGCGAAGAATGGTCGCGTGACGATGCCGTGAAATTTTTCACCGAGCAAGGTGAAGTGTATAAAGCCGAACTCATCGCTGCGATTCCCGCCGAACAAAAAATCAGTCTGTACCGCGAAGGCGAATTCATTGATTTGTGTCGTGGGCCACACGTGCCATCCACTGGTAAACTCAAAGTGTTTAAATTGATGAAACTGGCGGGTGCGTATTGGCGCGGTGATTCAAACAACGAAATGTTGCAACGGATTTACGGCACAGCGTGGGCGAAAAAAGAAGACCAAGCCGCCTATCTACATATGCTTGAGGAAGCTGAAAAACGTGACCACCGTCGTTTGGGGCGTTCTTTGGATTTGTTTCATTTGCAAGATGAAGCACCTGGTATGGTATTTTGGCACCCCAAAGGTTGGACGATTTGGCAAGAAATTGAACAATACATCCGTCGTCGTTTGAAAGTCGCAGGATATGAAGAAATCCGCACACCGCAGGTGATGAGTAAAACCTTTTGGGAAAAATCAGGGCACTGGCAGAACTACCGTGACAATATGTTTGTCACCGAGTCTGAAAAGTATGAGTACGCGGTCAAACCGATGAACTGTCCAGGTCATGTGCAGGTGTTTAACCATGCGCTGCGCTCGTACCGCGAATTGCCGATTCGTTTTGCCGAATTTGGTTCGTGCCACCGCAATGAGCCGTCGGGTTCTTTGCACGGTTTGATGCGCGTGCGTGGCTTTGTGCAGGACGATGCACACATCTTTTGTACCGAAGATCAAGTGGTGGCTGAGGCCAAGGCGTTCAATGAGTTGACCATGAGCATCTACAAAGACTTTGGATTTAACGATGTCTCGATTAAACTCAGTTTGCGTCCCGAAAAACGCGCAGGCTCGGACGAAGTGTGGGACAATGCAGAAGATGGCTTGCGCCAAGCCTTGACTGCCTGCGGCATCACTTGGGAAGAATTACCAGGTGAAGGCGCGTTTTATGGTCCGAAAGTCGAATACCACATCAAAGACGCAATTGGTCGCTCATGGCAATGCGGTACTTTGCAGTTGGACTTCGTTTTGCCCGAACGCCTTGATGCCGAATACGTCGCTGCGGACGATTCGCGTCAGCGTCCCGTGATGTTGCATCGTGCGATTCTTGGATCGATGGAGCGATTTATGGGGATTTTGCTCGAAAACCACGCGGGTGCGTTGCCAACTTGGCTCGCTCCAGTTCAGGTGGTGATTGCCAATATCTCTCAAGCACAGGCTGAATATGTCGCGCAAGTGGCACAAGAATTGGAAAAACAAGGACTTAGGGTGCAATTAGATTTGCGTAATGAGAAGATTACGTATAAAATTCGCGAGCACAGTTTACAGAAAGTGCCCTACATATTGGTGGTGGGTGACAAAGAGCGTGATGCCCACTCAGTCGCCGTGCGAGCGCGTGGCAATCAAGACTTGGGCGTGATGAGCGTTTCGGCGTTTATTGAACACATTTTAGCCGACGTAAACTGTAAAAAATAAGCGAAGCAAAAACTCCAAACGCGCTTTATATAGAGTGCTTGGGGATTTTTTGCTTGAAGAGTAATACAAATGATTGGAGTAAACTATCGCTACGCAAGCTAAGATGCAGCATCGCATCAACGGTGAAATCAACGCGCGTGAAGTGCGTTTAATTGGTACGGACGGTGAAATTATCGGCGTGATGTCTGGGCGTGAAGCCATGAAATTGGCTGAGGAAGCCGATACAGATTTGGTCGAAATATCGCCAAATGCCACACCACCCGTGTGTCGTTTGATGGATTACGGCAAATTCAAGTTCCAAGAGCAGAAAAAAGCCGCCGAAGCCCGCGCAAAACAAAAAGTCATTCAGGTCAAAGAAATTAAATTTCGCCCAGGCACTGACGAGAACGACTACCAAGTTAAAATGCGCAACATCAAGCGTTTCATCGAAGACGGCGACAAGGTCAAAATCACCCTGCGTTTTCGCGGTCGTGAAATGGCTCACCAAGAAATCGGTATGCGTCAATTAGAACGGGTGCGCGATGAGATGGGCGAATTGATTCAAGTGGAATCCATGCCCAAACTTGAAGGTCGCCAAATGGTGATGATGATTGCGCCAGCGCGTAAGAAGTAAAGTTGTATCGTCATACCGCGCTTGACGTGGTATCGACCTGTTAAGGAGATTGCGGATCAAGTCCGCAATGACACAAAAGAATTTGGGATTCATCCCAAATAGTCGAATGCAGTACAGCAGGCTATGCCCTGTGCTGTGTTTGCCATTAGAAGTGAATCGGGTTCCCAAGTGTTTTGCGTGAGTAAAACCACCTATATTCATACAATAAACGGAGTTGTTATGCCTAAAATGAAGACCAAAAGTGGCGCGAAAAAGCGCTTTGTGGTTCGTCCAGGTGGTACAGTGAAACGTGGTTCTGCGTTTAAACGTCACATCTTGACCAAAAAAACCACCAAAAACAAACGCCAATTGCGTGGAATTGCTGCTGTCGCGAAATCTGACATCAAAGCAGTTCGTGCAATGATGCCTTACGCTTAACCCTAACCAACTAAAGGAGTAAACTATGCCTAGAGTAAAACGTGGGGTCACAGCAAGAGCCCGTCATAAAAAAGTACTGAAACTGTCAAAAGGTTTCCGTGGTCGTCGTAATAATGTCTATCGCGTCGCTAAACAAGCGGTGATGAAGGCAGGTCAATACGCCTACCGCGATCGCCGCACCAAGAAACGCGGATTCCGCGCATTGTGGATTGCCCGTATCAATGCGGCAGCACGCAACAACGACATGACTTACAGCCAATTCATTCATGGCTTGAAAAAAGCTTCGATTGAAATGGATCGTAAAGTCTTGGCGGATTTGGCAGTGTTTGACAAAGCGGCATTTTCGGCCATTGTAGAAAAGGCTAAAGCCGCATTGGCGTAAGCCACAGGTTATCCGTCTACGGACGCACACGAT
>RRZU012594964.1_pt1 | contig 12126 bp, 8 predicted proteins | sample 2165561 | NCBI WGS metagenome assembly RRZU01 (sample SAMN10456909, study PRJNA506462) | wastewater metagenome | isolation source: wastewater sludge | place: USA: Moscow, Idaho | reverse complement strand
GCAACTCAGGGAAAACACAGGGCAACTGCAGATCCTGTGATTGTGAATTTCAAAGGGAAATATTATCTTTTTAGTACCAATCAATGGGGATATTGGTGGAGTGAAGATATGTCTAACTGGAATTTTATTTCCAGAAAATTCTTAAAACAAACCGATGAGTTTCCTCAATTTCCTCCGGGAGCTTTCAGAATGCCTAATCAAAAGCCAGACCCCAATATCAAAATTTATGATGAACTCTGTGCGCACCTACAGACAGAGTAATGTTTGCCAATATTAAAAATTATAAGGATTTAAACCTCAAAATCTACCACGTTGGAATGGATGATGTGGTTTTACCAGAAAATGCATTTAATTTTTGGATGAAAGTTCACCCCATTAATCCGAAAGCAGAACTCATTATCTTCCCGAATGATAATCATAATTCTTGGGATTCTACTTATTCTAATCCCACTTTTTATGAATGGATGCTTTCACAAAGGAAATAGCATAGAATCTTTTATATTTGTCAAAGTTTTCCAATCATTTATTGATTGGGAATTTTTTTGTTAGAGTTTTCTAAACTAGTGTTTCATTACTCTTCAACAGCTCTATCCCGCCATCAGTCTTTCCTCATACATTTTATCAAAATAATTACTGAGAGACAAAATCCTTTCATTATTTACAGGATTAATGTACCTCAGGAACATCTGTTCTGTAGAATGTCCTGTAGCTTCCATTAATAAAGCAGTAGGGATTTTGCTATAAAAATTAGTTGCAAAACTCCTCCTTCCTATATGGCTGGTGAGTATTTCCCATTTTTCGGTATAGACATCTTTTGTTCTATATCCTATTCTTTTCCTAGCTTTCACGAACTCATTCAGACTAGCCAATTGAGCTATTTTTTTTATATCATTATTGTAATGCTGCATATCCATTATTTTTGGAAAAGCATATCCATTTCTTTCAATCGTATTAGTGACTGTAGGATGCAATGGCAAGGTAATCTGCTTCTGTGTTTTTTGTTGTTTGAACGCCAAACAATCTTTACCATTAATCTTCAGTATTTTATCTGTTTTAAAATTCATAAAATCAGAAAACCGCTGTCCTGTATAGCAACTAATCAATAGCCAGTCTTTTGCTGCTTGCAATTCTCGGGGTACTTCTGTCTTCTTAATCTGGATAATTTCTTTTTCCGTAAGAGTAACGATTTCTTTTACCTGTTTTTCCCTTCTCAATTCTAGCTCCCTCACGCAGGTTCTTATACCTTTACGCTCTGCAAAATTGAGAATAGTCTTCACGAAATGGATGGTTCGGTAAATCGTGTTTTCACTGTATTCTTCTTCTTTCCCGAACTTTATGAAATCACGGATAAAATCCGAATTAATTTCTTCGATATACAATTTATTACACATAAAACCTTCAAAGCGTTCCAAAAGATGAAAGAAAACTTTATATCTTTTATAGGTAGAATGGCAGATCAGTTCTTTTTTTATGCTGATATAGTATTGCATGTAATACAATAGTGTATTCTCGGGAATATACGTTCTGCGTGCCAAGCATATTTCTTTGATTTTTTTTGAAATCGTACGTTGCAATATTGGCTTTTTCTCTGAATATTGTACAGTGATATACTCTGCAATCTCTTTTTTGATGCAGTCTAACTTGGTATTCAGTTTTTTATGTTTTTTGAGGTAAATGTTACAGGGGCGCTGTTTTTCCTTGTCCCAGTCTGTCTCCTGTATTCTTAGTGAAGTATGGAAATTATAGGTGTTTTCTTTTTGGGTAGTAAGGCTCAGAAAGATGTTTTTGTGCGTGCCATGCTTTGGCAAATAGAATTCTAATGTCATAGGTGGAAATTTAAGCAGTTAATTTCCAGCTAATTTAACATAATTAAATAGTCCTAACAAGACTACTATTTTGCACAAATGTAATTAAATTTTTCAAAGTACAAAATTTTATAACAAATTCTTTATCAAAACGATAAAAACATGCTGTTCATTATTCGCAATAAAAACCCCTTTATTTATCAATTTTCAACATTAATGTATTTATGAATGTGTAATTGCTAAGTATATTGATTTATAATTAAGTATATGACAAAAGTGGTCTTGTTAGGACTACTTTTTAAGAAAATAAATGATGAAAAAGAAGAGCTTTAATGATGACAAAAGCCCAAATTATCTTTTGCTATCTTGTAAAAGGGTTCTTCTGTTGTTTTATCTTTTGTTTTCTACTCTTGTATCTGCACAGCTTTACATCATAGGAGATACCAAAATATTCATCTCCGAAAGCACCACTATTTCTGCGCCTATTTCTCAGGTAAAAGAACATACTTCCGAAAAAGCAAAAATATACATTACAAAAGGAACGGTTATAAAAAGCCTAGAACAACAAGGTTCCAACATACAGATAGCTTATATCCCGAGTCATTTTCCGCAAAAAAAACAGGTAAAAAACAAATCTTTATTTGTGAAAACAGAACTCCCAAAGGAGGCAAAAGAGAAAAAAAAACACGCACCAAAAATCACGCATCTTTTTACTCCTCAAAAACCAGCGGATACTTTTTTTGCAACCGAAAAAAACTATGCAGTTACCACTACAACTACAGAGCGCAATTACAAATTAACTACAATCATTACAGATACTCCTGTTGTGCAGGATTTTAGATTCTGTCTAACAGGAAAAGTAACCCAATATGTAACATTTTTTTTACATAATTACTTAAAATCTTCTTTTAAAATACGCCCTCCGCCTATAAATATTTAATATTAATATCGATGGTTGCTTATTAAAAATAGGCAATCAAAAAAATTAATCAAATATTTATAATTTATGTATAAAATAATTAACTATTATAAACAAAAAAACAAAACTTTCCTGTTAGGGTTGCTTCTGTTTTTGGTGGGTGTTGCCCAGCTTAAAGCCCAAACAACACCTCTGCTTACAGAGAGTTTCAATTATCCCAATAGCACAGCACTTACCTCCGCTAACTGGGCAAATATTGCCAGTGCAGGGACAAACAATGTTACCGCTTACTCAGGGAATCTTACCTATTCCGGAACTATAGGAAACACAATAGGTAACAAAGCTACTTTAACCGATAACGGTCAGGACGTAGCGCGTTCTTTCACAAGTACTAATGTTACAACTTCGGTTCCGATGTATGTATCAATGGTTGTAAACGTCTCAGACGCCAAAACTGGAGATTACTTCTTTATGTTAGGTGAAGTTCCTGTATACATACGTACAAACGGTTCAGGAGGATTTAATTTTGGAATTAATAAAACAAATTCGGCATTAACAGTACAATATGAATCAACTGCAAGAACACTGAATCAAAATTACCTTTTGGTACTCAAGTATGAAGTGGTATCAGGTACTACTAATGATGTTGTAAAACTGTTTGTGAATCCGTCTTTATCTACTGAACCATCCACTGCAGATGTTTCATATACTCTTACAGGAGCTACGGCAGGAACAGATGTTACGTCTTTCAGTAGCTTGTCTCTATATCAGAGAACTGCCCTTACAAGCCCAAAATTAGATATAGATGGCATCAACGTAGGAACTACCTGGGCAAGTGTAACCTCTGCAGCTTATGACTACGGGGATCTGCCAGTATCGTATGATACAAGCAAAGACAACGTATTTATTCCGGCAGTTCATACTCCACTCTCAAATTTATATATGGGAAGCAATGCTCCGGATTTGGAACTGGGACCTGCGAGCGTAGCTTCGGGAGCTGATAATAACGGGAGCAATGGAGACGGAGCGGATGAAGATGCTATCGTACCAGCTTCTAATCAAATCAGGAATGGAGCTCCTTATACACTCTCTATACCTGTTAACAACCCTAGTGGAACAAAGTATTTATACGGTTGGATAGACTTTAATAACGATGGTAAATTTCAGGCATCAGAACTAGCGAGCCTTAGTCCTGTTTCTTTTTCGACAACTGGAAGCAGTACACAGACATTAATCTGGACTTCTGATAAAACGGCTAGTTTAGCTCCTGGTACAAAAGTTTATATGAGACTAAGGCTTTCCTCAGTATCATTAATTGATAATTCTGATATCGACAGGGATGAACGAAGCATAGGAAACGGAGCTTTAAGTACGGGCAGCTTTGCTGATGCCGCTACCTATTCTAGTGGTGAAGTAGAAGATTATCAGATAGAAGTGGTAGATACTTTCGATTTCGGCGATGCACCAACGTCTTATGATATGGACAAAGATGGCACAGTAAGTCCTACCAATTACAAACCTGCCAGAAACTTACCTACAAGTAACCTATATTTAGGAAGTACGTATACTGTAGAATCCGCACCATTGGCTGTTGGAGGTGATGATGCTTCCGATGACGGATTAGCAGCATCACAATTGAATATCAGAACGAATGTTGTAAACAGATATACGGTAAAAGTAAAGAATACCACAGGAGCAGCGGCAACACTATACGCTTGGATAGATTTAAACAACAACGGAAGATTTGAAGCAGGAGAAGCAGCATCTACAGTATCAGTTGCAAGTGGTCCGATAACAGCAAACGTAAGCTTTTCAAATACACAGGTGAATGCAATTCCTGCCAATACTTCAAAGGTATATCTAAGGTTGAGACTTATTCAGGCAAACCCTTTAGCTACAATAGGAGATTTTACCACTGCAGCAAGCAATGGAGCTGTTGTAGACGAAAGAGCTATTGCAGACGGTACCAGCACAGGAGCTTATCAGTATGCTTCTATTGGAGAAGTGGAAGATTACCAGCTGACGGTAGCACGTGATTACGGAGATGCTCCGGCATCTTATGAAACGGTTGCCAGTGTTTTCACACCAGCTACCCAAACCAATGATCCTGCAGGAACAGCAACGTTTACAATGGGATCTACTATCGATTATGAATTATCTCCTGCAAGTGTAACTTCACCAAATGACAACAATGGTACAAACGGAGACGGTGCAGACGAAGATGGCGTAACCACACCGCAGACCATTACCGCAGGAGCGCCATTTACCATTACTATTCCTGTAAATAACAAGACATCAGTTACTAAAACAGCATACATTTACGGTTGGATAGATTTAAACGGAGACGGAATTTTCAATACTAATGAAGCAGTTACAGCTAGTACAAATGTTGCAGCTAGCAGCGCAGCAAATGTTACCCTTACGTGGGCTACAACTAATGCATCAGCAGGAGTATTGCTTGCAGGTAAAACATACGTAAGATTCAGATTATCTGATACCTCACTTACGAATGCAAACAGCGGAACAGCAATTGACACCCGCAGCTATGGAGCAGGAAGCGGAGACGGAGAAATAGAAGATTATCAGTTTTTGGTTGATAATAAATATGACTATGGTGACGTTCCCCAAACATCTTATGAATATAACGGTGTTGCTATACCTGTTTTTAAACCTGCAAGACAGGCTCCTTTTCCTGTCCTAATGCTTGGAAACACTATAGATACAGAGACTTCTCCCAATTCTGTTTCAGTTTTGGCTAGCACCTTAGACAACAATGGTACAAATGGAGACGGCATAGATGAAGATAGTACTACACCAATGCCTATTGGCAAAAACGTTCCTTATAATTCAACGGTTAAAGTTCTTAATAATACAGGAAGCAGCCAGACATTATACGGATGGATAGATTTTGACGGTGATGGCAAATTTAAAGCAGGGGAACTAGCTACTGTTGCTGTTCCTACATCTGCAGCAGTACAATCTGCTACACTATCTTGGCCTACAGCTTCTACAAATCTTGTTACTGTGGGTAATAAGTATTATATGCGTCTCAGAATATCTCAGCAGACATTGGCTGATAATACTAGTACTTCGGGCGTAGATGAAAGAGCTATTGCAGACGGATTAAGTACAGGAGATTATGGCACGGCTGCCGGAGGAGAGATAGAAGATTATCAACTTACGGCAACCAGCAATTACGATTATGGAGATGCGCCTGATAGCTATGATAAAAATAATAGTGGTACCACAGTTGCTGCGAGACATTTTATATCTACCGGATTATATTTAGGAAGCATCAATACAGATGAAGAATCTGCCAAGAAAACTTCCACCGATGCATTGGGAGATGATATTGACAATACCGCTGATGAAGACGGTGCCAACCCGCAAGCTTTGGTTTCCGGTGCAGGTTATGATTTGAAGGTAAAGTATAATAATAATACCAGTACAGCTAGAACTTTATACGGATGGATAGATCTTAATAATGACGGTGTTTTTGCAGCCTCAGAAGTTGCTACAGCTAATGCACCTGCAAATACCAGTGGGAATGCTACACTATCTTGGAGTACTGCTACAGTAACAGGCTTGCCATTACCAACATCAGTGTTTATGCGCCTAAGAATTGCTGTTGCATCTCTAGGGGATAACACAAGTACTACGGTAGATGAAAGAGCTATAGCAGATGGTGCATCTGGAGGAACCTATGCTACAACTGCAAATAATGGAGAAATAGAAGATTACAAAATAGCTGTTACCACCAATATGGACTATGGCGATGTACCTGCAGCTTATGAAAAGCCAGGCGGAACATCAGTCCCTGCACGTCAGGCTGCTTCTTCAAGTCTTTATTTAGGTAGTATTGTACCTGATATAGAAGCCGCTCCGGCATCTGTAAGTTCGGGCAGTGAAAATAACAATGCAGGAGATAATGCAGTAGGTTTGGCTGATGAAGACGGGATAAATCCTACTCTTTATAGCATTACAGTATCTGATGATCCTTTCACATTACCTGTATCTGTCTATAACAATACAGGATCTAGCCAAACGTTGTATGGTTGGATAGATTTTAATAAGAATGGTGTATTTGAACCTGCAGAAGTTACAACAGTAAGTGTACCAGCCAATAGCCAGCAACAGACTGTCAATCTTACTTGGGCAGCAACCGCTACAGCTACAATAACCTCTTTAGATAACTTATATGTTAGAATAAGGATTTCAAAAGCCAGTCTCAGTGACAATAGTGGTACTACCTATGACGAAAGAGCTATTGCAGACGGACAAAGCACAGGTACTTATGGCACTCCGGCGCAGGGAGAAATAGAAGATTATCTTCTCCCGGTTATATGTAAAGGCTATAGAGAGTTTAACAGTACTGCGGGTAATGATGATATTAATGGACTTAAAGTCCAAATTTCAGGTGCTGGAAACCTTCAAATTTATAGAAATGCACATCAACAGATTTATTTAAATCCTCTTGACCCAACTAATATTTATTCTATTCCTGGTACTCAGCACGGACTAAATTTATCTGTTGGTGGTACTAATTTTTATACCGGTTCACTAAAATCATCAGGTCTCGCAGATGGTGGAAATCTTACTGTATTATCAGATACCTGTGAAGACAGCATAGGTCCCGATGGAGGCACACAGCAGAATGTAATCAGGATGAAGGCTACCAAGAATGGTATGGATTACTTCCTTACGGTTACCTACACGTATACGAAGCCTAACTGGTTTATGAATGTTGATTATAAAGTGGACATCCCTGCAGGAAATGCAGAGCTGGTACAGCTTTCTCATGGTTGGGATACGTATTTGTCTGGTGGTGATGCTGGTCCAGGCTTTATTAAAGGAACTGCACCTTACTATACGATGGGGGTTATAAAAACAGATGCTTATGAAGCATTCCGATACAAATCGGGTGTAGCATGGTCAGGATATTATTCTGCTGTATATAGCGAACTAAGCAATAATCTGGGGAGTAATAATACCTTTAAAAATTGGATTGATCCTAGTGCTAGTACAGACAATGGTATTGGTATTTCAATGAACTTTGGTAGTAATCCAGGAACTTATTCTAGCAATAATGATCTTGTATTCAGATGTGATGCAGTATATCCATCGCTATCAACCAATAATACTGCAGTATGCTCTACCACTACAAACCTAAATAGTTTGTACAATGGTTCGGCATTGCCTTCTAATGTTATATTAAGATGGTACGACAGCGCTACCGGAACGCTACTTACAGATCCTCAGAATGCTCCGGTTCCTGGTCAGTATGAAGTAGAAGAATATGATACTGTAAATGACTGTACTTCTGGAAGAAATAATGTAGCAGTAACTTACGGAAACTGTACTTATTGCTACAAACCAGCCGCTACCGGCGGAACAGTATTAGATACCAAACACGGAATATCAGCATTAGGTAGAGCGGGAGTAGACAACGGAAACTGGCCAATGGTACGCAAAGGTGCCTGGACGGCACTGGAATCCAAAGAAAAAGGGTTTGTGATAAACAGAGTGGCGTTCTCAGGAGGTAATCCTGTAGGCATTGCTACAGCAAACTTTGTAGAGGGTATGATGGTATATGATACTACTAATAACTGTCTGAAGGTCTATACTTCACAAGATGGAGGTACTACATTTGGATGGTATTGTATGACCACCCAAACTTGCCCAGATTATTAATATTAAATACAGAAGATAACAGAGGTGGGCATATCTCACCTCTATGTCTTCTTCATTAACGATTAAAATAGTTACATATGAAAAGTATAATAACAACACTTTTAGTGCTTTCTGCATTGCCTTTGTTTTCACAGGTGGCAATAGGCAAAGCCGCTATCAGTACATTGGCAGATAACGTCACACCAAATCCTAGCATTTCTCTAGAGTTTTATAGTGCTGCCGATAATGCCAAAGGTATTGTAGTTCCTTGGACATCTACCGTGGCAAACCAACCTGTTACCTATAACACTACTACAGGTACTGGCTACAGAGGTTTGCAGGGAACAGTGGTAGATGGTACCATTATTTTCGATCTATCTGATAAGAAGATGAAATACAGAAAAGCAGGTGCTTGGTTTGACCTTACAGGAAGCCCTACTTTTCCGTTAACAGTAAAAGATGCATCTAATGCAAATGTTACATTTACAGCATTCAATACTATAGATTCATCATTACAAGATAGCACTAAAGAGCAGGACAATGCAAAAGCTGCAATAGGTACCAATGGGGGTACAGATACCACACAAGGTATTTTGGTATTAACCGATGCTACCAAAGCAATGATATTGCCCAAAGTGGCAAGCCCTCATCTTACCATACAAAACCCTGCTCCAGGAATGATGGCGTATGATACCGTAAAAAGACAACTTGCCGTGTATAACGGTACAGTTTGGAGCTTTTGGAAACCTTAATGATGATTCTATTATATACAATTGATGAAAAAAGTTACAGAATGTGGGATAGAAGCCAAAAGTTTTGTTTGTAGGCAAATATCCCACTTCCGTAATTTTTTAAGAGAATGTTTAAATTTTATAGAAATGTTCTCAATCAGTAGTATGGTTTGTTTGTCATTCCGATTTCTATTACAAAATAACTACTAATTTTTAGCTTTATGATTAAAAATGAACTTTCAAAGTAGCTATTTAAAATAGGTAAAGAAACAATTAGAAACAAAACGATGAACCAATACCATCATCTCATAGGCAAAGATAAAAAAGAAGTCTTGAAAGAACTGGGGCAACAGTTCAATTATTATCATAATGATATATGGACTTATCATATACGTACCAGTTGGATTGGGAGGAAAACGGTACTGTTTATTTGTTTTTCAGAAGAAATAGTGAATAAAATTAAAATAATAAAATACTTCGGAAAGAAGATTTTTTAGACAAAAAATGCTCACTGATGGTATTTACAAAAAGAGTGGAACAAAAAAACAGCCTTCAGATTTAATATATCATAAGATGTATTTTGATATGTGTTTTTAGAAAGAGCAGGCGTTCCTTACAACATATTCTGAAGGCTTATTTTTTATAGGGAATTGTAAAAAAATATAACTAAACCTAAAAGTAAATGGGTAAGAAAATACAAAACTGAAATTAATGGCTTCCGGAGTTTTTGGATTGATAATTTAAGTGGTTATATATTATGATTTCTATTTATTATCTGGAAGCTTTTTTTTAGAATAGTAAAACTAATAACAATTAAAAAGAGTGCAAAATGAAAAACATTTTAAAAAATATTACCGTTTTTTTTAGTAATACTCATTTACAAGAAGAAACAGCCAAATTCTACCCTATGACAATATATCCACCTAAAGATGGCAAAGAGCCTTTCTCTGCTCTGGTATTGGTATATGATGAAAGTGATAGCAGATATTTTGATTTAGGATATTATGATTTTGAGGAGAAAAGATGGAGACTATTAAACGAAGAGTCAATGAGTCTTAAATGCTGGTGTCATGTTCCAGATCCTTCAGAATATTTGACAGATAATAAATATCCCATTCATAGTATTCCTTAAAAAAGGGGTTACAAAATTTCAAATGAGCCACTAATGCACGAATTAGAAATTATTCGAGAAAATTAGAAAAGGTTACCCGTTATGTATTCGTAAAAAGAATTAAAAAAATAGATAATCAATTAAAACACAAAGGCGCAAAATTAAATTATAGGTCTTAAGCTAAATTAAGGCGCAAGAAAATCAAAGATTTTCATTTTTAACAAAGTTAAAAATATGCGTCTTAAAAACATAAAGTATTAAATAGTAGTAATTTACGCCATTGCGTTAAAATATTCTCTAAATACACAACAGGTAAAGGTTATTTTTTTATAAAAATTCGTGCATTCGTGGCAAATATATAATGCACAGCGAGATATAATTATTAACCATAAAAAAATTAAAAAATGGCAATTTTACACAAAATCAAAGCTTATCTTTATGATAACGCATTGACCAAAGACAATCCTAATGACTTTATTGCTCGTACCGTAAGCGAACGCAGTCTTAATGTAAAACAAATCTGTGAAGCAGCAGTAAATAGAGGTGGTTCAGATGTATCTGCTCCTTCTATGCAACACGCTACAGAGCTTTTCTTAAAAGAAATGGCGTATCAACTCTGTGATGGTTTCTCTGTAAACACAGGATATTTCACGGCTTCTACTCTTATTAGAGGTGTATTTGATAGTCCTACAGAAACATTCAATCCAAGTAAACACACTATTCTTTTCCAATTTAACCAAGGAGAGAAATTAAGAGCAGAAATCCCTACGATAGAAGTAGATATTTTAGGAATTGCAGATGCTTCGGCTGTCATTTTACAAGTGACTGATGTTAAAAGTGGCTCTGTAAACGACTTACTAACCCCCAACAGAAACCTAAAATTAGCAGGAAACAAAATAAAAATAGCGGGAGAAGATACTGCCAACGGAGTGTATTTTGTAGAAACCACCACCCAAACCAGAACAGCTGTAGAGACAAGTGACATCGTGACCAATAATCCTTCAGAACTCATTATTGTAATCCCTGCTTTAGCAGTTGGTTCCTATACAGTGGAAGTGGTAACGCAGTTTTCAAGCGGCTCTTTACTACTGAAAGAACCGAGAACAGCAGTATTTGATAAAATATTAACTGTCCAATAAGTGAAGCTGTTCATCACACTCGTACGATAAAGAATGACACACTCACCCGAGTGTTAGTATCACACTCGGGTTGTAGAGACGGGCACACTAACGTTAGTGTGTCCGTCTGTTTTGGGGTCATCGGGTTTTGTAGAATGGATTCAGTGTTTTTATTGGAAGTTTTCAAATCCAATTTTTTAGAGTTGAGCAACCTTCTGAACAATCAGAGGGTTTTGTTTTTCTTATTCATTTCTAATTGTGTATTTTTGCTTTTTAACAAAATTTTAATCAATGATTTTTTTCTTAAAAGGAATAGTTCAAGAGCTTACCCCTACTTATGCCGTTTTAGATGTAAACGGTGTAGGATATTATGTAGGGATTAGCCTTCAGACTTCTAATAAATTAACTTTGGGCAAAGAAACATTCATCTTTACCCAACAAATCATCAGAGAAGACGCACATTTGCTTTTTGGGTTTTATACCAAAGAAGAAAAAGAAATGTTTAATCTCTTAATTTCTGTAAATGGAGTGGGTGCAGTTTCTGCGCTGATTTTGCTTTCTTCATTAGATCTTAAAGACATTGCACAAGCGATTCTCAATAAAAATTCTGCCCAACTCAAAAAAGTAAAAGGAGTAGGTGCTAAAACTGCCGAAAGAATCATCGTAGATTTACGAGATAAGGTAGAAAAATTCGGGGTTTCTGCGGAGAACATTTCTGCTTTTGCAGACAATAAAGTGAAAGAAGAATCGTTATCTGCTTTAGAAGTTTTAG
>RRZU011971512.1_pt1 | contig 12126 bp, 6 predicted proteins | sample 2165561 | NCBI WGS metagenome assembly RRZU01 (sample SAMN10456909, study PRJNA506462) | wastewater metagenome | isolation source: wastewater sludge | place: USA: Moscow, Idaho | reverse complement strand
TTTAGCAGAGTTAACAAATATAACAGAAGAAGAAGCACAAAGAATACTTAGTTTTAATACAAAAGGGTCAAATAGTCATAGTGCATGGCTAACTTTTATGTATCCTAGATTATTAACGGCAAGAGAACTACTTTCTGATGACGGAGTAATATTTATTAGTATAGATGATAATGAAGTGTCACAGTTAAAGCTGTTATGTGATGAAGTTTTTGGTGAAGAGAATTTTGTTACATCATTTATATGGAAAAAAGGAAAGGAGGGAGGAAATGATTCAAAAATAATGAGAAGTCACTACGATTACATTCTTACATACGCTAAAAATTCGTATTGTAAAGATATAATTAATTTAGATAAAAAAGATGTTTCGAGGCATATAAATATTCTACCTGATGAAAATTTAGTTTCTGGAATAAAACAGACTAAGAACGATGGAGAGATGTTTCAACTTATTAATTTAAGTAAGCAGAAAGATTATAATGTATTAATTCCTTTAAATGATGGAACAGTTATAGAGTGGCAATCATACGCTCCACAAAAGCGAATTGATGAGTGGATATCTGAAGGCAAGATATTTGTAGGCAGAAAAAAGGTACCATATGTTAAATCCTTCCTCAAAGATGAACTTCAAGGACAAAAACCATCGAATATTATAGAGAGCAATGTAGCTACAACGAAAGCAGGATCAATTGAAATTAGAGATTTTTTTGGATCGAAAAATATTTTCAGTTATCCTAAACCTAGTAATTTACTTAAAAGGTTAGCAAAAATTGCAAGTATTAACAACTCAATCATCTTAGACTTCTTTTCAGGTTCTGCAACTACAGCACATGCTGTAATGCAACTCAATGCTGAAGATGAAGGAAATAGGAAGTTTATTATGGTTCAAATACCAGAAGAGATTGATCCTAAGAAATCAAAGGCAGCATATGATTTCTGTGTTAATGAATTGAAGCAAGAGCCAGTAATTACTACTATTGGTAAGGAACGTATTAAGAGAGCAGCAAATAAAATAAAACAAGAAAATGAATCTAAGTTAGAAGAAAAATCTTTAGATTTGGGTTTCAAGTTATTTAAAATAAAAAGTATTCCTGAAAAATATATTGAGAGAATGAAAAATGAAAATAATGAACTATTAATAACTAAAATGTTAAGTGATGAGGAACTACAAGCATTACTAATCACATGGAAAACATATGATGGGTATCCTTTAACAAAAGATTTGGAAATTGTAAAATTAGATAATTATGAATCATATGTTATAGAAAGTACACTGTATTTAGTAAATACTGGGTTTAAATTAGAAAATCTATTAGAATTTATAAAGAAGTTAGATTCTGAACGAAATTTTGTAATAAATAAAATAGTTATTTTTGGCTATCATTTCAATAGTGATATTTTATTGACAATAAAAGACATGATTACAACATATAAAAACAAAAAAAGTATAGAATTAGATGTGGAAGTGAGATATTAATGAGCAAAGGGTTAATATTAGAAAAAAATTTGCCACATCAAGATAAAGCTATTGAATGTACGACAAGAGTTTTTAATGGAATTTCTGTTTCTGGTGCTATAAGTCCAGAAGTAAATCCAGTTATGAATTTTGAAATATTAAATAACGAAGTAATAATGGATGACCATATTATAAAAAATATTAAAGATATACAGAAAGAAAATAATATAGAAAATGAAATTAAAAATGAATATATATTTGATATTCAAATGGAAACTGGAACAGGAAAAACGTATACATATACAAAGACAATATTTGAATTAAATATGAAATATAATTTGCATAAATTTATAATAATTGTTCCATCTTTAGCAATAAAAGCTGGAACAGTTGACTTTTTAAAAAATTTTTCTACAAAGGAACATTTTAGGCAAGAGTATAATAGAGAAATAAAGACTTATGTTGTTGAAAATAAAAAAAGTAAGTCTAAGAAATCTTATCTATTGCAAAGTATAAAAGAATTTTCGCAAGTTAGACAAACTAGAGATAAAATACATATTTTAATAATTAACTCTGGAATGATAAATTCAAAATCTATGCTAGAAGAAGTTGATGTTAATTTATTTGAAAATATTAATACGAATTTTGAAGCATTGAAATACATAAAACCAGTAATAATAATAGATGAGCCACATAAATTTGCAAGTAGCAAAACAACATTTAAGAAAATAATAGACCTTGAGCCACAATTTATCTTACGTTATGGAGCAACCTTTAATAATGATTATTTCAACTTAGTATATAACTTAAATGCTATAGATGCTTTTAATAATGATTTGGTAAAAGGAATAAATGCTTATATAGAAGAGTTCAAAGAAGGAGAAAATTCTATTGTTAAGTTACTTAGTGCTAATTCAAATGAGGCGACTTTTGAATTGACAGAAAACAATAAATCAAAAAAATTAAAATTAGGTGTAAAAGATACTTTGACACATATACATAGAGAATTTATAGGAATTGAAATAGAAAAAATTGGAAAAGATAAAGTTTTATTATCAAATGGATTAGAGTTGAATAAAAGTGATAGAATAAATCCATATTCATATTCAACAACATTACAAGATATAATGATAAAAGAGACAATAAAGAATCATTTTAAACTGGAGAAAGAGCTGTTAGAAAATACGCCAAGAATAAAACCATTAACCTTATTCTTTATTGATAATATTGAAATGTATAGAAAGACTGATGGAATAGGTGAACTACAAACTAAATTGGAAGAGTATTCAAAGATTGAAATAGAGCTTCTTTTAGCAGATAAAACTATAAAAGATAGTTATAGGGAGTATTTGAATATATCTCTAAAAAATTTAAGACAATTACATGGTGGATATTTTTCAAAAGACAATAAAGATACAGATGAAAATATCGAACAAGAAATAGATGAGATACTACATGATAAAGTAACATTATTATCACTTGAAAATCCAAGAAGATTTATTGTGTCTAAGTGGACTCTAAAAGAAGGATGGGATAATCCTAATATTTTTCAGATTTGTAAATTGAGAAGTAGTGGGAGCGAGACATCTAAATTACAGGAAGTTGGAAGAGGATTGAGGCTTCCAGTAAATGAATTTATGGCTAGAGATAAGAGTGGAAAACATAAACTTAATTATTATGTTGATTTTACAGAGAAAGATTTTGTGCATAAATTGATTGGAGAAATAAATAAGAGTGCAAGAGAAGTGTACAGTGATGTAGAATTAGAAGACAGGTTACTAAATAAAATAACTAAAATTTACGGCTTGCCAAATGAGGAAGTATTAGAGCAGTTAGATGATAGAAATATTATAAATAGATCAAATAAATTCAAAAATTTGAATGGTTTAGAAGAAGTTAAGAAACTTTATCCTTTGGCATTTGAAGTAGTAAAAGACGACAAAGTTAAAAATGGTAGAGATAAATCAAATAAAGTGAGCATAAGATTAGAAAATTACAAAAAATTAAAGAGTTTATGGGAGAAAATAAATGAAAAAGCAATTCTTTCATACAAAATAGGAAATGAGACAGAGTATTATAATTTGTTACTTAAAATGTTTAATGACAATCAGGAAATTTTTGAAAATGAAAATATATATATAAAGAAAGTGGATATACAAGTAACGGATAGGGCAAAAATTAATGAAATAAATGAAATAACTCCTGTAATGCGAAATAGAAATAGAATGGAATATAATGAATTTTTAGTTAGAATATCAAAAAATCTGAATATTAATATAAAAACATTACATAAAGTATTTATGGAATTAGAAGAAAAAAAAGTAATTAATATTAATAATTTATACAGTATAAATACAATAAGAAAGATTAAAAAGATTTTTATATACTATATTCTTGAAAACTATGTAACAAAAGAAACTATTTCGTATAATAAAATAGATATTGATGTACATCCCACAGCTTTCACTAATAGTTCTAAAAATAATGATTTAAAATTAGTTGATGCATCTAATTTAGGAGTTAATTCAGTTGATATGTCTGCTCCAAATAAATATTTATTTGAAAGTGTTTATTATGATTCAGAATTAGAGAAAGAAAATATACAGAATCCACCATCAAGTGTAATAGTATATACAAAAATACCTAAAAATTCAATACAGATACCTGTTGTTGGAGGACTTAGTTATTCTCCAGACTTTGCATATGTTGTAGAATATAAAAATGGTGATCAGAAATTGAATTTAGTTGTTGAAACAAAAGGAAAAGATGAGAAAAACTTAGGACTTGAAGAAAGCCAGAAAATAAAATCAGCAGAAATGTTCTTTGAAGCATTAACTAAGTCAAGTCAAGTAAAAATAAATTTAAAATTTAAGACACAATTGAAAAATAAAAAAATAGTTGATATTATTAATGGAATAATTAAAGAAATATAAAAATATAGTAGGAGGGTAAAATGAGAGAACTTAGTATAAAAGAATTAAAGAAGACAGCATTGGAAAAATTAGAAAAAAATTGGATGTCAACACTTCAAATTAATCTCATATTATGTGTATTAGCAATTTTCATACAAATTCCATTGAGATTATTAAGTGATAAGGATCTTTTAGATGAAGGAATAATTAGTGGGAGAGTATTTGTTATAGCAACATTTTTATATCTAGTTTACAATATTATAAAAGCACCAATTCATTATGGAATAAAGGCATTCTATTTAAATATTTCACGTGGACTGGGTGGGAGAGTTAAAGATTTATTTTCTGGATATAAACAATTCTTCCCAATATTTAAACTTTTGTTTTTACAAACATTTTTTGTAATATTATGGTCATTTTTATTCATTATACCTGGTGTAATAAAGGCTTGTTCTTATTCTCAAGCATTACGATTGAAAAAAGATAATCCAGATATGAAAGCATTAGATTGTATAACTGAGAGTAGAAAGATTATGGATGGGTATAAGATGGGTTGCTTTATACTAAATCTTTCATTTATTGGTTGGTGTTTATTAATTCCATTGACATTTGGTATGCTAGGATTTTGGTTATATCCTTATATTGAAGTCTCAAATGCAGAGTTTTATGAAAAACTAAAATTGATTAAGTATGGATCGAATGATAGTTTGGAAAAGATAAAAGAGATAGAGAGAGAGATTGGAGAAGAATTTTAATGATAAAAGAATATAAGCCAAATGAAATTGAGTCAAAATGGCAAAAAGAATGGGAAAACAAAAATATATATAGAACAGAAGACAAATTGGAAAACAAAGAAAATTACTATGTATTAGAGATGTTTGCATATCCATCTGGTAAATTACATGTTGGTCATTTAAGAAATTATACAATCGGAGATGCAATTGCTAGGTATAAAAAAATGAATGGATATAATGTATTACATCCATTCGGTTGGGATAGTTTTGGATTACCAGCTGAAAATGCAGCAATAGATAATGGTGCACATCCAGGTGATTGGACAAAAAAGAATATAGATAATATGAAAAGACAATTGAAATTAATGGGGATTTCACATGATTGGAGTAGAGAAATAGCTACATACAAAGAAGAATATTATAAGTGGAATCAGTGGTTTTTTATAAAAATGTACGAAAAAGGATTGGTTTATAAGAAAAAATCATATGTAAATTGGTGTCCTGAGTGTAATACAGTTCTTGCTAATGAACAAGTTGAGGCAGGTAAATGTTGGAGACATGGGAAAACAGATGTTATACAAAAAGAATTATCTCAATGGTATTTAAAGATAACTGACTATGCAGATGAATTATTGAGAGGACATCAAGAACTAAGAGGACATTGGCCAGATCAAGTCTTAACTATGCAGAAAAATTGGATAGGAAAATCTTTTGGAACAGAAGTAGACTTCAGATTACAACTTGAAAATAAAGATGAAATTATAATACCTGCATTTACAACAAGAGCAGATACTTTGTATGGTGTTACATATGTTGTATTAGCACCAGAACATGAACTAGTAAAGAACATTATATTAGTAGATAATCCATCTATTAAAGATACTGTTGAAGCAATGATTAATGAAGATAAAATAGCTAGAACCTCTGAAGATAAAGAGAAAGAAGGAGTATTTACAGGTAAATATGTTGTTAATCCAATAAATAATGAATTGATACCACTGTGGATTGCTAATTATGTACTTATGGATTATGGAACTGGAGCTGTTATGGCAGTTCCTGCACATGATGAGAGAGATTTTTTATTTGCAAAAAAATATAATCTTCCTTTGAAAACGGTCATAAAATCACTAGATGATACTCAAAATAATAATATGAAAGCAATGACAGGAGAAGGGCTATTAATTAATTCTTCAGAATTTGATGGCATAAAAAATACAGAAGCAAAAATAAAAATAACTGAAAAATTAGAACAAATTGGTTCAGGAAAGAAAACTACTAATTATAGATTACATGATTGGTTAATTAGTAGACAAAGATACTGGGGGACACCAATACCAATTATATATGATGAAGATGGAAATATGTATCTAGAAAAAATAGAAAATTTACCTGTTAAATTACCTAATGATATTCAATTTTCTGGAAATGGTAATCCATTAGAAACATCAGATGCATTTAAAAATGTAACTTTGCCAAATGGTAAAAAAGGTAGAAGAGAAACAGATACTATGGATACTTTTTTTGATTCATCATGGTACTATCTAAGATATTTAAATCCTCATATGACAGAAGCACCTTTTGATACTGATAATGCTAATTCATGGACACCTGTTGATCAATATATTGGTGGAATAGAACATGCTGTTATGCATCTTCTATATGCAAGATTTTTCCATAAAGTATTAAGAGACATGGGATTATTAAATACAAATGAACCATTTAAAAGATTACTTACACAAGGAATGGTATTAGGTCCATCATATTATTCTGAATCTAATAGGAAATATTTGTTTGAAAGTGAAGTTAATATAAAAGGTGAAAGAGCATTTTCAAAAGAAACAGATGAAGAATTAGTAGTAAAAGTTGAAAAAATGTCAAAATCTAAAAATAATGGTGTAGATCCGGAAGAAATAGTAAAGGAATATGGATCAGATGCAGCAAGAGTATTTACGTTATTTGCAGCGCCACCTGAAAAAGAGTTGGAGTGGAATAGTAACGGGCTAGCAGGGGCATATAGATTTATAAATAGAATATTTTTGTTGGTTAATGATACTAGTGAATTTACAGATAAAAATGCAACATCAAAGAATTTTTATGGAATTGATTTGGATAAGAGAAATGATGAAGATAAAGAAATACAGAAAAAATTGCATCAAACGGTAAAGAAAGTTACTGAAAGTATGGAAGATAATTTTCATTTCAATACAGCAATTGCTGGGGTAATGGAATTATTAAATGATATGACATCGTATAAACAAACAGTCATAGATGCAGGAAAAGAATCATCGGAGTCTAAGAAAATATGGAAAGAAGTACTAGAGAAAACAATATTGCTTATATCACCATTTGCACCTCACATATCAGATGAGTTATGGGTAGAAATAGGAAATGAAGATTCTACATTTATTCAAGAATGGCCTAAATATATAGATGAGTTAACAAAAGAAGATAAAGTTAATCTAGTTATACAAGTGAATGGAAAGCTTAGAGATACAGCAACTATAAAGTTAGGAATTTCAAAAGAAGAATGTGAAAAAATAGCATTTTCATCAGATAAAATAAAGAAATTTTTAGAGAACAAAGAAATTGTCAAAGTAATAGTTGTTCCAAATAAGTTAGTAAATATAGTTATAAAATAATTACAAGATAGAATAAATATAGAATAAATAAATGAGGAAAATATGAAAGAAAAAGTAGTAGTTGGGATGAGTGGCGGCATAGATAGTTCTGTTGCTGCTTTTCTACTTAAGCAACAAGGTTATGAAGTTATAGCAGTTACACTAAAACATCTACCAGATGAGCTATCAGAAAATCCTGGCAAGACATGTTGTTCTATTGATGATATTAATGATGCTAGAATGGCATCATATTCTTTAGGAATTCCACATTATACAATAAGTGTTGTAGAGGAATTTAAGAAATATGTAATAGAGTATTTTATAGAGATGTATAATGAAGGGAAAACACCATCGCCTTGTGTGATATGTGATGAAACTGTAAAAATAAAAAAATTGATTGAAGTAGCAGATAAGATAGGGGCAAGATACATATCAACAGGACATTATTCAAAGAAAACAATAAATAATTTATTACTATGGGACAAGGATAATAGCAAAGATCAGACATATATGCTTTATCGTTTAGATAAAAGTGTTATCGATAGATTAATATTCCCTCTTGAAGGATATAAAAAATCACAAATTAGAGAAATAGCTAAGAATAATGGTATTCATATTCATTCAAAGCCAGATAGTCAAGGAATTTGTTTTGCTCCGAATGGATATATTGAGTTTCTTGAAAAAATGATAGGGTCAAAAATAAAAGAGGGAAATTATGTTGATACTAATGGAAAAATAATAGGGGTTCACAAAGGATATCAAATATATACGGTCGGTCAACGAAAAGGGTTAGGATTAAATAATGGACATGCAAATTTTGTCTTAGAAATAAGGCCAAAAACAAATGAAGTTGTAATTGGAGAATTTGACAACTTGTTAATTAACAAAGTTGAAGTTATAAATGGGAAATTTCATGTAGATATAAATAATATATTAAATAAGGATTTGATAGCAAGACCAAGATTTTCATCAAAAGGTCTAACGGGCAGATTAGAGAATGTAGGAGATAAATTATACTTTTTATTTAATGTTAATAATGCCGAAAATGCACCGGGTCAGCATATAGTATTTTACCAAGAAGATATACTTGTTGGTGGTGGGGAAATAAACATAAATATTAATAATAATAATAATTAATATATTTAATATAAATTTTACTAGTTATATTGTTTTATGGTAACATATATTAAATAATAAAAATAGTATAATAGTGATAAGAAGGAGAGAAATATGGAATTTATGAAATATGCTTATTTTAAAGGTGAAATTATAGAGTTTGAAAAAGCTCAAGTTAGTATAGCAGCACATAGTTTACAATATGGAACATTGGCATTTGGTGGAGTAAGAGGATACTATAGAAATGACAAAGTAGCAGTATTCAGATTGAAAGATCACTACACAAGACTTATGACTGCTTCAAAAATGCTAGGATTTGAATATTTTTTAACATGGGAAGAATTTAGAAATATAATGGAAGAATTGATTAAAAAGAATGATATAAAACAAGATTTTTATATAAGACCTTTTGTGTATTGTCCAACACCAAGAATTGCACCAAAAAAGCCTGGCTTAGACTTTGAGCTGGCAATTTACATGTTGCCAATGGCAGATTACGGAAGAACAGATGGTGGAATAAGATTTATGACATCTACATATAGAAAGTATAATGATTCAGCAATACCAACAAAAGCTAAAGCAGGTGGAGCATATATTAACTCATTCTTAGCAACAAGTGATGCTATTAGAAATGGTTATGATGAAGCATTGATGTTAGATGACTCTGGAAATGTAGTCGAAGCTTCAGTTGCAAACTTATTAGTTGTATACAGAGATAGATTATTAGTTCCAGATACTGGTTCTGCTGCATTAGAGGGAATAACAATAAGATCTGTAGTTGAGTTATTAGAGTATAATGGGTACAATGTTGAAAGAGAAAGAATAGATAGATCAATGATATTTACTGCAGAAGAATTATTAGTAACTGGAACAGCCATGAAAGTAACATATGCAGAATCATTAGATGGAAGACCAATAGGGCCTATAGATTATTCTGAGAAAGCAATGCCAGGTAAATATTGTCAACTACTAAAAGAAGAATTTGAAAAAGTTATAAATAACCAACATGAACTTTCAAAAAAATGGTTAGAAATATTTTAAAATGTGTAAGAGTGCATCCAAGATTATTATAATTAAGGATGCATTTTGTTTTTAATAAATATAAATGTTGTTTTGAACATTGCAAGAATTGGAACAGAAATAACCATAGCAACTATACCAAATAAGTTGCCAAAAATTGCAATAGTAATGAGTATTGATAAAGGGTGTAAGTCTAATCCTTTACCTTGTATTTTTGGTGTCAAAATATTACCATCAATTTGCTGAACAATAATTACAACAACAATAATTCCAATTAATAATTTTGGATCTTGACCAAGACCAACAATGATGGCAGGTATTGCACCTAGATAAGGACCAATATAAGGGATAACATTAAATAGACCACAAAAAACACCCAATAATATTGCATAATTTAAGTTTAGCATTTTAAATCCAAGTGTACTAAATAAAGCTACAAATATTGCTGAAGTAAAGAGACCTTTGATATATATTTGTATTATTTTATCGTATTCATTAAGTAAATATAGAATATCAGTACTATACTTTTTTGGTAGCAAAATTCTAATTTTTTTTGAGAATTTATGATAATCTGTCATAACGTATATTAATGTCATAATAATAAATATAGTATTCATAACAAATCCAGTTAATCCATTTAATGTTCCAAGTAAGAAATTTCCAAATTTTGTGATAAATTGCTCTGAATTAAATGTATCACTTGTTTTAGTTAAATATTTTTGAATATTATCAAATATTATATCTAATTGACCGTAATTTTTGCTTGTAATAGAATCTATCCATATTTTAGAAGAAGATATTAATTTTGGAATAGATTTTTTAAAAGAAGAAGCTTCATTAATTAGTAAAGGAATTACTAATAAAATAAATAAAATTAAGATAAATAAAAGAAAACCAATTATCAAAATAGACAATAAGACTCTTGGTAAATGCGTCTTTCTTTCTAAGTAATCACATATAGGATTAAGTAGATATGCAATGCAACCTCCGACAATGAATGGCAAAATTAAAGATATTAAATTATTTATATATGTATGAAAAATCTTATAAAAAAAATAGAAAATAACGCTGATTAGTAGTATAATAATTAAAGAAAGAATAAAATTTATTTTTTTTATATCAATAGTAGCTTTGCTCACTGTGAACTCCTTTTTTATGATTGATTTTAATATTTATGATTATACACTTAAATTATAAATAAAACAATGAAACTTCACAAAATAATCACATAAGAGTAGTATAATTAAATATAAATAATAATTAGTAATAGGTATTAGATATGAATTGTAAATTATAAATTGAAAGGAGATAAGTAAATGAAAAATAAAAAAAGGATTTTATTATCAATAGTGTGTTATACGATGTTGCTAAATTCATCTATATATGCTAAAGAGCTTACTTTAGAAGAATTAATAAAATCTATTAAATCAGATAGTTATAGTAAGCAATCAGCTGATATAAGTGAAAAGAAACTAGATGTACAAGAGAAATCTATTGATTTAGATGGAAAGAACAAAATAACGCTATCATCCAATGCAAATATATATTCTCATAATAACTATGGACAGTCAACTATTACAACATCAGTTGGTTACGATATCTTTAGTTATCGCAATATACACAATTTTGATACAAATGATAACAATAATGTCATAAGTGTTTCAAAAGATTTAAAAGAATTTTTTGTTAGTGAAAAAAATTATAATAAAAAAATTATATCGTATACTAGAGAAAGTACAAGAATTAATAATTTACAGACAATAAATACAGATATTATTTCATTAATAGATTTATACGTAAATTATTTAAATGCAAAGGAAGAAAAAAGAGTAAATGAGGAATTAGTTAATACTTATAAAATTGATAAAAATGTGAAAAAGAAAGCTTATGAAGTTGGTCTTGGAAGTCTTTATGATTCTGAATTAAGCAAAGTTAATTTTGAAAATGCTAGCAATAATATAATTTTTTATGATTATAAGATGAAGAATTTAATAGAAGAAATAAGAAAAAATTATAATATTAATATTTTAGATAGCAATGATACTTTAAAAGAATTTGATGAAAAAAATTACGAAATAAGTAATGATTATTTTGAAAATATATATGATACTAATATTAAAATTGCAGAGATTGCAATAAAGAAAAGTGAAGAAGAACTTGAAAATTTAAAAAACGATGATAAAATACCATCATTAACAATAGGAGCTAATTACGATATTGATAAAAAAGAGCCATATTTTAGTATTAATTTATCAAAAACATTTGACACTTAT
>RRZU011702878.1_pt1 | contig 12127 bp, 10 predicted proteins | sample 2165561 | NCBI WGS metagenome assembly RRZU01 (sample SAMN10456909, study PRJNA506462) | wastewater metagenome | isolation source: wastewater sludge | place: USA: Moscow, Idaho | reverse complement strand
ATCGCCTCGTGACTACATCGACCGCGAGAGCCACTACCTGTGGGGCAAGCGCTATCTGCTGACGTTGGTGGAGCGGGATGCTGCACCCAGCATCGACCGTCAGCACAACCGCATCGTGCTTTCAGTGCGCCCCGGCACCACTACATCGCGGCGCGAAGAACTGCTGGACGCCTGGTACCGGGAACAAGTCAAAACGGCCGTGCCGCCACTGCTGAAAAAGTGGGAGGCCTTGATGAACGTGAAGTCATCCAAAGTTTTTGTGCAGCGCATGAAAACCAAATGGGGCAGTTGCAACCCCGCCAGCCGCGCCATCCGCCTGAACACCGACCTGGCTAAGAAACCACCGGAGTGCCTAGAGTACATCGTGGTGCATGAACTCGCGCACTTGATCGAGCCCAGCCACAACGCCCGGTTTGTGTCGGTGATGAATCTGTTCATGCCCAAATGGCAGCACTATCGGGACGAGCTGAACCATCTGCCAGTCCGACACGAGGACTGGGAATATTGAGCTAGTCTGCCCACTATGACTCACTAAATCGAGACCGAAGACATGAAGAACTATTTTCGAGTGATGCTTGGTGCCAAAAGCGCTTATGCAGCGCTGTGCCGTGAGCAGGGATTCATTGGCGCGGATTACCAGATAGCTCAGGACCTGAGTGCCGACTTGTTCGATAACTGGCGAGACTTTAACCAAAAGTACCGTCCGATTTTCTTGGATGCCCATCCTGAAAAAACGATGATTGGGGCGGGCCTTGCTTGCGGCGCACTATGGACAGTCGCTAAGGGTATTCAAAAAGGAGACATCGTGCTTTGTCCAAATGGATCGGGCACTTACTTCGTAGGCGAGGTGGCGAGCGACTATTTCTATGTTCCGGGTCAACCTCTACCGCATCGCCGCAGTGTTAACTGGCTAGCTCAGACCATCTTGCGTGACGATATGAGCGACGCGTTGAAAAACTCCACTGGCTCAATCGGCACGGTCAGCACGATTACGTCCCATGCTGTAGAGATTGAGAAACTGCTGGGTGTTCAACTCAACGATTCGGTACTTGTCGCGTCCGCCCCCGATGTAGAAGATGCTGCAGCCTTCGCTATGGAGAAGCACCTAGAAGATTTTCTAGTCAAGAACTGGGCGCAGACCGAGTTGGGCAAGGACTACGACATATATGCTGAGGACGGTGAACCCGTTGGACAGCAATACCCTACTGATACCGGCCCGATGGATTTGCTGGCGGTTAAGAAGGACAAGTCTGAACTTTTAGTTGTGGAACTGAAGAGAGGCAAGGCCAGCGACGTGGTGGTAGGCCAAGTGTTGCGGTACATGGGATTTGTGAAGGAAGACCTTGCAGAGTCGCATCAGGCTGTGCGCGGCGTCATCATCGCGCTGGAAGACGATTTGCGCATCCGGCGAGCGTTGGCCGTGACTCCTAGCATCCAATTTTTCCGTTACCAGATCAGCTTCAAGTTACTGAAGGGATGAGTCAGCAACAACCCCGTCTTGGCGCATGACGCAGGCAGAGGACTTCGAGCATTTATTGGAAGCGCCACACCGGTCTCTACGACAGCACCTAGTCGGTGAGTGCCGGAAGACGCAGAATCTTCAAGAGTAAATAAGTGAGTTGGGAATGGCCGCAAAACCAAGACAGATCAGAGGAAAGCTTCTGCATGAAGCGTACACACCTTCGCAGTCTGATGCTGACGGCTATTCGGATGGCGTTGATTTCGCATCTGTAGTGGGAGACAAGAAATTCCACTCATTTCAGGTTTGGCGCGAAAAGCCAAGCGGCAAGCCCACTTATGTGTATGGACTGACGCTGAAACAGATTGAGGCTATTCGGGCTCGTTCAGATAGAAATCTTGAGGTAGAAAATACCGAACTGCGGACACAACTGGATGCCGCCAAAAAAGCAATCAGTGAGCTTGAGCAACGAGTGGCTGCTAAAGGAGCCACACTTGCCGAAGAGAATGCAAGGCTTAGAGAAGAGCAGCAGTGGTACATACACACACTGCGCCCCCTATTGAATCGTCAATCGAATGACTTTGCGGCGGGGGCTAGCCAGAGTAGCCGCGCCACGCTCATACCAACGGGGGGTATGCAGGGCTTCAGACGAAAATCTAAGCGAAGGTAATATGTTTTGATTTTCTTCGATCTTGCCTGCTGGCCGTAGACCTGAGAAAATTGTGTAAATCTCGCTGCAATGGCGAGACGATGGCTACTGGCATTTGCTGTCTTGCTTTTCTTTCCTTGACCCCGACTGATTTTCTCTTGCTATGCCTTTGGCGTGTGAATTTATTGCATGTCCATGCGGCTATGGTTCTCGGAATTTTGCTTTGATTTAAGGTAGCGATAAGACACAGTTATCGACTGCCAGATGACCACCAAAACGGCCCCATCCGCGGGCCGTTTTTTATTGTTTTTCCAACCCGTCCATAGGACTCACCATGAAGAAAATTCGCACTCCGCAGGAGGGCGCTGGCGCAGCATTGTCTGCTCGCAGCACCACAGCATCCAACACCACACCGCAAACACCGCCAGAGGGCGTTTTGAGCGGTTTTTCGGCCACTGCCGAGCAGTTCATAGCGGCAAGCCAGTCGGCCGCCACCAAACGCGCATACGCCTCTGATCTGAAGCATTTTTTCGCCAATGGCGGGGCCATTCCAGCCACTCCAGTGCTTCTGGCCGAGTACCTGGCCCATTGCGCGGAAAAATTGTCAGCAGCTACCCTGGAGCGACGGCTCACCGCGATACACAAGGCTCACCTCGAAAAATCTCTGGAATCCCCGGCCCGAAGCGAGACTGTGAAGCGCGTGATGCAGGGCATTCGCCGGACACTGGGCACCAAGCAACGGCAAGTTCAGCCCATGCTCAAAGACGATCTGCTTGCGGCGCTGGTGATGATCGACCAGCAGAAGATGCCGATCAAAGCTGCGCGCGACCGTGCCTTATTGCTCGTGGGGTTTGCGTCGGCCATGCGTAGGTCGGAACTGGTGGCGATGCGTGTGGAGCATCTGACCTACCTGACCAATGGCGTGGAGATTTTCTTGCCATCCAGCAAGACCGATCAAGAAGGTCGTGGACGCACAGTTTTCATCCCGCACGCCGATGGCGAGCGTTGTCCGGTGCGTGCTCTAGCGAATTGGCTGGAACTTGCGGAAATTAACGAGGGGTTCGTGTTTCGAGCCGTCAGCCGTCATGACCGCATTGCACGGCATGGGTTATCAGCGCAATCGGTGGCGCTAGTGGTAAAGGCATCTGTAGAGCGTGTGGGTGGGGACTCGAAAAAAGTCAGCGGCCACAGTTTGCGAGCTGGGTACTGCACGAGCGCCGCAGAGAAGGGATTACAGCCTTGGCAGATACGGGAGCAGACAGGACACAAGTCGGACGTCACACTGGCAAAGTACATACGCCCCGTAGCGAGAAGAAAGATTCCGAGTTTGCTTTGACTGTGGTGCATGTTCTCGCCCGCCAGACGTTAAGCAGGTTCACCGTACGCCTGTCCAGTCAGCAGTAGTAGGGAAATCTCGGGCGTTGACTGACGCAGCGAATCGACTGATGCAAGATACCGGCGCGGTTCGGCATGGGGAATGGCCACACCATATCTGGCATTCCAGTCGGATGGACGCATCTCAAAGCAGGCCAAGCCTGCTCCCAAGGTGATCAGCTTGCTGCCGAGTGGGGTCATGACCAGTCGGCAACCACCCATAATCGACATGCTGTTCTCATACCTCCGCATCGCACCAAGCAGCTGACGGTAAGCTTCGAACGGGTGGGACTCGTGGGCATAGAGGATGTTCGAGGTTGGCGTCTTTCGGCTGTCGAACAAAGGCCCTCGGTATTCGACGAGCAGGTTGTCTGCCCGCCGTGGATCCTTGGATGGATGCGGCACTACTGGACAGACCTCGGCCCCATCGGAATCAAGGCCGAGTCGATGATCTTCTGTAACTGGTTGACGCGGTTTTCTCCGAGCACTGGAAACCAAACTAATGGCCGGTCCTGCAGGCTCTCCGCCTGCCAGGCGGTGATGAAACCAGGAATCATCACCAGGTCGTTGCTGGGATCCTCTGCCCGAATCTGACCGTCCAAGTGAGCATCCTCAGCGACCAACACGTGAAAGTTCACGCCATTGGCATACAGCGGGTGTGGCTTGTCTGGCGGCACGTCCTTGGTAGGCACAAGTTTGTGCAGGATGTTAGTCAGCAGCGCCAAGTAGGTTGCACGCGGTAAGGAACTGACATCCAAGATGATGTCCGTCTTACCGTCCACCTCGTCAAGAACAGCCTTGACACGTTGACGCAATGAATCGCTGGGACTGGCCTCGTCTTCCCCGTCTGGTACGGCAATGGTTATGGTCTCGGCCGAACCCAAGGGCGAAAACAGCGCTTCCAGTACAGCGGCATTCTCCTCGGTAAGTTTAACGATGCTGTCGTCGAGTTCGTAACCCTCAAAACCTAGCATCAACAGTTTGGCGCTGGCGGTCTTACGTCCGGAGCCTCGCTGTCCGGTGACGAACTCGCGCATGACCGTCTGCGCCCGTACGTCAAAACCACGTCCAGCGATGTACAGCAGGTCAACGGGGCGATCCTTCATCAGGTCGTCCCAGAGGTCATGAACCGCATTGCCGCGCCGAAAAACGTAGTGGTCCCAGAGCATCAAACCACCTCCAGGTTCTTACGACTTGGCGTCAGTCGACGCTCCATCCACTTCATGAGTTCGCCAGCAGAAACATCGCGCCAGCCCCCCATCTGCAAGGGAAGGCCGTAGTGCACACAGAGCGAGCGGTTGAGGTAGAAGATCGTGCCGCTGTCACGAGAGCCTGTGGCTTGACTCTCGCGCTGAACGAGTAAATTCTCTGCAGCGCATTCGGCTAGTACCCGCTCCAATTTCAGCCCAGCAGGCCCCAGTGGCTTAGAGGGGGCAGTCAGCTTGGCAAGTTCAGTACGCGACAGACGCACACCGGTTACACCGGGCGCATATGGCGCATTGGGGGCGAAGGTCTGGTCGTAGCAGAACGCACCGATCGAATCCAAGAGCCGCTGGGCCCGCGTACCTTCAGTGTGCGACTTCGGAATGAATTCGCGCTTACGGCCTGCGGCGTCTCGCAGGAGCTTTTCCTGCTCCTGCGCCGACAAGATCAGTTCAGCCTTGCGCAGCACCTGCTTGGCCTGGAGGCCTACGTAGAGCGCAGCTGACAACGCGAGCAATTCCTCGACGTTGTTCGTTGCCATGACGCACAGGCGATCGAAGCCAAAGTAATACGGGATCCCCAGTTCTTCGTGCATGAACAACTCGGCTGCCGCCCGGACTTGGGAGCTGTCCCGGTCTTCGAGTTCCTCCTCGGTCAAGGTCAGATCCAAAGACATCTGACGTTTGGACTCGTCTCGCACCAGCAAGATGCGTGTTACGTACAACTCCAACAAGGACTCCACATTCGGCTCGTTGGTGTACTGCTCGGCACGCGCCAGCCACTGCAGGTAACGCTGGCTGGATTGATGACGCTCCACTTCGTTGCGAAAGCGTTGAATCCCCTCGGCAAGCTGAGCTCGAACCTCGCTGGAGACCAATTCGTCGCGCAGGCATTGTGTGAACGAACCAACCGGCACAACATCCTGATTCTTCATTCGGCGGTCAACGATGTTCTGAGCATAAGAAACGAACTGACTTAGTCCTTTAGCATCGCTCCACATCTTGTCCAGGTTGTACTCACGCAGATCGCGCCCTTCACGCGCGCCCTGCGACAACAATTCCGCGCCAAGCGCAACCGTGCGTTCGGCCAACCAGATGGGGATGGACGGACGCATAACGGTCAGCTCATCGATCAGCATCGCCCGCTGCTTGCGCCGCAGCTTGTGCATGTCGTCCACCATCAGCAGACGCTGGGGCGCGACTGTCCTGCCCTCATATTGAAATTGGATGGCCTGCAACCACAACACGCCTTCGAAGCGCAAATGCGCCGGCAATCCTCCACTGAGCGGCCCCAGGAATGCATCGAGCTGCGCGTACACACGCTGCTCGTGCTCCTCCGCCCAAGTGGCGAGCTCTAACGCGGTGTCCAGCATGGGGATACCTTGCAGAGGCGGCACCGCAGCGTAATCCAACTTGATGGCCGCTAACTGCTCCGGTGCACCCAGCCCCAACAAAGCCCCCAAGCTGCGCAGCGTGCGCAGAACAATGCGGCAATCGAGCAAGGCCCGAAACAGCCCCTCCTGCTGCAAACCCTCACTGGATGGCAGGTCCGCATAACCCGAGGCGCAACTCAGGAAGACGCCTAGCAATTGAGGGCTGTCACCTTCGGTAAGGACACCCCGGTTGACTAGCTTCTGGAATGATTCGGCCAACTCAGGGCGCGCGCGGGAGTTCCAAAACGCACGCAATGCCGATGGCGTGAAGGCACGCAACAGCGTTGTCTTGCCCGCTCCTGGCGCGCTGCGGAACATGTGGACGGCACCTTCGAACGCATCCTCGGCCAGCTTCTCCAAGATTTTTGGAGAGAAGAGCCGCACAAACTCCATGTCCGAGGTTGTGCGTTCGGACATACGTTCAAGGAAGGGGTTAGAGTTGTAGGCCATTCAGAACTCCCGATGGCGGCTGACGCGAGGGAACAGGCCGTGTGGCGTGAACTGCTCAGGGCCCCATAACAGGAACAAGGAGTTGTTGGGGGTGTTGTGCCCAAGCACTACCGGCAAGGCGCAGCCAGCAAAACCCATGCTGGCGTCATCGGTGCCACCGACACGAAAGTGTTTATCGACCACACGGTTGTCGCAATAGGCTGGGTTCTGCAGGAGCGCAAGCAACTCAGGATTGGGCGTGCGTGACAATGCCACTTCTGGCTCGATAGGGCACAGCACACGGACCTGCAGAGGCTTGAAACCAAAATCCGTGGTGAAGCGTTCTGACCAGTATTCGATGTGGTCAATGGCTTGACGCGTGGCGGTGTAGAGCATCAGGAACACCTCATAGTGAGAGGGATCCACCATGCCTCCCTGGTGCAAGCGCTGGTATATCTTGGGCAGCTTGCCCTTGAACTTGCCAGAGCCACCGTCATACCGAATGTAGGTGTTGCCGCTGCCTGAAAAGTCATCCAGCAACCAGATCAGATTGAAGTGAGGGTTATCGACAGTGAAGCCGGCCTTCTCCAGTGAGCCGCCCAGATCCTTGAGCATGTCACCGGCTTTTTCCTCACCCAATTCGTATGCTTGCCAGATCTGCTCGTTGCTGATCTCTCCGTCACTGGCACGGCGCAGCTCATTGGTGCGGGCTCCATCGCTCAAACCCAGATAAAGGGAGGTGAGGCGCAGCTGTTCGAAACGCCGATGACGAGCAATCTGCTGGACACGAAACGATGGGATCTCGAACTCTTCGGAAACCAAGCGCATGCGCTCTTGAACGATCCAGTCTTGGTACGCGGTGCGCACGAGATGGGAAAGCTCCGCATCAGAAATGAACACCAGGTGATCCAGCACTAAACGCAGCGCCGTTTGACGGTCTTGAGGCTCGAACTGACGAAGCCAAAGCGCCAGGCTTTCAATGAAGCGCCGACCCGGGCCGAAACGCTGGTAATGGTCGTACTTGAAATCGGCCATCAGTTGCAGCGTCGGTAGCACCTGCGGTACCGCCTCCAGGTCATCCCACCCCATCACCTTGGCCAGCAGCGTGGCGGCATTTTGATCATGCATGGTGGTCAACACCCAATGTTGGGGCAGGAGGCAGTGCCAAGCTGAACATCCCATCTTCCACCACCTGCATGTGCGCGAGGTACCAAAGCGTGGCGTCGACATCTCGCTTCTCTGCTGGCGCCAGCTTCCATCCACGGTCAAGTCGACGTGAAGGCATGTCCACACTCAATGAGAACCGGTGCTCCAGCAGGGCCGCGTCGTTGCCAGGCCAGGCCCCCTGATCACCCATGGTCAGAATCTCGTACGGATCGATCTTGTCATTCTGGATGATGCTGGCGATCAACCTGGACTTGCTCACACCGTTGGCAAGGATATCCACTGAATGCTTGCTTCGAACCATGGTTGAAAGGTCCAAGCCTGCTTGACGCAAAGCATCAGCAATGACGAACCACATGGCGTCCGTAGCAAGGCCCTCACGGAACCGCACACTCACCTGATAAGGCGGCGTTGTCTTGTGAGTCAATATGGGGACGCCCAGTGACTTCAGACGCACAACGATGCGCGTGACATGGCTCAGAAACTCGCTTGTCTGGTTGGGCAGAACAGGTACAACATCCGCAGCGTCGATCCATCCGCCGTTGTATAGGCATAGTCGAATTTTTTTCAGGACGTCTTCGGGCAGAGCTTCCCGCAAGCGATCCTGAAGAGAGTCTCCGCGCCCAGACGCGATGCCAATCAACGCGCCTGCACGCACAAGCCGCACGAGCTGTGCCACGACCTCTGCTGAGGGCGGTCCGTCCTTGCTCTGCGAACTGCACAAGGTGCCGTCGTAGTCGAACACGATCGCCCGAAATCGCTGCGCCTGAATCAAGTCCCGAAATGCCTGCGCTGCACGGCGCATCGTGCCGTGATCGCGCTGAGAGGGCCAGTGGGCCCCCAAAACTTCATACTTGGACTGGACCTCGGCCGGACCTGCGGTCTCGGGCAGCGGAATCACATCACGCAGGTTCGCATAGTGAATCTCCCTGCCATAGCTGGGGACGTCCGGTCGCCCAGGGTCCTTGCCCAGTTGGCGACCAACTGCCGCCACGAGATGCATCTGAGCCACCAGTCCAGCGATCAGATGCACCGGATCAGAGCCGGCCAAAGGCATTGTGAGGGCGGGAATCCCGGCCGGGAATTTGCCGCACATGCCTTCCCAGAGCTGACTCAAGGAGGGCTCAACCAAAGCCAGAATTGCGCACTCCTCGGGGCGCTGGGCAAGCCAGAGATGCCGCCCGTGGGCATAAGACCGCAGGTCGGCAAGCTGCGTGTGCAGCAAAGCGCCCTCGGAAAGTTTGGACTCAAGGTCTGTCGCGATGGATCTAAGCAAGGGCGAATAAACCACGGTGAGCGCACCGCGCCGTACCGCTTCTTCGATGAAAGGCTGGGCATCCACCAACCATTCATCCACTGTCTGATCGCCTACGCGCAGCGCCGACATGTCTGGAGGCATAGGTTCTGGGCGACCGTTGAGTTCGCCATACGCCCTCGCAACCAGCACGGCATCAAGCAAGAGACTGTTGGTGGCCAAATAACCGTCCTTTTTCGCCAACTCGAACACGTATGGCTTTACCCCGGGCAGAGCTTGCACGTGCTGCATCAAAGGACTGTCCTGCCGATTGGTCAACACATGCACAGTGCGTGAGCTGAACCGACGAGCCCGCTCAAGCGCTTCCACAATGTCCGGGTTCTTGCCTTCCGCGGAAATGAGGAACACCGGGCTGGAAGAGGCCAGCGCGGGGCTGCATATGATTTCCAGTGGTGTCGATGGTCGAGAGACACGCCCCGTGTAAGCTTCGTGAAGGCTGCATAGCAGCGACGCCACCGTGAAAGAGCCGCCGGATCCCACGCCGATCATGCTGGCCTCTGCCGTGCTCGCGATTGCGAGCTTCAAGGGCGCGATGTCGGCTGCACACGCTGCGGCATAGCTATGCCGCAGTTCCGCCAATTCTTCTTCATAGTGGCTCAAGGCCTGTGACCTCTCATCGCCATTCATGCTGCGGTGGGCTCCTGCTTCGCTGCAGGCTTCTTACTTTTTGCCACCTTGGTCACCACAGCAAGCTTGGCCTTGCTCGCACGCACTGGCTTCAGCGCATAGGCCGACCGAAGTTCCATGAGCATCACGCCCAGCATGTTCTCGCCCTTGCCGTCCACCTCGCCCCACAGGCGATTCACAGCATTGTTCACGGTCCCCGCCTCGACGAGCCTGGCGTTGCCAGTCGACATCAACAGGTCCTTCAGGTCAGGATGCTGGTCGAACTTTGCCCGCAACACAGCGCGCATGCGATCAAACTTGATTTTGGCCCAATCCGGTACCACGTCCCAGACATAAAGACCGTGAGCTGCCATGGCAGCCAGCGCAGGCGTTGGTGCACTGAGAATCCACTCCCTCACTGCTGGCTTCTGAGCCTTTCCCGCTTGGTAAGCGTGCTCGGACGTGGGGAAGATCCTGCCCTCGAACTCAATAGGACGAGGATACAGGTTACTGAATGCACCATACGGCTTTTCGTTGGAGCGATAGAAGCGGATTTCGGATGGTGTGGCAGACTGTTTTGTTGCCGGACGCTTTCGCGCCGTCTGCGGCGTCTTGGTCATTTTCGGGATTCCTTGGCTCGCGAGTCGGGGCTGACGCCCAGTGTGTGGCAATTGTTGAGGATCAATATTTCTAGCAAGCCAGTCAGGCTACGGCGTTCAAGTGCGGCCGCTGCCTCTGCCGTGGCCTTGATCCCGTGATCAAGGCGAACGGAGAGAGTGGCTGTTTTAACCTGAGGACGTCGAGCAGGTGCCATGGCACTGTATTTGAGCTGGAGTTGCGTGAGCTGAGAGAAATGTACTGCACTCCACAGTACGCCCACGGCCCAAAAGTCGCACTTGCTTGGGCAGTCATACCTAAGGTTGGCTCAGGCACGATTGCCACTCACGCAGGAGCGAGCATCAGATGCTCGACTTACGATGTAGCAGACAGCACCTTGATCTCAATGTCGTAGCCCACCGTAAAACTCCATATCCATGGGGTGGACGATGCGCTCCAGTGCATCGAGCACCAGCATGGCGGGGATGGGGTCAACCCCTCGTTTTGTCAGCAGCGCAGGCAGATACTTCCGAGCATCTGTATACGCCACATCGGGGGCGAAGAGCTTGACGGTGGCAGCGTGCGCCTGAATCAGTTCACGGACAGTTTTACCCAGGACAGCGCGGATCAGGATGTTGGCATCCAGAACAATTGCCGCGCTGCTCATTTGGCGCTGGCGGCAGGAACGCTCTTCTTGCGAGCTTTCTTGAAGTCGGCAACTATGTCTTCTACGTCAACACCCTGCGTAGACAGCAGCTTATCGAGGGACTGACTGGCTTCCTTCAGGGCCACCAAATCCGCTTCGGCTTGACCGTGTACAGGAATGAAGTAGCCGACTGTCTGGCCGTGGCGAGTCACAGCAACAGGGCTGCTGGCCGCGATGTACTCGGCCAAGTCCGCACGGAACTCCCGGATTCCTACCTCTGTGGCTTCCATGGCCGAACTCCTTAATTGTGAATCAATGTGTACACAATTTAAGTAGTGCCAGTTCGCCCGTCAAAGCGGTATGAAGTGATGAGGCGAGGGACTCAGCTTTCGTTGGTTCCGGTGGTCGGGGTGGGCTTGTTCGCTGGCCCAAACTTCTTTGCGTTCATGCTCCGAACCACCTCGTCAATGTGGGATGTAGCCAAGTGCGAGTACCGCTCTGTCATCTTGGTGGTCTTGTGGCCTAATACCTTGCTGATGGCTAGAAGGCTGGCGCCGTTCATGGCGAGGTAACTTGCCGTCGTATGCCGCAGGTCGTGGAATCGGAATTCTTCAATGCCTGCTGCCTGAAGTGCAGCGCTCCAAGGTTTGCGAAGATCGACTGGTTTGGTGCCGTTCGTAGTGCTCGGAAAAACAAGTCCGGCAGCAACTTTGGCTTGCTGGCTTTCCATCAGCTTTGTGCGCCGATCTTCGAGCAACTCCAGTGTGGGCGATGTGAGCAAAACTGAACGCGCCTTGCCGTTCTTTGTCTTGGTCAGATGCACACGGGTAAAACTATGATCCGGGGCGGTATGGATGTCTTGCCAGCGCATACCCATGATCTCACCCTTGCGCATGCCCGTCGAGATAGCCAGCAGCACTACCAAGTAAAGGTCGGGGTTGGGCGAAATCTCGCATGCATTGAGCAGCGACTCGCGCTCCGCATCGGTCAGGTAACGTGTGCGCTCGTTATTGACTTTCGGACGCTGCACATTCTCAACCGGGGAAGATTCGCACCAGTTCCATTCTTTGCGTGCTACGGTGAAGGCGTGCGAAAGCGCCATCATGTACCGTAGGACGGTCGCTGGGGCAGGGGGCTTCCCAAGCCGTGTCTTCGACTTTTTGAACTTGTCGATGCTCCGTGTCACAAGATCGGTTGTGACTTCGGATAGGGCGTAGTGACCAAGTTCGTCAATCCACCAGGCGATGTGCGTT
>RRZU011644291.1_pt1 | contig 12127 bp, 14 predicted proteins | sample 2165561 | NCBI WGS metagenome assembly RRZU01 (sample SAMN10456909, study PRJNA506462) | wastewater metagenome | isolation source: wastewater sludge | place: USA: Moscow, Idaho | reverse complement strand
GCGCCCGACGAGAATACCGTTGGTGCTCGCGGATATCTGGGCGCATGCCCGGATGGCCGCCGGGCATACTGTGACCGCGACTGGGGTGTCATTGGATGCCCCGACTACAGCGCGTAGCGCTTAGTCGCGGGAGTATTCACGGCTCTGCAAATAACGGCACTTGCGTTGCGGGGTGAGCCCACCTAGGTTAGGGAGGGGCTGGTCCCTACCTACAATACTGCAGTCGCCTTACCTTGGACTGTCTGGGTTCGCTAAGCAGTGCGGGGGGGGTAGCCGTCAATTATTGACAGGCTTCGTCAATGGCGTATAATAAACTAATAAATTGGCTAACCTGCACCGCTTTGTAAGGAATTCAGATGAACCGCACCCCCGTTATCGCTCTTGTAAGTGGGTCATTTGACCCTATCACGGAGGGCCATGCCTATCTGCTGCAGGAAGCCGCCCGCCTGGCAGACGTGCTTCATGTGGTTGTTGGCGTAAATTCCAGCAAGCGCTACTACTTCGACGATGATGAGCGGCTGCGGCTAACCTCTGGTGTCGTGGAAAACCTGGAGCTGAACGTCCCGACCCATGTGCATTTTTCGCGTGACCGCTTTTTGATTGATGTAGCCGCCGACCTGGGCGTCACCCATCTAATACGAGGCGTCCGCAATCCTCAAGATTTTGTCTATGAAGCCGAGATGGCTCAAGTAAATCGGGACATCAACCCGAATATACGCACAGCCTACATCTTCGCGCCGCCGGAGCTGGCCAAGGTTTCGTCTTCGACCGTCCGTAGTATGGTGGGCTTGGCTCAATGGAAAGCCCGCATCCGGCCGTATGTTCACCCCTTGGTGCTTGAAGCCCTCGAAAAGCGCCATCACCAGTCGTCCTGCAACTGACCCAACGAGGCCACCTCATGCGTGTGGTTATAACTGGAAATATCGGCACCGGTAAAAGCACTGTCTGCAACCACCTGCTCAGTAAGCTGGTGGGTTTTCGCTTGGTCAGCGCGGATGACCTGGTCCGAGAGCTTTACATTAGCCATGAAGGCTTTCGCGCTTATCTGCAGGCTACCTTCGGGACGCTGAGCCGACGAGAAGTCGCGGCCCGCGTATTTGCTGACGCGGAGGCTCGCCAAGCCCTGGTCGAACAATCGCTTCAGTGTCTTACCTCGGTTGTCGATGCGCTCTTCCAACAGGAAAACGTGCTCATCGAGTTTCCCTTATTTTTTGAGAACCCCCGATGGGTCGCTCAGGCAGACTATGTTATTGCCCTGCACTGTCCCGCTGCTATCCAGCAAGAGCGTGTCATGGCACGCGATAACCTAAGTGCCGCTGAAGTTGAACGTATCATCAACGCCCAGATGCCCATGGCGGCGAAAGTGGCTCTGGCTCATGCAGCTATAGATACAGGCACCTCAATGGCCGAAACACTTGAGGCCGTAGAGGCCCTGGCAACGTTTATCGAACGGGAAGCCCTACGCCGGCGCTGCGATGCGTTCTTCAGCACGCCCGAAATCTGGCCTTACCTCCAAGCGGCTTACACCGAGAGTCACCGCGGCTACCACACCCTGCACCACCTGGCTGAGCTGTTCGCTACCCTGGCGCCGTACCAAGGCATCAAGGAGTGGGCTGCTGTAGAGATGGCCGTCTGGTTTCATGATGTCATCTACAGCACGCATCTGGAGCGCTATGCTGACAACGAAGCCCTCAGTGCACAGGCCTTGGTTCGCATGACGCGAGCCCACGGCTCTGCTGAATGGCAGGCGTCCTTTGAAACGGCGCGCATCCTCGCGGTCCAGCTCATTCTCGCCAGCAAAGACCATAAGGTGACTCCCTACCTGGAGAACTACCAGGACGCACTCGAAGCGGCTGAGCTGTTCCTCGATGCGGACCGGGCTATCCTGGGCGCGGACGCTGACCGGTTAGCCGAATACGATGCGGGTATCGCTTTTGAATGGCTGAGCACCGGCCAGCTGGACCCTTCGGTGTTTCGTGATGGCCGGCGAGACGCACTCCGGGGCTTGGCCGCACATAAGCCGCTTTTCTACAGCAAAGCCTTTGCACACCTGACGGACCAGGCGCAAGCGAACCTGGCTCGGCTGGCAACCGCTTATGCGCAGCCCGAAATGGTGTAGCGGCACTGGGGATTGCGGTGTTGTTTCAAAAATTGGCGCAAATTCAAAATAGCTGACCAGTGCGCTGCTTGCTGTTTTAGTGGGCTTTAACAAAAGAAACCGACCCAGGAACGGGTCGGTGAAAGGTTGTTGGATTAACCGATACGGCAATTCTTCACTTCGGACTCAGAAAACGTAACGTCCGCGCAAAGAAATGCCAGCTGCTTGTTGGTCGGGCCAACCTTGCGAAAGAGCACGTAGTAGTCAAAAGAAAGACCGCTCCAGCCGGTGCCGCCAGTGACGTAGCACTGATGCGCAATCTGGTTGGAGATGTGCATCCCGTGAGGACGGTGGCCTGCTACTTCCACAAAGTCGGCAGTCGCCATGAAGTTGAACATGTCGCGCAAACGTTGTTTGTGCAGGGGCAGCAGCTTTTTCGAGGTCATCTCAGCCAAGTAGCCTTTCTTACGCAGCGAGGTGACTGTTTGGCGAAGCTGTCGAATCAAGCCATTCCGGATTTGCTTCAGGTAATACGCTCGGTTCAGGTCAGAGAGCTTTCGCGGGTCAAGACGCGTGCCAATCGGAAACTTCGGTCGCGGGATGGGCTCGAAAAGCTCGTCCGGGGGGGGATTCAACGAATCCAGAGGGGTAATACGCATGTCGGCTCCTAAGGTTGTCCTGGAGGGTATAGCGACCGTTCAGTGCTACGGCCAAAAAGCACCTCAAGTCGCTATATAGCCTGGCGCAATGGCTCGTCCTTGCATTGCATGACCTCGACAGCCGCGGGCTGTCCTCTTTGCTTACGGAAACTTCATGATTCTAGTTACAGGCGGTGCTGGCTACATCGGCTCCCATACCCTCGTCGAATTGCTTCAGGCCGGCAAACAAGTGGTTGTCATCGACAACTTCAGCAACAGCGACCCGCGCGTATTTGGTCGCATCAAAGATATCACGGGCAAAGCTCCGGTGTTCTGGGTCCGCGGCGACATTCGTGACGCGCAGCTCCTTGACTCGCTATTCCGGGCGTTCCCCGTCACGCAAGTCATCCATTTCGCGGGGCTTAAAGCCGTCGGCGAATCAGTGGCGTTCCCTGAGCGCTATTATGACTGCAACGTGATGGGCACCCTGACACTCCTGCGCGCAATGGCCAACCACGGTGTCAAGGAGCTGGTCTTTAGTTCGTCCGCCACGGTCTATGGCGAAGCTGAAGTCATGCCCATCGATGAAAGCGCGCCGCTGCAGCCGACTAACCCCTATGGCGAGACCAAGGCAGCCGTCGAAGTCTTGCTGCGCAACCGCGTTACGCTCGACCCTACGTGGAAAGTGGCCTGCCTGCGTTACTTCAATCCGGCGGGCGCACATGAGAGCGGACTTATTGGTGAAAACCCCCAGGGGATTCCCAACAACCTGGTTCCCTACATTTGCCAGGTCGCAACCGGTGAGCGCTCCCACCTGGCTGTCTTCGGTGATGACTACCCCACGCCGGATGGCACAGGTGTCCGTGATTACATCCATGTGGTGGATTTGGCCCAAGGACACATTGCCGCGCTTCAATGGCTGGAGAAACAGGCGCCCGGCTCGTGGGAAGCCTTCAATCTGGGAACCGGGGAAGGTGTCAGTGTCCTAGGTATGCTTAAGGCCTTTGAAGCCGCAGCCGGTAAGCCCATTCCTATGCTAGTTGAGGCGCGACGCCCTGGAGACGTGCCCGTTTGTCTAGCCAACCCCACTAAAGCTAACCTGATGTTGGGTTGGAAGGCACAGCGCACGGTGACCGCTATCAGTCAGGACGCCTGGCGCTGGGTTAGCCGCTAAGGTAAGAAGCCCCGCGCGTGTTGAGCCGGGTGCGCTAGGCGAACAAGCCACTTGCGCAAACGGCTGCGCTATAGCTTAGGCTACTAGTTCGCAGTGCTTGAAGCGAAAGTCGTGCAGGTACAGGGGCTTCTCGATACCGACGGCGCACAATCCCCGGCCGCTGGGATGAGGCTCGACGACGAACATCGGCTCTTTCATCCAGGACTCGACGTCGGCTCCTTGGTGGTAGTCGCCGTAGTCCCAGGACAACCGGTCGCCTACATTGATGGCCTGTCCGTGCATATCAACAGGATTCTGGATGCCCGAACAGCCTTTGAGGCGTATTTTCGTCATCTCAACTGGTTCCCGGTCAGGGGCCACCACACTGAGTTGTTCAGTGGTATGGCAGCCAGGCTGCATAGGCGGCTTCGGCCGACTCGTATCGGCAGCGCGCGTAGAATTCTGCGTCTCGGTTGCTTGGCAAGGGCTCAACCTCAAATTCCCCCTCGTTGTTCAGGCAGGCCCCGTTCTTTCGGATTGCCCACTTGAAGGAGCCATCACGTTGGGCGCAGCGCTCGAGGGCACTGCCGTCGGGCAAGGCGTACGCCCCGACAGGGAGCGCGAGCAGCGCTGAAACTTCGCGTCGCATGGGCTTAAGCCCGTTGTGCCAGGGCCGCCCAATAGTCCAGCATTCTGCTGGCAGCCAGGTCGCTGCGTCATCATCGATGAACTCGTCAGACGCTACGACCACTTCTCCCGCGTTCAACAAACGAAACAGCTCATCAGCCATGATTGGCTCTCCCTGACTTACGGCCAAGCCAGCGACCGAGCGCGTAGCACCCTTTGAGGAGCCACTTGAGCGGCAGGAAAACTAACGCCAACGGCCAGAACAGAATGACGGCCATATCGCCGATGCCTTCCATCTCGTCACGTACGCCGCCAATGAGGCCGGCCGTGAGCACGGCGCCTACCAGGTAAATCAAAAGGCCAATCAGCATTTTTCGTTCTCCATGTCGTGAGCTTTTCGCGTCAAGGCCCACTTGAGCACCGCCCATTGTGAATTGTCGCTGCGAAACGAGCACAGCAGGCCTTTACGCTCTAAAGCCCGGCCTGCCGAGGCCACTGCGGGCCGGCTAGTTTTCAGCCGTGCAGCGAGATGCGTTGTGCTTTCAGTCGAGTTAGCGCACCGGCGGAGAGCCGCTATCAACTTGAGCTGGAAAGGGGTGAGCTCAGCCATAAGCTCGACGACTGGTGTGGCGCGCGCTTTCCGCGTGCGCCGCTTGAACCGCGGTCCAGGCGTCCGGACCCTCGCCTATTACACGCTCTCCAAGTGCGTTACACCAGAGCGTAGCAACCCAGCGGGAATCCTTGGGCGCGTTGCCGTAATAGTCCACCGAATGGCACTGCGCGGTCAGCTCAACCGCGTGTTGAATTTTAGCGAGTTCCATCCGACTTGCTCCTTTTTGAATAATGGCCAGGCGAACCGGCGGCCGGTTTACTGCGGATTGCTGCTAAAGGTAGCCTTCAGCGCAGCAAGCCGACCGTTCGTTGCCCTGATGACCTCGAGCCGCTCGGGGGTTACATCCTCGGGATAGCAGTCCACAGACAACGAGGGGTACCGGAACTTCCCGCCAAAGCCAAGGCAACCCTGAAACCGCCACTCCGAGCCAGGGGAATAACTCGTGTCCGTGCTAAACGTGCTCACAAAGGAGAGTTCGTCCATCGCGTCTTTTGATGCTTCGCACTCTTCGACTAGCACCTGCCAGACCGCTTTGGCCTGGGCTTCCGTCAGCGCCTTACCCATAATGCTTACCATCCGTTACATTAGTGAATAAACTATACCTCAACTTAGTATAACTGTCAAGTCAGTCAGGCGGCGGGCGTTTAGTTGTTCCCCGTTCCGGACTCCAGCACTTCCGAAGCGGTCACTTTGTTCGCGGCAGGATTGCGGGTACGCTTCCAGTATTTGGCTTTGCGCTCGAATTCCATCGTGGTCAGCGCTTTTTGTTCAGCTTCCACGTATGCCAGTGCCGCGGGGTAGCCTTCGTCCAGCAAGATGGTATCGGCCCAGCTCATGCGCAAGTCGGTTTTGTTCGGATAGCGGCTAATCAACGGCGCCAGCAAGGCCTTGATGCGGGGCACGGTGGTCGCCTTGTCGAACAGGCCGGCCTCGACACCCCGGAACATCAAATGCGTCTGTGCGGGCACATAGGCGCCAGGCACGGGGGCGGGCGCGCTGGCGTATAGCGCAATAGCCTTGTTCAAGGCGGCGCGCCGGATTTCCAGCGAGTCCTCAGTTTTCCCAACGCCCATCCCAAGATAGTGGGTAGCCAGCGTTTTACGCGGCTCTGCTGAGAAAGCCCGGTCACCATTTTCGCCAAACAAAGCGCTAACGACTTCAACCTTTCCTGCATTGGGAATCAGCCGGCTAGGCCAGCTTCCGGACGAAAAAGCCGCTTTACCCGTCACCGACTCCAGTGCAATCCAGAACAACACGGGGACTGCCACAGCCAAGCAAAGCCATTGCGCGGTAGTCCACTTCATGGCCAGCTTTCCGGGGATGGACTTGAGCGCGGTGTTGTCCGCTAAGGCCAGTCCCAGCACCAAGCCAAGGGCGAGGGTTAGTTGGACGTTGTAAAATGGGAAGTTGAATGTGGCGTGCAGGCTGACGAGGGCCACACCCGCAGCCAGTGCGGCACTTCGTCGCGGGCTGTGCTTGCTGAGGGCGGCCCACAAAGACAGGGCAGCCACGCTAACCAAGGCGCTGACAAGGAGAGGTCCCCCTTCGACTAGGGTTTGCACGTAGTCGTTGTGCGCCATAAAGCCCGCGGACTCGAAATCTGCGGCACTGCGGTACGCGGGATAAAGGTGCATCCACATACCAAGGCCGTGTCCAGTCAGCCAGTTGCCATCCTGAACCATGTGCCAGCCGGCAACCCACATGGACCACCGGGCGAATGTGGACTCATCACTGCCGAGACGCGCCATGCGGTCGACCATGCCTGTCGTGTACGCCATATAGCTGACCGCCGCGAGCCCGAGAATGGCGCCTGGAATAAGCCAGCGCTTCTGACTACGCACCTGAGCGCCCAACGCAGCCCGAGAATGCAGCGCGACTAGGGCCAAGCCGAACATCAGCGTCAGGAGTCCACCTCGGGAGGCAGAATAGACCACGGCAGCCATCAGCAGGAGCGCCAAGCCCGCAAAAACGCGGCGAGCCATGCCGCGCGAGTCCGCCGCCAGCGCGAGCGCAGCAAATACCCCCAGGTTAAACAAGGTAGCAGCCGAGTTGTAGTCGTTGAACCAGGCTTCGTAAGGTCGAACATGATTCCACCGGTCAGGAAGTCCCCAGGCGGCACAAAGGAGACTTAAGCCCAAGACAAGCCCAATGGCGGCGTTGCGCTGGTGTGCGCCAAGCCGGTAGCCCAGGCTCATACTGTAGCCGAGGGCGAGGAACGGCAAACCCATGACTGCGATAAGCCCGGGAGTGGGGTGAACAGCTACGCTGATAGCCACACTAGCCACCAGCAAGCCAGAGACCCCTAAAAGAAAAATGTTAGTCCGATTTTCCAGAGGCAATAGCGCCCCGGCGGCTAACATAAAGAGCACAGCAAAAAAGGCTGAGGGTATGCCTGTGCCTTGGTGTGCGGATAAAGTGGTTAAAGCCAGCCCCAGCAGAACCAGGCCTCCGTTGCGGGAGGTCCAGTCAGTAATGCGGTTCCAGCGAGCAAGAATGGCGTTCAATAGGCACCTCGTTGTGAAAATGGCACGGCCAGGGTGCGCACCAGAATCTGGGCGTCCTGCCAAAATGTGATTCGAGCCGCATACCGGCGGTCCAGGAGAACACGCTCGCGGTAAGTAGTGTCTGACCGACCCGAGACCTGCCACAGGCCTGTAACGCCTGGGACGGTCCGCAAGTAGGCGGTCAGCCCTTCATGTTCTTCGTAGTGGCACAGTTCATCTTCCGTTACCGGTCGCGGACCCACCAGGCTCATCTCTCCTTTGAGTACGTTCAAGAGCTGGGGTAGCTCATCAAGACTGGTCTTACGCAGGAAATGGCCCACCTTCATCACACGAGGGTCGTTCACCAGCTTACTCGTCAGCTGAAATTCCTGCCACTCTGGGCTGTTTTCGGCTTTCCAGCGCGCAAGCGTGGTGGGGGCGTCCTGGCGCATGGAGCGAAACTTGTAGCAGCCGAACAGCCGGCCGTTGAGTCCCACCCGTTCATGCTTGAACAACACAGGGCCGCGGTCTTCCTTATAGATGCGCCAAGCAACAAGTGCCATCACAGGGGATAGCAGCACTAAGCCGATAGCCGCCAGAACACGGTCCATTAGAGGCTTGAAGTAGGGGTACATGCCTTACGCTTTCTTAGAGCAGAGAGAGGTGTATAGGCTCTGCACCTGCTGAAAATACTCAGCCAGACAAAAATAAGTCTCAACCCGGGCCTGGCCCGCCGCGCCATAGGTGGCTCGCAGTTGGGCATCCCCTAAGAGCGCTAGAAGTGCTCGCACTTGCTGGTCAGGCGTATCTGCCAGGAAGCCGGTGCGGCCTGACGTAATAGCGTCCTTGTTGCCACCCACGCTCGAGGCCACCACCGGCAGGCCTTGGCTCATGGCTTCCAGCACAGCAAACGGCAAGCCATCCCATCTCGAGGGATGAAAATAAATATCGATGTTGCGAAGGCTAGCCAAGAGGTCTGCTTTATTCAGCCAACCTGTAACACGGATGGCCGGGTCCAGTAGCTCCCTGTCGCCGTCGCCCAGCCAGTAAAAGGCCACATCCTTGCGAGTAGCAAGCACCTGCCGAGCGACTTCCGAGAAACCTTCCGGGTTGCGGGCCGCCGTAATTCGGCCGGCCATGGCAATGACTAACGGGGGCTGCGCCGGGCGGCGCTGGATGGCGGAGCGGCCGTGGCAGGCCTCGGCAACGAGGGCAGGTACATCTACCGCGTTGAAAATGCGCGTTGTCGGTGAAAACGCGGCGGCGGCGGTGGCTTCATCCGACGAGCAGGCCATCAAATGAGCCGGCAAGCGACCCAGCGCCCACTCGAGGCCCCAGAACACTCGGCGCTTCCATTCCGGCACATCTTGGCGATTGAACGAAAAGCCGTGGGGGGAATACACTACGGGCACCGCAAGACCGACAGCGGCCAGCCGGCCAACCGCGCCAGCCTTGGAGGAGTGCAGGTGAATAAGGTCCGGCGCCTGTAACTTGAGTGTCTTACGCAGCGTGCGAGACGCCTGCCAGTCCCTGAGCGGGTTCAGCCCTTGGGGAATAGCCAGCGACACTAGGCTGACTCGCTTATCAAAGAGTATCTCGTAGGCGTCCGGCGTGTCAGGGCGCGTGCTGTGTATGACGGTGACCGCGTGCAGCTCACGCGCTTGCTGGTTGGCCAGCAAAACTACGGCGTTCAGCGTGCCTCCGCCAAACGCCTCAACCACATGGACTATTTTCATCTCAACCTGCCAAATATTTCGTAGAGTTTGTATAGCAACGCACATTGCGTTTTCCTGCCAATCATATAAAATGGCAGGACTTAAGCCTATTTACGGCGGCCTCGGCTTGCCTTTAAATTCCATGAAAATCCTTTGCTTTATCGAGAGCCTGGCTGTTGGCGGCGCTGAAAAAACTACAGTGCGTCTGGTCGATGAATGGGTTGCTGCGGGCCATGAAGTTCATCTGGCACTGGTTCGGCCGATTCTCGACTTTCGGCCGGAGCGGCCGGGTGTTCGCCTCTACGGCCTGGACGGCGAACGCGGTTCCTTCTTGCGCTCCATCAGTGCTGCGTCACAAGTAGCCCGAGAAGTGCAGCCCAATGTGGTTGTAGGGCACATGCCCAAAGGCGTCCTGTTGGCCATGGTGGCGCAATTGGCGCACCCCAAAGCGTTCCTGCTCGGCGTTGAGCACAGCATCCCGGAGCAGCACTACAGCGGACTGAAAAAAGTGCTGGTCCGGCTGCTGATGAGCCGTGGCTATCGTCGTGCCGATGGCGTTGTGGCCGTGTCCCAGGGCGCCGCTGACAACCTCGTGGCATGGGGCGTGCCCGCGAAAAAAGTGCACGCCCTCGGCAATCCGATTCCGGTGCAAGCGCTTTACCGTTCAGCTAAAGCGGGCACCAGCTTGCGCCAGCGGCCGGAACTGCCAGGCGTGGCTGCTGTCGGGCGGCTGGTTCCACTCAAGGGGCTTGATGTCCTCATCAAGGCAGTCGCCCTCCTCCGTGACCAAGGGTGTCCTGTAGAACTCGTCATCCTGGGCGAAGGACCTGAGCGAGCCAACCTGGAGGCGTTGGTGGGTCAGCTGAACCTGGGAAACCTGGTGAGCTTGCCTGGTATGGTCAGCGACCCGCAGGCAACCGTGATTTCGGCCGATTTGTTGGCCTGCTCCTCCCACTACGAAGGTTTTGGCAATGTCCTGGTGGAGGCCATGGCTGTGGGCACGGGCTGTGTCTCGACAGACTGCCCGACGGGGCCGCGGGAAATCATTCGGGAAGCCGACCGGCTGGCTAAGCCCAATAACCCTGAAGACCTGGCTCGCGTGCTGAAGCTGCAATTGGACCGACTCGAGGCAATGTCTCCGCGCGAGCGGGCGGACCTGAAGAAAGCGCTACGCGCGGAGGCTGCCCATCGGTTCAACGCAGACCAAGTAGCTTGGCGTTATCTGGATGCGGCCCTCCCGGACAGCCTTACTGTTCGTAGCTGAGCGCATATCCGAAGCTTGTTGCTATACCTACCTGGGACAACCAAATTGACGCTTAGGAGGCGTCTAAACCATGCTGACACATGACGCAATTGACCTGCATTTCGTGGGTGGTGGTAGTGACAAGGTGTATCACCTGACGCTAGCTGAAGAAGATGGTGAGTTCGTGGTGGCCTTTGCTTACGGCCGCCGCGGGAGTTCGCTGAGCACGGGAACGAAGTACAAGGGTCCGCTCAAGCACAAAGCCGTTGCGGCGTTTGTGAAGGTGCGCGACGAAAAGACTGGCAAGGGTTACAAGCAAACGGGCACCAATGGTGTTGCGGGCTATCCTCCGCTGGGTGCTTCGGGTTCCGGGCCGGCTTCAACGCCGCTGAAGACGCCGAAAATCGTCTCCTGTCCGCTCGGCCCCTGCCTGGCTTCCCCGACTTCGGAAGAACCGGATGTTGCTGCGGCGCCGTATCTGGCCGACGATGCCTGGGTGCTTCAGGAGAAGTTTGATGGTGAACGTCTGCGCGTGCTGCGCGCACCGGGCGCTGTCCACTACTTGGGCTTCAACCGCAAGGGTGTCGAGCTCCCGCTCACGCCTGCTGTGCAAGAAGAGCTTCAGCTGCTGGCCGTGCCGAACGGCGTGCTGCTGGACGGGGAATTCGTGAATAACGTCTTCCATGCCTTCGACTGTGTGCTGCTCGACAAGGACAACCACAAGGTCGTCGAAGACTTCCGCCAACGGCGTGAGCGTCTGACCGACCTGCTGGGCGTCCGTGCCATGGGCTCTCCGGTTCAAGTTGTCCGCACCTACGAGGGTGTTGAGGCAAAGACCCGGATGTACCAGCGCATCAAGGCAGCCATTGGCGAAGGTGTCGTCTTTAAGCTCGCAGATTCGGAGTATGAAGAGGCCCGCAGCGCCAACTGGGTCAAGGTGAAGTTCGTTGAACGGGCTACCTGCCTGGTCGTCGGCCACAATGACGTGTCCAGCGTGCAATTGGGCTTGCTCGATGCGGCTAGCGATGTCATTCCGGTGGGTAACGTTACGGTTCCGACCGGACGTGCCAAGCCGGATGTGGATAGCCTGATTGAAGTGCAGTATCTCTACGCCTACAAGGGTGGCTCGCTGTATCAGCCTGTCCTGATTGGGCCGCGCACCGACATCAATCGTGATGAATGCACGCTTGAACAGCTCAAGTTCAAGAACGTGCCGGCTTAATCGCCTTTACACGGGAAGGTCCTCCTTCCCGTTTTTTTGTCCACAAACTTGACACTCCCCGCATGCAAAACGCACGATACATCGAGGTAGCCGCTGAAGTTCGCTACTGGGAAGATGCAACCCTTAACGGCGAAGAAGACACCGACGGCCAGGTGCCGCTGCGCCGGGGCGCGCTTTGGGTGCCCGTTATTGAGTGTGCCACCGGTCGCATCCTCGACTGGCCTATGAGGCTGGCGGCGCGTATCCACTACAAGGTGTGCGACGCCGGGGAGTATTGGCTGCTCAACGCGAATCGCCAGCGGATAGCCAAGTGGGCGGGCTACTACGTGCCTGAT
>RRZU010089449.1_pt1 | contig 12127 bp, 9 predicted proteins | sample 2165561 | NCBI WGS metagenome assembly RRZU01 (sample SAMN10456909, study PRJNA506462) | wastewater metagenome | isolation source: wastewater sludge | place: USA: Moscow, Idaho | reverse complement strand
GCCACCAGCAGCACCATCCAGCTCTCGGCATCGGTGCGGCGCCAGATGGCGTGCGCCAGGCGCAGCACCAGGGCGGTGATGCCCAGCGCATTGACCCAGAACCACGCCTGGCCCCATCCGGCCGGCAGCGCGGCCGCCTGCAGCGGCGCCAGAAACAGGCCGAGCGCGGCCTGACTGGCCATCAGCACCTTGTCGCCCCAGCCCAGGCCCCGCACCCAGGCCATCAGGAAGGCCGACACGGCCAGGATCGTGAGCTGATAACTGCCCCGTGTGGCGGCCCGCACCACTTCGTCCGAGACACCCAGGCGCCCCAGTTCGCCGGCCACCAGCAGGGCGGACCAGGCCAGCAACACCAGGCCATAGCGCAAGTCGCGCGTGTCGCCGCGCTGGCGCCAGCCCAGCAGGGCGTAGCCCGCCAGGCCGAGGCTCAGCAACAGCACCGGCCACATGATGGACATGGCTATCCGGCCCTCCTGCCGGTCATGGCCGGCACTGCCGCGACGTCAAACGGCCTGCGCGTCGACAGCGCTCACTACAGCAGGCCACGCATCGACGCCAGGTTCACGGCCTGCGCTCGCGTTCGAACCTGCAGCTTGCGGTACATGTTCTTGATGTGCGTGTTCACCGTCTGGTCGCTGATGCCCAGGCGCTTGCCGATCTCGCAACTGGTGTGGCCCGTGGCCACCAGCCGCAGGATCTCGCGCTCGCGATCCGACAGCTTCTCGCCCGAGGCCGCGCCGCGGCTGGCATGCGCGGGCACGCCGGCAGCCCGTGGGCTGCCATCCAGCCGCTTCATCAGCCGGCGCGCCAGGTTGGGTGTGATCGACGCCCCGCCGTTGACCACCTGCAGCACCGCTTGCGGGAAGCTGCCGAACCAGGAGTTCTTGATCAGATAACCCGTGGCGCCCAATTCGAACGCGTGAATGGCGTGCTCTTCGTCTTCCATGGCCGACACCACCACCGCCTCGGCCACCGGCCGCATGCTTTTCATGTATTCGATCAGCTGGAACCCGGTGCCGTCGCCCAGGTTCAGGTCGAACAGCATGACATCGAACTCGTGCAGCGCAATCAGGCGCTTGCCCTCGCGCAGCGACGCCCCTTGGCCCACCAGGTGGATGCGGGGGTCGGTCAGCAACTCCTGCGACACCACGCGGCGCATGTGGGCGTCGTCGTCCACCAGCAGCACGCGAATCGGTTGGTCAGGCTGCCCCACCAGAAAGTGCGGCCAGGTGGAGGCGGCAGGCGCGCGCGCTGGAATCAGCTCGGTGTGCCGAGAGTGATCAAAGAGGGGGTCTGCGACTGTGTTCATGTTGTCCTCCGTGCGCCCAGAACATCAGCAAGGCCTGTAACGATCAGGCACAAATGTAGCGCAATCGCGCTTTCCATAAAAACCAGAAACACGCAACAGGTTACTGCATGATTCGTGAGATTTTCACCTGACCATAGGCGTTGTCACCACAAACTTTCAGCACGATTTGATGATTGTTTCGGTTAATTTCAGTTAACACGTTTTGTTACTACCTAGTCCGTGAGATAAGAATGCTCCTATTTAATGAGCATTCAGCGCTTTACTGGAGCCGATTCAAAGCCGATTTTCCTTGAAAATCCGTCGCGCCCCACCCTCCAAGCGACGTATCCATTTGTAGCGATTTGCATGTGTGCGTTCGCGGCAGACACTGGACCCCGACAAAGCCAAACGCCGAGCATCAAAGAAACAGGGAGGACCGGCGACAGCAGAGTCACCTCCGGGGCCGCTGGATGGGCCAGCGAATCCGGTCATGTGTCAGTCAACCTTTGGAGGAACCTCATCATGAAAAAGCTTGCCATCATCTCTTTGGCACTTCTGTCCAGCGTCGCCTTTGCCAGCAAGCCTGGCCACGGCGGCGGCGGCGGAAGCACGCCGCCCACCCAAGCCTGTGCCGTCTGCGAAACCGGCGACATCAACGTCGGTGCACCGCAGATTCAGCTCACCGTGCTGAAGGACACGTCCGTCATCGGCAAGGCCAGTGGCAACATGAGCCGTGCCAACAACAACCTGTCGTCCAACACCTACGGCGTTGACCTGCGTGCCGAGTCCATCCAGATCACGGCCCTGAAGGATTCGGGCGTGGCCGCCAAGGCCACTGGCAACGAATCGGTGGCGCAGAACAACCTGGCCAGCAACATCGGCAACGTCGCGGTGAACAAGGCGCAGCTGCAAGCCGTGGTTGGCAGCGGTGCCTATGTGGCCTCCGTGGCGTCCGGCAACAAGGCTCGCGTGGTCCAGAACCTGTCGACCAACAACGCCTGCGTGACCTGCCAGTAAGCAGCTTCGTGAGCGTTAGGCCGGCGGAATCGGTGTAACGGACACCGGTTCCGCTGGCGGTTTCAAGGTGAGAGGAGATAGCCATGAAGCACAGCATCTTTCGCGCGTCGGTTGCGCTTGTCGCCTTACTCGGGGGGCAAGCCGTCTGGGCGCAGGGCGCGCCCGGCTCCGACCCGATCATCCTGACAGACCAGGTGAGCTATCTGGCGCTTCCCGCGCCGGCATTCCAGCCTTCGGGGCAGCTGGAGCAATCCGGCGAGATGCCGGCGTGGCTGCAAGCCAAGGTGACACGCTTCGAGGCCAAGGCCTTCGCCGACATCGGCGGTGGCAGTGGCGTCGTGTTCACCGAACGCGATGTGATCAGCACGCAGCGCGGCAACGCACTGCAGCGCACCTGCTCCACCAATGTCGCCAGCAATGTTGGCCAGGCGGCAGCCGCCGGGCCTGCCAACCGCTATGGGCCGGGCAGCGGCCAAGACCAGATGGTGGTGCTGCGCGGAGACCTGGTCACCATCTGCAAATAGATCGGAGGCGCCGAGGCTGACCGCTGAGGCGCACGTCTGATCGAAGCCTGGCGCGCGCCGATTGCGGCGCCGGGCTTCTTTTTTTGAGCATCACCACAGCGCGAACCGAGGGCAACAGGGAGGACATCATGGAAAACAAGCAATATCAGGCGACAAGCCGGCGCCGCTCGCTGGCGGGCCTGCGCTCTTCCTGGCTGTGGCTGGTGGCCGGCGCGGCGCTGCTCGGCGGTTGCGCCACGCCCATCTCGCCCAAGGATGACGCGCTTTTCCAGTCCTACGCCAGCACCTCGGATCGGCCCGCCACGCGGCCGGTGCGCTCCATGTCCAGCTTCAGCGACTCGCTGATGTGCATGGACCGCATGATGCGCGAGGCCGAGATCCCGACCACGCTCATCACCAGCAAGCAGATTCCTGATTTTTCCGGCCGCGTACCGGTGGCGACCAAGGACATGGTCATCACGGCGCTGTCGCAGATGTCGCGGGTGTCCAATGCGTTTCGCTTCGTCGACTTCGAGGTCGACATCGCCCGTCAGGACACCGTGCAGAACCTGACCACCATCCTGCTGAACAACAACCAGATGCAGTTGCAGCGCCCGGCCCTCTATGTGTCGGGCGCCATATCGTTCGTGGACCAGAACGTGCTGTCCACCCGCCACGGCGCGGGTGTATCGGGCGAGCGAGTCGAGGCGGGCTACAACCGCAACCGCGGCGCCACCATCATCGGCCTCGAAATGCACCTGGGCGACTTCCGCACGCGCACACTGATCCCTGGGCTGGACTCGGCCAACGAGGTCATCATCGGCACCTCGGGCCAGGGGCTCGATCTGGCCGGAAAGATCGGCAGCTACGGCGTGCAGTTCAACGTGGGCCGCGACCTGACGCAGGGCGCCGGTGCGGCGATGCGCACGCTGGTGGAACTGGCCGTGATCGAACTGGCCGGCAAATGGACCCGCCTGCCCTACTGGCGCTGCCTGACGCTCGACAACACCCACCCCGAGTTCCAGCGCCAGTTGCGCGAGTGGTATGACGAGGGCGACAGCAGCACCCACGCGCGCCTGGTGCAGCGCTACCTGGCCAGCCAGGGCTATCTGCCGGCCTTCGAGCAGCCCCTGCCCGCCAACAGCCCGGTGCTGCGCGAGGCGGTGGGGCGCTTCCAGGGCGATCTGGGCATGGTGGTTACCGGAGAAACCAACTTCCCCACCTACGAGCGGGCCCTGCGTGAATTCGTCGCCATCGGGGAAGACGGCAAGCTGGCCCGCGTGGGCTGGCCGGAGTTGAGCAGCGGGCAGATGAGCTCGGCCCCTCTGGTGTTGACGATGCAGATCGAGAACACCGTGCGCAACCGCTCCGCGTTCGAGTCTGGCACGCACATCTTCACCTCGGCCACGGTGTCGCGCGCGGCGCACCTGTTCTGCTTCCTGAACGATGCCAACGGCCACATCGTGCGCCTGCTACCCAACATGGTGAATCCGGATTCGCTGGTATCGGCCAACCAGGCCATCCGCCTGCCGGACTGGATGGTGCCCTACCCCGCCTTCGTGCTTGAAGCCGGCGCCCCGGGCGATGAGATGCTGATGTGCCTGGCCACCAACGAAGACCCCACGGCGCGCCTGCCGCAGGAGCTGCAGGCACCGGCACTCACGCCGATCACCTCCGTCGGTTCGCTGGAGGCGTTGCGCGAGCACTTCTCCACCGCCGTCGGGGCCGGCAATATCACCTCGCAAACGCTGGCGTGGCGTGTGCTGCCGGCACGCGAGCGGCCATCCAACGGCGACGCTGGCGCCGCCAAGCGCTGACGCGGGCACCGCAGACAGGCTTGCCGACAAGTCGCCGCATGACCGCCCCGCACGCCCACCATCCGGCCGCGCCATCGTGCTGCCAGACCAACGCGGGCCCGCGGGCTCGCTGGCTGGCGGTGCTGGGCGCGCTGCTTGCATCCACCATGGTGCAGGCCAGCGCCATCCAGTCGCCGGGGCCCGGCATCGAACTGCCGATGAGCAGGCCACCGGGCATCGAGTTGCCGCGTGGTGAACGTGCCACGGGCCCGGCGCTGGGCCCCGCGCGTGCGCCCGAATCGCCGTCAACCGATGTCCGCCTGGGGCCCGAGGCGCCCGCCATGCCATCGCGTGCGGCGGGTACGCAGGCGGGCCCGGTCCGGCTGACCGACCCCGCACTGCTGAAGGAACTGACGCGCTTGCGCCGCGTGGCGGAACCTGCCTCAGGCTTCGGCTCCACCACGGCAGCGGCCAATGCGGCCTGGACGCTGGGCCTGATCGAGCTGCACGGTGGCGCCGTGCAGCGCTCGCCAGCCCAGGCGCAGACCTGGTTCGAGCGCGCCACCCGCTTGGGCCGCCAGCCCCTGGCCTATGCCGGCCTGGCCTGGTGCCACATCGAAGGCTGCAAGGGCCCGCCCGACCCGGCCGCCGCGCAGCAGGCCATTACGCGCCTGCGCCAGCAGCACCGGCCGCGCGCGTTGTACCTGGAGTGGCTGCTGAACAGCCGCGTGCAGCCGCTGTCGGTGCGCTCGCTCGACCCGCAGGGCGTGAGCAGCCTGGATCTGCCGATGCGCGACCTGCTGGAGCGCGCCGCGAACGAAGGGGATGCACAGGCGCGCATCGAACTCGGGATGGAGGCGGTGACCAACGGCGACATGCCGGCGGCGATGTCCTACTTTCGCGCTGCCGCTCCGCGCTCGCGGGCTGCTGCGGCCAACGTACAGTTGCTGCAGGTCCAGCCATCGCAGCGTGTGCAACCCGCGCAAGGCCAGGCGCGCGAGGCCGAGCAGTTGCTTGAGCAGGCGCAGCGCGCGCACCGGGGCGTGGGCGCACCGGCCAACTACGTCGAGGCCCTGCGCCTGTACCAGGCCGCCGCCAACAAGGGCAGCGCCGCGGCCAAGCGCATGCTGGCGCTCATCATGTCGCGCCCCTTGCCGGATGGCTCGGTCAACGTGGCGTGGATGTCGCAGCTGGCGTACCTGGACCCGGCCAGTTCGCTGCCGCAACTGGACACGCGCGCCCTGGCCAACACCATGTACCGCGACCCGACGCCGCTGTTCGATCTGCTGCCCGACGCCTGGCAGCGCCACCTCACCACGATCCAGCGCTGAGCGGCGGCTGCTCCTCGGCTTGATCCGGCCGCCCTGGCGGAATCACGGCGTCGGCGATGCGCCCGAACGCCTCGCCCTGCCAGTCCCAGCGCGTCACCCTGGCGCGCTGACCGGCCTGCGCCGGCTGCGGCTCGATCACGTGGAAGGCGTTGGGCACCTGCTCACGGATGCGGTGCGACACCGCCGTGCCGGTCTGCACCACCCAGGTGCCATCGGTGGCACCCGGCAGCGGCGCCACGAACGACTGGTGGATGTGCCCGGCCAGAAGCAGATCGGCCCCCGCCCCGCACCAGGCGTTGACGGCGGCGCGGTGGTTGCGCACGCGGTCCGGGTAGTCGTCGCGCTCCACCACCCACAGCGGCTGGTGCGTGACCACCACGCGCAGCGCACCCGCGGGCGCCGCATGCAGCCGCGCCGCCACGCGCTCGATCTGCGCGCCCGAGATTTCGCCATGCTTGTGCCGCCAGGGCCGCGTGGTGTTCACGCCGATCAGCCACACATCGTCGCGGCGGATCAGCGGATTGAGACCCATGGCGGCAAAGCGCGCATAGCCACCATAAGGGTCGACGACGCGCGCCAGCAGGTTGAACAGCGGGATGTCGTGGTTGCCCGGCAGCAGCAGCACGTCGCGTGCGCGGTCGATGCCGCTGGCGGCGCACAGGTCCTGCAAGAACGCCCCCGCCGCCGCGAACTGCGCTGCGCGCGCACGCTGCGTGATGTCGCCCGACAGCACCACCAGCCGCGGCCGGTGCTGGCGCGCCCAGTCGATCAGCCCGTGTACCACCTGCGGCCGCTCGGCGCCGAAGTGGGTGTCGGTGATGTGCAGGATCATGGCCGCTCCTGCGCATCGGCGGCCGCCGGCACCAGCAGCTGCAGCGGCCGCGGCGCGTTCTGAAACACCAGCGGCGTCGGCAGGTGCACGATCTCGCCGTCGATGGCCACCTTCATCGCCGTGGCGCCGCGGCGCGGCTGCACCTGCAGGCGGTCGAAGGCAAAGCTGTCCACGCCCTCGGCGCCGTCCAGCCGGCCGATGGCGCCGCGCAGCACCAGCCACAGCGTGCTCAGCATCGGCAGGGGCTGCAGCGTGATGGCGGCCAGCCGGCCGCCCTCCACCGCCAGGGCTTCGCGCAGGCCGATGGCCTGCAACTGCAGTTCGTTGTTGCCCACGAACAGCGTGCGGGTGCGCACCACGCGGGCTTCGCCGTGGCCGTGCAGTTCCAGCGTCATCACGCTTTGCCCGCGCAGCAGGGTGGCCAGGCCCGCCATCAGGGCCACGACGCGGCAGCGCCCGTGGCGCTGCGTGGCCTGTTCGCGCTCTTCCAGCAGCTGCGGGTACAGGCCCACGCTGGCATTGACCAGGAACAGCCGTTCGCCCACCTGCCCCACCGTCACCGGCTCGATGCGAGCCTGCAGCAAGGCGTCGATGGCCTGCTCGAGCGACGCCGGAATGCCGTGGGCGCGGGCAAAGTAGTTGAAGGTGCCCTGCGGCAGCACGCCCATGGGCAGGTTGGCGTTCCACACCGCCTGGGCAACAGCGTTCAGCGTGCCGTCGCCGCCGGCCGCCACCACGGCGCCGCGCGCATCGCGCGCCGCATTGACGGCCCGCCCGATCACCGCCGCCAGGTCGTGCCCTTGCCCGACGACGAAGGTCTCGACGTGGCGGCCCTCGGCCCGCAGCCGCTCGACCACGCGCTGGTGCACGCCGGCGGTGTCGTCGTGGCCCGACGAGGCGTTGAAAACGATGAACAGCGGGGGCGGTGCCAAGGACATGCAGCCACTGTAAACGCCGCCACTGGCGCCGGCTGTCAGCCGGCGGCTTGAGGGATGGTCAGCGAAACGAAAATAGATGAAATCGGGCTGCAGCGCCCGTCCGTACTGCGCCAGCAGCTATCAAATAGATACTTTTTTGACGCCGCGACCACGCTCAGGCCGCGCCCCCGCGCAGCGCCTGCCGCAGGCCCACGCCGATCTCCGGCCGCTCGGCAAACGGGTCGGGCGGATTCTGGATGTTGACGATGGCATCCGTGCGCGACTTCACGTTGCTCAGCGCCTTGGGATGGCTGAAGACGTAGAACTGGTCCTGCGCGATGGCGTCGAACACCTTGCACGCCACATCGGCGGCCGTCACCTTGCCGCTGCCGGTGGCCTTCTCGGTCATGGCCTGCTGGATGCGCTGGCTGGCCGTCAGCTCGCCCGCGGGCAGGTCGGCCGGGCGGTTGCGCTCGCTGTTGTGGATGCCGGTGGTCACGAAGTACGGGCACAGCACGCTGGCGCTGATCTGGTCGGTGACCAGGCGCAGGTCTTGATACAGCGTCTCGGTCAGCGCCACCACGGCGTGCTTGCTGACGTTGTAGATGCCCATGTTGGGCGGCGTCAGCAGCCCGGCCATGCTGGCTGTGTTGACGATGTGGCCCTGGTACGCCGGGTCGCTGCGGGCGGCTTCCAGCATCATGGGCGTGAAGGCGCGCACGCCGTTGATGACGCCCCACAGGTTGACGCCCAGCACCCATTCCCAGTCCTTGACCGTGTTCTCCCAGATCAGCCCGCCCGCGCCCACGCCAGCGTTGTTGAAGACGAAGTGCGGCGCGCCGAAGGCTTCCTGCACGTGCTGCGCCAGCAGGTCCATCACGGGCGGCTTGCTGACGTCCACGCGGCGCGCCAGCGTTTTCGCACCCAGCGCCTTGATTTCGGCCTCGGCCTGCTGCAGCGCGTCTTCCTGGATGTCGACCAGCACCACGTTCATGCCGCGCTGCGCGGCGATGCGCGCGCACTCCAGGCCGAAGCCCGAGCCGGCGCCGGTCAACACGGCGGTCTTGCCTTTGAAGTCGCTGATCATCAATCGGTCTCCATTCAGTGGTAAGGTTTGAAAAATATACTCCCAAGGTAGTCATGCTCTAGCGCCCGCCAGTAGGGCGCTAAAACCATATACTCCCATTGTTTTTTGTCACGCCGGCATGGCCCGCGCAATCAGCGCATCCACGCCGGCGCCCGCGCCCAGCGTGCCGAACACGTCGTGCCGCTGCGCGATGCGCGAATCGCAGAAGGCGCCGAACACGGCGGACGGCGCGGTCTGCGCCAGCAGCGCGGCCTGCACCGTCAGCGCCACGTCGCGTGCCAGGGTGCGCGCGGTGGCCTCGGTCGCGTGGTGGTCGATCAGCGTGGGCAGCGCGTCGATCAAGCGGTCGAGCGCGGCGTGCTGGCCGCGCGCTGGCGCCAGCTCATGCGCCAGCGCGGCCGCCACGTCGCCCTTGCGCAGGGCACGCAGCAGGTCCAGCGCCATGATGTTGCCGGCGCCTTCCCAGATGCTGTTGACCGGCATCTCGCGGTAGATGCGCGCGGGGATGCCCTCGCCGCCCTCTTCCACGTAGCCGTTGCCGCCCAGGCACTCCATGGCTTCCTGGGCGAACAGGCTGCCGCGCTTGCAGATCCAGAACTTGGCGATGGGCGTGAGCACGCGCGCCAGCAGGCGCTGCTGCTCGTCGCCTTGTTGGTCGAAGGCGCGCGCCAGCCGCATCGACAGAGCGATGGCCGCTTCGCTTTCCAGCGCCAGGTCGGCCAGCACGTTCTTCATCAGCGGCTGCTCGATCAGGCGCTTGCCGAAGGCGCTGCGCTCGGCCGTGTGGTGCAGCGCGATCGACAGCGCCTGCCGCATCAAGCCGCTGGTGCCCAGCGCGCAGTCGAGCCGCGTCATCGTGCCCATGGCCAGGATCTGCGGCACGCCGCGGCCGGGCTCTCCCACCAGCCAGGCGAGAGTGCCGTCGAACTCGACTTCTGACGAGGCGTTGGCCTGGTTGCCCAGCTTGTCCTTCAGGCGCTGGATGCGCAGCGTGTTGCGCGTTCCGTCCGGTAATACGCGCGGCAGGAAGAAGCAGGACAGGCCGCCCTCGCCCATCCCTTCGACATACGCCAGCACCAGAAACGCATCGCACATCGGCGCCGAGAAGAACCACTTGTGGCCGGTCAGCCGATAGCGCTCGCCCCACGCGTCACGCCCATCGTGCACCGCGCGCGTGGTGTTGGCGCGCACGTCCGAGCCGCCCTGCTTCTCCGTCATGCCCATGCCCATCGTCACGCCGGGTTTGTCGCGCCAGGGCTTCAGCGCCGGGTCGTAGGCGCGGGCAGCCAGCCTGGGCGCCCAGTCCTTGAAGATGGCCGGGTTGTCGCGCAGCGCGGGCGTGACGGCGTAGGTCATCGAGATCGGGCACAGCACCGAGGGCTCCAGTTCGGTGAACAGCTGGAACGCCGCCGCGCGCTTCACATGGGCGTGGCCGCTGGCCTGCTCATCGGGCGCATACGGCGTGCCGTGCAGGCCAGCCTCGGTGGCGGCGGCCATCAGCGCGTGGTAGCTGGGATGGAACTCCACCTCGTCGATGCGGTGGCCCAAGCGGTCGTGCGTGCGCAACTCGGGCGTGTGCACGTTGGCCAGGCGCGCATGGTTCTGCATGGTCGCGCTGCCGGCCAGCTGGCCCAGCGCGGCCAGCGGCGCGGTGTTCAGGCCGGGGGCGCTGAACTTCAGCGCATCCTGCAGCGCCTGGTTGCCGGCGAACAGATTCACGTCGGCCAGCGGCGTGACCTGGTTGAAGACGTCGTGCGTGGCGGCCATGTGGTTCTCCTCAAGGTCGTGGCTTGCGCGGCGCGGGTGCGATCGGCTGCAGATGTTCATCGGCCAGGCCCACCAGCAGCGCGCGGCCATCGGGCAAGGCGCGGAACTCGCCAAAGCGCGCCTGCGCGAATGGCTCGCCCTGCCCTTCGGGGAAGTAGAACGCATCCGTGACCAGAACCCAGTCACCTTGGAGTCGCTTGACGGGCAACAGGCGCTCGCCCGCGGCCAGCGGTGCGCCATCCTGCGCCAGACGCCGCACCGTGGCAACACCGCGCGCGTCCAGCGTCGCCACCACCTGGGCGTGGCGATTCAGACCCAGCCGGTCGCCCTCGTTCAGCGCCTTGCGCACGCCTTCAGGAAAAGCGAAGTTCAGCGCCATGTAGTCGCCCTGCATCAGCGAACGCGGATCGCGCGGCGCCAGCGGCACGTAGATCTTCTGGCCCTGGGCGATCACCTGCTCCTTCTTCTGCACATCGAAATGCACCAAACCCAAGGACAGCAGCGCGCCGGCAGCTATCAACACAAGAGCAGACCAATGCGGACGTGGCGGCTCGACCTGCTGCGACGTGGCCGCCGGCGGCGCGCGCATGGCCCACAGCGCCAGCCCCAGCGCCGCGCCCAGGCCGGCCAGCAGCGCCGCCTTGTGGGCCAGCGGCCAGTCGAGCGCGTAATAAAAGCCCGACAGCTGCGCCAGCAGGGCCGCCAGTGCCAGCCCCAGCATCAGCCGCCGCCCGGTGCCCAGCGCCAGCGTACCGACCAGCGCCACCACGCCGATGTGCGGCACCACCAGGCAGCCCACCAACAGCACCGAATACAACAGCGCCAGCAGCACCAGCTCGCGCGCCGGCAAGCGTTCGCGCAGGTGCCAGTGGCGCAGCAGCCAGATCGCCGCGCCTAGCACCAACGCGATCTGCAGCAGCTGCGGCCAGCCCGGATCGAAGATGCGTGCCAGCCCGGCCGTGGGCACGTCGGCCGATCCTGCCGGCCCGCCGCGCAGCATGCCCAGCAACCAGAAGTGGCGCGTGGCGCCATACGCCACCGCCAGCAGCAGCGCCACGCCGGCGCCATCGGCCAGCGCATGCAGCGCACCGGCCCATGGGCGGCCCGACACGCGCGGTTCGCGCGCCACCCACAGCGCCCAGCCCAGCGCCAGCAGCGCGGCGTTGATGATCATCGGGAAGGCGCTGAAGCGCCACTCCCACCGCGCCCAGTCGTTGGCGGCGTGGCCCGCGCCCAGCGGCCACAGCACCACCGCCAGCGCCACGCCGGCAGCCAGAAAGCCCAGCACGCGCTGCACCCAGGCGACGCGGATCGACAGCGCCGTGCCCAGCAGCACCAGCAGGATGGTCAGCAACTGCGGGTTGTGCAGCGCGCCCTCGAAGCCGATCGCCAGCAGGGCCAGCCCCGCCAGCAAGGCACTGAACGCCAGTTGCGTGACGAACATCGCAGGCCGCGCGCGCAGCAGCAGCGCGGCGCCGCCGATCAGCACCGCTGCCATGACGAACGCGCCCGGCGGCTGAAAGAAGAAGCGGCTGGCCAGCAGACCCAGGAAGCCCATGAACGGCAGCACCACCAGTTGCGCACCGATG
>RRZU011996453.1_pt1 | contig 12128 bp, 10 predicted proteins | sample 2165561 | NCBI WGS metagenome assembly RRZU01 (sample SAMN10456909, study PRJNA506462) | wastewater metagenome | isolation source: wastewater sludge | place: USA: Moscow, Idaho | reverse complement strand
CTCTAGGCTAGTGTGTGCATTTCCGCGTGTGCGGATTCAACGATGGAAGGGAATCGTCATGGCTGATCAAGGACGGCAACGTCGTATTGCAGAGCGCATCCGGGAGTCGGTGGCGAGCACTCTTGAGCGCAAAGTGAAGGATCCGCGTCTTGGTTTCGTCACTGTAACGGACGTGCGGGTCACGGGCGACTTGCAGCACGCGACGGTCTTTTACACGGTAATGGGCGATGAGGAAGAGCAGAAGAAGACGCGCAGGGCGCTGGAATCTTCCAAGGGGCTGATCCGCTCCGAGGTGGGTGCGGCCCTGGGTATCCGACTGACCCCGACCATTACGTTCCAGGCTGACGCGCTTCCAGAGGCTGCGGCATCTATCGAGGAGGCGCTCCGTGCGGCTCGAGAGAATGACGCAAAGATTGCCGCTGCTGCTCAGGGCCAGTCCTTCGCCGGTGATGCTTCGCCGTATGTTGTCGACGAAGAATTAGTCGAAGAGGACGACTAGGCCAGCTTTGAAACAGGGGACAGCCCAAGGACCGGGAACAGGGCCGGTCGAACCGCGTCGCGTTGAGGCCGGGATCCTCCTGGTTGATAAGCCAGCTGGCCTGACGTCTCACGACGTTGTTGCGAGGGGGAGGCGGCTCGCGAAGACGCGCCGCGTTGGTCATGCGGGAACACTGGATCCGATGGCCACGGGCGTCCTCGTCCTCGGTATTAATAGCGGGACGAAACTTCTGCAGTACGTTTCGGGTGCGGCGAAAACCTATCTGGCGACGATTCGTTTGGGTATTTCCACCAACACGGATGATGCCGAGGGCGAGATTGTTGACCAAGCGGGATGCCATCCACTTTCGCGTGAGGCTATCGACCGGGCGCTGGATACGTATCGTGGGGAGATCCTTCAAGTACCGACCACTGTCAGCGCCATCAAGGTTGACGGGAAGCGTGCCTACGCCCTTGCCCGGGCTGGCAAGGACGTCCAACTTGAGGCGCGTCCCATTGTGATCCACCGTTTCGAAGTCATCGGGGAGCCCGCGGTGGCGACCGCGCACAACGACAATGCTGACGTTCCGGTTGTGGATGTGGATGTGGTTGTCGAGTGCTCCTCGGGGACATACATTCGTGCGCTGGCTCGCGACCTCGGTCGTGACCTGGGGGTCGGGGGACACCTGACCGCGCTCCGTAGAACGGCGACGGGCCCGTGGAAAATAGAGCAGTGTCATGATCTGGAGGATCTTTTCGCCGGTGATGCCGAGGGCGAAGCACTGCCGTTGATCGCACTGGACCGCGCTGCTCAAACACTGTTCCCCACACTGGTCGTAACCCGTGAGGCTGCGGCGCGGTTCCGCAACGGTCAGGCTCCAGGGAGTGGAGAGGTCATAGACACCCTACCCGGCGGATCAGCCAACCCTAAGTTTCCAGACATCCGGGCACTAGTGCCGGTGGGGGACCAAAGTCACGTGCTAGGACTGGTGCGCGTCGTCGAAGGGACTACGCTGGACCTTAAGACCGTGTCTGTGTTTGCACAGTGATGGGAACGATCGAGGACAATCTCGCCACCTGGTGGCGCAGAAATGATGAAGGGATTGCACGCATGGCTAACGAAGAAGAACGCAAGTCAGGTGGGTGTGGTTGCGGTGGTGGCGGTTGCGGAGGCGGCGGCAACAAGAAGGGCCGCGAAGGTCAGCCGGTAGATGATGAGGGTCGAACGAACCTGGGCCTAAGAGGAACCAACTAGGCGTTCGCCCCTGCTTATCCCGCCCCGCCGAGCAGTCGACGGGGCGGCTCTATGGAAGAAGGTCTTGTGGAGGTCTGGAGGAACCTGAATGAAGTTCCTGGCAACCAAAAATCGGTTGTCACCATCGGGAACTTTGATGGCATGCACCAGGGGCATTCGCGAGTCATCGCAACATGCGTGGAGAGAGCGCGTAAACGCAACTGCCAGTCGGTCGCGCTAACGTTTGACCCTCACCCCAGATCGGTGCACCGCCCCCAAGAACCTCTCGAGCTGATTGCCTCCCTTGATGATCGCCTTGATGCGATGGCCATTGCCGGGTTGGATGCGGTGTTTGTCGCGCAGTATTCTCCCGATCTCTACATGCTGAGTGCCGAGGACTTTGTGGTGTCCTACATCGTGGAGCGGCTCGGGGCAGTGGAGGTTGTGGTTGGTGAGGACTTCCGTTTTGGTCGCAACAACTCCGGCGATATTGAAACCTTGCGGAAACTGGGCCGTCAACACGGGTTTGACGTCTCCATGGTGACCGACGTTGAGTCACCTTCGGGGAGACGATGGTCGTCCTCGTGGGTGAGAGAAGAGATGGCATCCGGAAATGTGGAAGAGGCCAGCCGCGTCCTCGGCCGCTTTCCGCGGGTGTGGGGTCATGTTATTCACGGGGCAAAACGAGGCCGCGAACTTGGCTTTCCAACAGCAAATCTCGAGGTCGAAGGGCAGATGGTTCCGGCTGACGGGGTCTACGCGGGATGGCTGGTGCGCGACGTGAGTCAGAGTGATGGGGGAAGTCAGGAGTTCCTCCCAGCCGCGATTTCGGTGGGGACGAACCCTCAGTTTCAGGGAACTGTCAGGACAGTGGAAGCCCACGTCCTCGGGCGGGCCGACTTGGACCTGTACGACGAACGCGTCACCGTCGTGTTTGTGAAGAGGATACGGCCGATGATGGTCTTCGACTCTATCGATCAGCTTCTTGCCCGTATGGATGATGACCTGCGCGCCACCGCAGCGATATTGGGGGCACGAAGCGCTTCCCGGATCGATCCGGGCAGGGTGACCGCGGGGATTTGAGGTCGCTGGCGCGGTAGTTGGCCCCGGCCCCCGGCCTGCCTCCACTGCCTGCGGCTCACGCCCAGGAACCCGGCCGTTGCCCCCGGCCTGCCGCCCTGACCCCAGGAACCCGGCCTGCCGCCCTCAGCGATTGTCGAGCCGACCGAGCCATAGGGAGCCCGCTAGGCTCAGAGCCGCTAAGATTACATCGTTATGCGGGCCTGGCGGGCTCCGTATGGCGTAGTCGGCTCGAGGATGAGAGGTTTGATGGGCTCGGGCGACGGTAGCGGATGAGAGGTTTGGTCGGCTCGGGCGACGGTGGCGGATGAGAGCGCTCCCCAGTCGGCCCGTGTGGCACGGGGGTGGCGGAGGCCATTCCTCGGCTCCGGCGCGTCGCGAAATGTATACGTGGGGGCGAAATGATCGTCTGGGTTACGCACCCCAGGCTCGCTTTTTCTCCCCACGTATACATTTCAGTACCCGCAGGGGTCATGGAGTCTCTGGGTCGCCGTCGCCCCTCGGCGTGTTGTGGTCTTCCTGGGAATGCTGTGGTCTTCCTGTGGATGTTGTGGTCTGCCTCGGACTGTCGTCGTCAGACCGCGCGATTGCGGAGCCGACCAAGCCATAGGGAGCCCGCTAGGCTCAGAGTCGCTAAGATTACACCGTTATGCGGACCTGGCGGGCTCCGTATGTCGTAGTCGGCTCGCGGATGAGAGGTTTGATCGGCTCGGGCGACGGTGGCGGTGAGGATGTTTGGTGGGTTCGGCTCGGGCGAGGGCAAGGGCGAGGGCGAGGGCAAGGGCGAGGGCGAGGGCGACGGCGAGGGCAAGGGCGAGGGCGAGGGCGACGGCGAGGGCGACGGCGACGGCGAGGGCGGGGCCGATCGAGAGAATGCCTCAACCTGTGGCCCAAATCACCCATTGGTTAGTAGAGTTACCAGTGGAGCCGGTTCATCTCGGTGTGCAGCCGGCCATCTGATAGAAGGTTGGGCTGATGATTGTCACGTTTACCGCTAACCCATCTCTGGACAGAACGGTTACCCTCGGCTCCGCCCTCGTCCCAGGTGGTGTTCACAGGATCGACGTGGATACAACCCAACCCGGCGGCAAGGGGATCAACGTTGCGCTGGGACTAGTTGGCGCAGGGCTAGATGTCGTCGCACTGTTGCCAGCCAGGGATGACGACCCCCTGCTCGGACTTCTGACCGAGAACGATTTGCCCTTTGAGGCGATTCCCGTGGTGGGCCCGGTGCGGACCAACATGACTGTGCTCGGTGGGGGAGAGACAACCAAAATCAATGAACCGGGAGCGACTCTCAACGAGGGGGAAGTGGCCGCGGTGGAAGCTGCACTAGTTGAAGCAGCAGCCGCCGCCGACACGGTCATGCTTTCCGGGTCATTGGCGCCAGGTTTTCCCGTTGATGAGTACGCGCGCCTCGTTCGGCGTCTACGGCCATTAGGGGTGTGGATTGGGGTGGACACTTCGGACGCGCCACTGATTGCTCTGGGAGAGAACTTCGAGGACGCGGCACCGGACTTTCTGAAGCCGAACGGCCTCGAACTGGGGCAGCTCACGGGACACGATGGACTTCATATTGAGAGACAAGCAGAAAATGGGGACCTCTCGGCAGCCAAAGATGCAGCTCTTGCGCTTCACGGTCGCGGTGTCGCAGAGGTCCTTGTCACCCTGGGCGGGGCGGGCGGACTCCTCGTTACTGGTGAGGGAGCGTGGTACTCGCCTTCACCGAAAGTCGATGTCGTCTCAACCGTGGGTGCTGGTGACTCTGCGACAGCCGGGTACCTGATTGCCCGCGAGGCAGGTCTGGATGCCCCCGCAAGGCTCGCCTACGCGGTTGCCTATGGCGCAGCAGCCGTTTCCCTTCCCGGCACCACAATCCCAACCCCTCAGCAGGTGAGTCCAAATTTTGAGGCAGTCGAAGAGATTTGACCGCATACAGAGTCAAGAGAAAGACAAGAACATGAGCGAACCACTGATAACTCCCGACCTCGTTGCCCTAGATGTCACGGTCGAGGGCGACAAGCACGCGGTGATTGCGGCAATGGCGCAGTTGGTTGCCGGGACCGGTCGAGCCAGCGAAGCCGGTCTGCGCGAAGCAATGGAGGCTCGGGAAGAACAGTTCCCAACCGGCATGCCAGGTGGGATCGCAATACCCCACTGCCGAACCACTGCGGTCGAAGTTGCCTCCCTGGGATTCCTCCGGCTTGCCACACCCGTCGACTTCGGTGCCAAAGACGGTCCCGCAGACCTCGTTATTGGCATTGCTGCTCCGGATGAGTCCGGATCCCAGCACATGAAGCTGCTGGCAAAACTGTCCCGCGCCCTCGTCCGTAAAGAATTCGTTCAGTCACTTCGGGATGCGAAGACGCCGGAGGAGGTCTCCACCCTGATCATGAATGTCGTTGAGCCACCGGATACTGCTGCATCGCCAGCGGCAGAGCGCGCTCCGAAACACGCGGCACCTGGAAGCGGCGAAGGTACGCCGGTCCTGCTGGCGATCACCTCGTGTCCCACGGGGATCGCTCACACATACATGGCTGCCGAGGCGCTAGAACAGGCAGCGAAGGACGCTGGCGTTGAACTCTATGTGGAGACGCAGGGATCCGGCGGTATCGAACCTTTCACCCCGGAGCAGATTGCTAGTGCCGGCGCCCTGATCATCGCAGCAGACGTCAATATCGCTGGGCGTGATCGTTTTGCGGGCATGCCACTGGTCGAGTCAAGCGTGAAGAGGCCTATGAACAAGGGCGAGGGCCCCAAAATGATTCAGGAGGCACTCGAGGCCGCCAAGGACCCCAATGCGAAGCGCGTTGCCGCGGGAAGTGGATCCGAATCGTCAGGGGCATCCGGCGGTGGAGCAGGAGTCTCTTGGCCGAAGAGGATCCAGCAGGCGCTCATGACCGGTGTCTCATACATGATCCCCTTCGTGGCAGCTGGCGGCCTCCTGATTGCCCTGGCCTTCCTCTTTGGCGGGTACAACGTCACGGACGTTGGCGATCAGGTCGTACGGTCGTACACCCTGTGGAACCTACCTGACGTGTCAGCTCTATCAGCCGAGGTCGGGACCGATCTGCTGGCAAAGAACGGCTTCCTGCTCTACGTTGGCTCGGTCCTGTTGGTTTTGGGGCAGGCGGGGATGGGGTTCCTCGTGGCGGCACTCTCCGGATATATCGCATTTGGTTTGGCGGGACGCCCCGGCATAGCTCCGGGCTTCATTGGCGGCGCCATCTCAGTTTTCGTTGGTGCGGGCTTCATCGGCGGTTTGATCACAGGGATCCTGGCTGGTTTGGTCGCCTACTGGTTCACAACGCTCAAGCCGCCGAGGTGGCTTGCAGGTTTGATGCCAGTCGTAATCATCCCGCTTCTGACAACTGCCATTGTCGGTGGCTTGATGCTGATGCTTCTGGGGCGTCCCCTCGAGGCGCTGATGACGGGGCTGACGTCCTGGTTGACTGGAATGTCGGAGGGGTCGGGGGCGATCGTCCTCGGCATCATTCTCGGTTTGATGATGTGCTTCGATATGGGAGGTCCGGTCAACAAGGCGGCCTACCTCTTTGCAACAACGGGTTTGGCAGCACAGACTGAAGCATCATTCATGATCATGGCGGCGGTCATGGCGGCAGGAATGGTTCCACCCCTTGCAATGGCACTTTCGACAACGATCCGACCCAGGCTTTACACCCCGGCCGAACGCGAGAACGGCGTGACAGCGTGGCTTCTTGGTGCGGCTTTCATCTCAGAGGGAGCAATTCCCTTCGCGGCCGCAGATCCGTTCAGGGTCATCCCCTCAATCATGGCGGGAGGTGCGGTTACCGGAGCAATCAGCATGGCGCTCGGCGTTGGATCTCGCGCCCCTCACGGCGGCGCCTTCGTGTTCTTTGCGATTGATCCGTTCTGGGGTTTCTTGGTCGCGGTGCTTGCGGGCATGGTTGTGGGCGGTCTGCTCGTTACTGTCCTCAAACAAATGGGGGCAAAGAAGGCAGCCGAGGTCGGCGTGTAGATGACAGGGGCTTCAATCTCCCAGCTCGTCCTCGGACGCATGCTCTTCTGCAATGGACTGACGAAACTGGCCACCGAAGTGGTGTCGGCGGTCGCGGTGGGCTACGCGGCAGTGTTTCGCGATTCCAGCTTTCGGCGTGACGGTGACATTGTCATTGCGTCTGGTCTGCCGCAGTGTGCATACCCACGTGGGGGAGTATGCGTCGGGCGGGTCTTCCTGACGGGGCCGCTCCCTTCGAGGGCGGTGATCGCCCACGAAAAGCGCCACGTCACGCAGTGGTACCGCTACGGCGCTCTATTTCCCCTCCTCTATGCTGTGGCGGGCCGCGACGCGTTCAGCAACAGGTTTGAGATCGAAGCGGGATTGGAGGACGGTGGATACCTCCCGGCCCAGCGGGCTCGCTAGAGTGCTTGGTGCTACATTTCACGCCACCTAGTTGCGATAACTCCCACACGGGGGCGGATTGCAGGGCGCCCACTGATAGTCTTGTCGGTGCCGTTAGATCGGCCACGGTAAGTCTGCCCGGGTGTTATGGCCCCGGCGCTCCGTGCAACGACCAAAGGAAAGTGAGTGCAAATGGCGCTGTCAAAGGATCAAAAAGAAGCAATCATCACGGAATACGCGACGCATGAGGGCGACACTGGCTCTCCGGAGGTCCAGGTCGCGCTGCTAACCCAGCGGATCACCGAACTGACCGAACACTCGAAGACTCACAAGCATGATCACAACTCACGTCGTGGCCTCATGCTGATGGTTGGCCGTCGTCGTCACCTCCTCGACTACCTCGAGGGCATCGACGTAGAACGCTACCGTAGCCTTATCGAACGTCTCGGTTTGCGTCGATAACCTACTGATCGGCCCGGTTCCACTGTGGAGTCGGGCCGAAACACTAACTGAATAGAAAAACTGAGTAACCACTGCTAGACGCGGTTTTCGACAGTGGCTTACGGAGCAGATGGTTCCGTGGGCTTCGATCGAAGGCCGACGGCAGTGGACTCCAAATGAAAAGGAAACCATGTCCGAAGTGACACTGACACCACGCAAAGTGGTTTCGGCAGAAGCAATTATTGATAACGGCCGTTTCGGCAAGCGCACCGTGCGCTTTGAAACCGGTCGTCTCGCCCTGCAGGCAGCAGGCTCAGCCGTTGCCTACCTGGATGAGGAAACGACGGTCCTGTCGGCGACAACTGCTGGCAAGACCCCTAAGGACCAGTTTGACTTCTTCCCGTTGACGGTTGACGTTGAGGAACGCCAGTACGCGATTGGCAAGATCCCCGGTTCGTTCTTCCGCCGCGAAGGCCGTCCCGGCACCGAAGCGATTCTTGCCTGCCGTCTGATCGACCGGCCCCTGCGTCCCGGCTTCGTGAAGGGTCTGCGCAACGAGGTTCAGGTTGTGGAAACCGTTCTTTCCGTCAACCCCGATGACGCATACGACGTCCTCGCGATCAACGCGGCCTCCATGTCGACCCAGATTGCGGGCCTACCGTTCTCCGGTCCCATCGCAGGAACCCGTTTGGCTCTTATTGACGGCCAGTGGGTCGCTTTTCCTCGCTACTCCGAACTGGAAAACTCCGTGTTCAACATGGTGGTATCCGGGCGCATCGTTGAGAAAGAGGACGGCACCTCCGACATCGCCATCATGATGGTCGAGGCCGGTGGCGGCGACAACCAGTGGGAACTCATCCAGGCTGGCGCGCAGAAGCCGACCGAGGACGTAGTGGCAGGCGGCCTCGAAGCTGCCAAGCCTTTCCTGCGTGTTCTGTGTGAAGCACAGATTGAAGTTGCTAAGCAGGCTTCAAAGGAAACCGCGGACTTCCCACTGTTCTTCGACTACACCGATGAAGAGTTCGCTGCGGTCAAGAATGCTGTCGGTGACAAGCTCGCTCAGGCCCTGCTGACCGAGGGCAAGCTCGCTCGCATGGATGCTGTGGACGCCGTCAAGGCGGAGGCAATCGCTGCTGGTCTCACCCAGTTCCCCGATTCGGAGAAGGCCCTCAAGGCCGCTTTCCGCAGCCTTGAGAAGGAAACCATTCGCAACCGCACCCTCCGTGATGGCGTGCGCATGGACGGCCGGACACCAACCGAGATTCGCTCTCTGGGAGCCGAGGTTGAGGTTCTTCCTCGCGTTCACGGTTCCGCGCTGTTTGAGCGTGGTGAGACCCAGATTCTTGGTGTCACCACCCTGGCGATGCTGCGCATGGAGCAGCAGCTGGACAACCTCAGCCCGCAGACGCACAAGCGCTACATGCACCAGTACAACTTCCCACCTTTCTCAACTGGTGAGACCGGTCGTGTTGGTTCCCCGAAGCGCCGCGAGATCGGCCACGGTGACCTTGCCGAGCGCGCCCTGCGCCCAGTCTTGCCGTCGCGTGAGGACTTCCCCTACGCGATCCGTCAGGTCTCTGAGGCCCTTGGCTCCAATGGCTCCACCTCGATGGGCTCCGTTTGCGCTTCGACACTGTCGATGATGCAGGCTGGCGTTCCGTTGCGCGCACCGGTTGCCGGTATTGCAATGGGTCTGATGACCGGGATCGTTGATGGCGAGAGCCGCGCGGTCACCCTGACCGATATCCTCGGCGCTGAAGATGGCTTCGGCGACATGGACTTCAAGGTTGCGGGTACTTCCGAGTTCATCACCGCACTGCAGTTGGACACCAAGTTGGACGGGATCGATTCGGATCTTCTCAAGTCCGCCCTCGGCCAGGCCCGCGACGCGCGCCTCGCAATCTTGGATGTCATGAGCCAGGCAATCGATCACCCGGATGAGATGGCGATGACTGCACCGCGCATCATCACGGTGAAGGTTCCCGTTGACAAGATCGGCGAAGTCATCGGCCCGAAGGGCAAGATGATCAACCAGATCCAGGAAGACACCGGAGCCGACCTGACGATCGAGGACGACGGAACCGTCTACATCGGTGCCTCTTCGGGCGAGGCTGCAGAGGCCGCTCGCACCCTCGTCAATCAGATCGCCAACCCGCAGATGCCAGAGGTTGGGGAGCGGTTCATTGGAACGGTCGTCAAGACGACCTCGTTCGGAGCCTTCGTCTCACTGAGCCCGGGTAAGGATGGCCTGCTGCACATCTCGCAGATCCGTCGCCTGGTTGGTGGTAAGCGTGTTGAGAACGTCGAGGACGTCCTGCAGGTGGGCCAGAAGGTCGAAGTACAGATTGCCGAAATCGATGATCGCGGCAAGCTGTCCCTGCACGCAGTTGTTGAGGACGAGCAGGGTGAGGCAGTTGAGGGTGACGCAAAGTCCGAAGAGGCCGGCAAGGGCGATGATCGCCCTCGTCGTCCCCGTCAGCGTAGCCGCCGCAGCCGCAATGACAACAAGGGACAGGAAGGCTAAGTCCTTCCTTCCACAACCAGTCGCCGCGAAGCGGTAGACTGAACGCGACACCCCGGCACGAGAGACCCCGAATATTCGGGCGCAGTGCCGGGGTGTCGTTCGCACCAGCAGGTTCCCTAAGCCACCGTCATAGAAAGCTGTACTTTGCCCTCACTACCAAGGTATGTCGATCCAGCCACTCCGACTCCACTCCCGCTGGGTCCCAACAGTGCAACGTCCGTTATCGACGACTCCGGCCTCGAAATACGCCGGTCGATTCTGCCGGGCGGGGTGCGCCTCATCACCGAGGCAATCCCCGGCGCCCTGTCGGCGTCGCTCGGTATGTGGGTGGCAGTTGGCTCCCGAGATGAGGGACCGGGCGAGGGCGGAATCAGCCACTTCCTGGAGCACCTCCTCTTCAAGGGCACACACGTGCGGAGTTCGTTCGATATTGCCGAAGCATTCGACGCTGTCGGTGCGGAATCAAATGCGGCGACGACCAAGGAAGCCACATACTACTGGGCCCACATGGTTGCCGATGACCTCCCTGCTCTTCTGCCGGTTCTCACGGACATGGTCACCGATTCGGTTATCTCTGATCACGACGTCGAGGTCGAACGGGGCGTGATTCTCGATGAGCTCGCAATGGGAGAGGATTCCCCTCCCGATGTTGTCGGCGAGGCCTTCGCGCGGGCAATCTACGGCGGGTCACAACTGGGCCGCCCCATTGGTGGAACGCGCCAGTCGGTGGAGGCAATGGATCCGGGCAAGATACGTGACCTCTACCATCGCAAGTATGGTACTGACGACTTGATCGTCAGCGTTGCCGGGGCATTTGATCATGATGAGCTGGCAGACCGTCTCCAGGCCGCGCTTGCTGGTTCGCCGTGGTCAGAGCAACTGGCAACCAACAACCTGCCCAGAAGGCGCACTCCGAGCAAGCCGGGACCCGCCGCAAGCACAGATCACGAGCGGCACCTCGTCCTCAAGCGTGACATCGAGCAGGCTCACGTCATTGTGGGGGGCCCATGGCTCGCAGCACTGGATCCTGTCGGTCCGGCCAGCGGTGTGGCACTGAACCTACTCGGCGGTGGAATGTCCTCGCGTCTCTTCCAGGAGATCCGTGAGAAGAGGGGCCTTGCGTACTCGACCTATGCCTTCTCCTCGGCCTATTCGGATTCGGGAAGCTTCGCCATGTATGCGGGGTGCGCTCCGCGCAATCTCTCCGAAGTGCAGAAGGTCATGTGGGGAGAACTTGAGAAGCTCGCCGATAAAGGCCCATCCGATAAGGAGTTGTCGAGGTCGAAAGGGCAGATCAGGGGTGGTGTGACCTTGAATCTTGAGGACACCGGCTCACGAATGTCACGTTTGGCCCGCGCAGAGTTGGTCGGCGAACTTACCTCTGTATCAGACGCCCTCGCCCGGATTGATGCCGTTCACGGCGAGGACGTTCAGGCGGTGGCCCGCCTGATGCTAGAAACCAACAGTGCCAGTGCGATTGTGAGTTCCAATGACTGAGCAAACACCTCCCCTGACAGTACGCAGCGCCAGGTCGCAGGCTGCTGGAGCCGTAGCGGCGATCCAGTTTGCATCCCTTGTGGATTCTGTCGTCAATGTCGTTGGGCAGCAGTACAGAGATCGGGTCGCTACCCAACTCTCGGTTGATGACATTGAAAAAATCTGGTCCACCACGATCAGTCAGGAGGGTGATGCGAGCCGAGGCGTCCTTGTTGCACGCAACGGTGAGGAAGTCGTTGGCTTTGCCGCCTACGGCACGGGCACCGCTTCGGACGAGGTCGGCGGGAGCGGGCCCGCCTCAGTTCCTGGCTTACCATTTGCCGTTCCCACGTCCTCGGCGCAGATCTTGGCATTCGAGGTTGAGGCGGAGAGCCGACGTAGTGGTCACGGCTCCCGACTGTTGGCCGCAATCGCAGATTCTCTTCGGCCATCTGGATGCCCCGGATTGGTGATTTGGATTGTCGGTGATGATGAGGCGCGCGTTCGCTTCT